>FUWD013192236.1_pt1 | contig 10925 bp, 19 predicted proteins | sample 1063281 | NCBI WGS metagenome assembly FUWD01 (sample SAMEA79048168, study PRJEB19326) | metagenome | biome: marine
TAGGCATTACTAAAGCCATGTTTAACAAGGTTCTTAGAGTTATAGGCACTAGTGGCAATACTGATGGCAATGAGATTGGACAGTATGGTATGGGATTCATATCTTACGCACTAATGACAGATGCATTACTATTGGAAACGTGGTCTAGAGAAACTGATGAGCATTATGCCATGCTATGTGATAGTGGATTAAAGTTCAAACCTATTCCCCTTGATACTAGTAATGGTGTAAACACAATGAGTGAATACGGAACTAAACTAACCATGACATGTAATGATGACGTTAATTTTGCACAGTTAATCTATAACATAAGACAGTTAGCACGATTCAGTAACGTTCCTACAAAAATAATACTATTGGATAATGTATATGGACATCGTGGTTATAGTAGAGAGGTATATGATGTTGATACTGAAACAGGCGTACATGAAATTGATTCATATAAAAATGGCATGGATTATCTAAAAGATCAATCTGCTTATGGTTGGATTAAAGAAACTAGCCATGAATCATCAGAACCAATCCTATTCTATGATGAGATTACAATAGACAACGAGGATTACAGATTTGATGGCATAATGGTTATAAGACAAACCAGATATGGTGGTGTAAACATTGTTGAGGGAAATCATAGCACTCCAATGTTATTGGTTGGAACGTCTATTGACAGTTATGTTAACATAAAGGGATTACAATCAGGTATTATCAACGTCAAAAACGAAAGAAAATACTCCCCTGTTGCAAGTAGAGATTCACTAGAGGACAAGGCAGTATTGTCACTAAAAGACCAACTATTGAATGATTTGTCACTATATATGGAAAAATACAACATTGAATCAGTAGAGGAATATAATAACTCCATGACTAAATGCATATTGGCATCAGATCCAATGTATGAACTGCAAGACTACCTTAGTAGAGGAACAAAAGACATATCAAACACATTGAACACCAGATACTCTACCCCTGATAAGAATCACTCATCTCTAAATGAGATGTTGGCACAGGGTGGAACTATTATTGCTCTTAAATCACTAAGATCAAGCCTAATGGATCTGTTAAGAGACAACATAGATGGATCAATACAGTTCTTTAGAATACCTACAAGACTAAGTGATGAGGATAAAGGACACAGAATAGCATTGTTCAAGGAACTAAACATCATATTAGGAGAGGAATACAAGACATCAAACAAACTAAAAGAATCTCATGGTAAAAACACAATAGTTACTAAGAGTGGAAAGACTGAAACATATTCAGGAGAAAGAACAATCTGTTTGTATAACAGTACGAGAGGAACTATACTTAGTAATCTATGGGCTGGTTCAAGTGGTTGGAGAGCAGGTTCTAACAAGTATTCAACTACAATCAATGAGGTTAATGAGAATTACCACTCAAACTGCTTGGTTGTTGATAAAAAGAACTGGAATACAGCAGAATCATTTGTTAACACTATTGCTTGTGATTGGAAGTTGATGCATGACATGAAAGGAATCAGTCCTAAGGTTATGACGTTTGACAAGTTGGTTAGCAAGGTAGGCAAGACATACTATCAAACTAACTGTGGATTGGTTAAAGGTAGTGAATTGTTTGGAGAATACATTGTAGTTGTAATGAACGATACTGAACTGTTAGATAATATTGTGAAAGGTGTTATTAGAGTAATTGCTGTAAGAAGTGTAAATGATTTCATAGCATTACAATGTTATAACAGTACAAAGAAAGATGATGACAAACTAACATTGGTTGATGATCTTACTGGAAATGAATTTGAAAAAGTTACTAGATGTAACATTGACATTAAAAGTCAAACATATCGTTTCAGTAAAGCCAATGATATTGCAAGAATCTATTGGATTGAGCAGTTACTCCCAGATATATATGCTGATGTATTCACACACGCCATGATGTATAATAGGGATAACCTTGAACAGATAGAATTGTCAGCAAGGAAACTCAATGAGGTATTGAAACAATGACAGTTAATATAAAATATACTGAACCTAGAGCAATACCTGCATTATGGGCTAAGATAGTGGATTCGAATTCTGATACCATGTCATATGATAACCCTGAAAACCATTGGTGGATTCATCAACATATGGAAACATTAGCAGAAGAACTATGGGAAACAGTACAGGAGAAACTAAACTAATGAACCCTCAAATTATAGCAGAAAGGGATAACACCCTCATTCTGTTTGAGAGTGGTAAGGTCAAGACAGTTCCTAACACAACATACAATCAAGTGAAATATAGAGAATACAAAGGAGACCGTATATTCTACAAATTTGATGATGATATGTATGTACAGGAAACATATGACAATGGCATATTTAACGCATTTGTTAAAGAAGAAACTCTTAACATAAGAGATTCAGCACAGTTGTGTGAATGTATACAGGAACATAAGAATCATGGTAATTCTGAAAAATACGAGTCATTGTTTAAAAAACTCTACCTAGTAGAAAACAAAGAGAAGATTATGAAAGAGATGATAAGCGTATTCGGAGATAGAGTACAAACCGTTTGGGGAACAAGAGGAAACAATGAGAATGACGTTACCCCTATGACGTATGTAGTTGATGACAGATTTATGGTAGATGGTCATGGAGTGTCACACTATAAGAAAGATGACGGTAGTTGGTCTTTCCTATGTACTGTTGCACAGGGTAATCTAAGTAAAATGTCTATCACTACACCAATAGGGGATATAGAACTAGAGTCTACCGAACTAACCATAATGGGTAAGATTGGATTCCTACTAGCCCCTGACATTACTGACAATGTATTCTTCCATCAACTATCTAGTAAGATGCAGGAAGTATTGAAAGCAGAAGTTGAGTTTGACAGCATGAGTGTGGGAGGAACATAATAATGGATTACCAAAACAAAGAAGATATCAAGCATATATTACGCATGTTTGAAAAACTGCCAGATGTTGACACAATGAATAAGGAACTGTATGACTCACTAATAGATACTATTAACAAGAGTTCTACTAGTAATGAAGAAGTGTTTAACACGTTAAAACTGTTAGTCATGCAACTGTGTGAAAAATATGTTACTGCTGATAAACATGATGTACAACCTAATGCACAGTTTACAGATGAAGAAAGGGAGCAATACAAATAATGCCTAAAATAGTACATGGATCTAAAGGTAGAGATTATATTGTTACTGAAGATTCTTGCACATGTGGAGACTATGTTTACAGAAAGAAAGACATTGGTGGAAAGTGTAAGCACATGGAGGCATTGGAATAATGAATAACATGCAACATAAAATCGTTAGGACTGGAAAAGGTTGGGCAAGACATTGTGAAAGTTGTAGCATAGAATTTAAAACAGGAGACGATAGACATGAGTGGCGTATGCACTTGTTGAGCAATCAATACCTTAGTGGATCATTTTGGACTACACATTGTCATGAATGTTTTGTTAAAACTGTTATAGCATGGAAAGATACATTGGTTCAAGAAATAGAAGCAATGCCTGACTGTATGAGGGAGTTGGCATAATGGGTTACGATTTATATCTTACTGTACAAGAAAAATCTTGTGAACATTGTAACAAACATGAGTGCAGTACAAGGCATGAAGTATGTGATATGTACGTATCATACAATCATGCTTGGGCTTTCTACAAGTATCTTGACAAGGATAGTGGTTTAAGATGGATATACAGCAAACCTGTAACAGAAATAATCCTACCATTGAAGAAAATGATTGATACGTTTGTAGAAAAAGAATGTCATGACATTGTGCCTACTCATGAAACTGATCCACTTACTGGAGAGATAGCATGGAGTAATAAGAGAATTATGACATCTATGATACGTGACATTCATGGTAATTGGAAAGAAGTACATGATGCTCAAGATGACGGTTGGGCAACTACGTTCTACAATGCTTACAGATGTGCTAATGAGATACTTCAATACTCAATGTTGGCTATAGAAAATGGTCAATATACTGCTGTATGGAATGGAGATTAGATAATGTATCAAGATCCAGATTTACCATGTGGTGTAACACAATCCATGTGTGATGGAGATGATCCTGTATGTCAATGTGGTCATTACTTCTCAGATCACTTCTATGAAGATGGAGAAGAACCAATGATGAACCATGAAAAACTTGAAAGAGTGGTAGACATCAATCAGGATAAAGAGTACAATGCCAATGGAGAGGTAGTATATGCTTGTGATATGTATGAGAATACTAAAAACAAAGTAAGATGTGGTTGTGAGGGATTCAATGACGAACCATGTGAGCCTGATCCTGATTGCTATTGGGACGATAGAGATTAAATGATGAACACACAAGAAGCAAAGGACATTGTTGGCGGTCTAACACATACAAGTAAGATGCCATGTCCTAGTATATCTTTACCAGCACAAGACTGTGTTACAGGAAGTACATTAGTTGGTGTTAAGGGATCTGTATGTGAAGGTTGTTATGCTCTCAAAGGGTTCTATAACTTCCCACAAGGCATATCTGCTAGAGATAAACGCTTAGACAGTATATATAGTCCTAAGTGGATTGAAGCAATGGTAACTCTTATCAAATCAAGAAAGAACTATAAAAAAGGAAATGATTGGTTTAGATGGCATGATAGTGGAGACGTACAAGGTATACTGCATCTATGTAACATAATGCAAGTTGCACAACAAACTCCTAACTGTGACCATTGGTTGCCTACTAGAGAGTATGCTTTCATTCGTGCATTTGTAGACAAAGGTAACATTGTACCTAAAAATATGTATGTAAGAATATCTGCTCTCATGATTGATGGTAAACCCCCTGCTTCATTTGCTAAAATGCTTAATGACAAAGAAAACGTAGAGGGATTCATAGGTACAAGTACAGTACATAAAAATGAAAAAGCCATTGGTGTAGGTTGCATTGCATATACTCAAGACGGAGAGTGCAGAGATTGTCGTACTTGCTGGTCTTCCGAACCAAATATATCATACCCTTTCCATTAAGATATGAATGAAAATGAACATACTATTTGTGATACCTGTGATAAAGATACTGGATCATTCTACAAACATAATGGGGAAGACCTGTGTGAGTACTGTTGGAGAGAGTTACAATGACTGATATGATTACTAGCATACCAACTTTGGCAGTTGATTTCGATCAATATGATCCAAAGAACATAGACGTATGGGAAAAATACGTACCTATTGGAGATGAAAAAGACCGTTTAACTATGGCTATCATGAGTGCAAACATACCGTACCTGATTGAAAGTGAGAAAGGTCAAGGTAAGACGTTGCTAACTCATACCATATGTAAGGAAAATGGTATTGCGTTGGTCAATGAGCCTATTGGTATTGGAACTAAGAAAAGTGATTTAGTTGGTAGTAAAGAGATCAATAAGGATGGTACGTTCTTTAGTCTAGGACTATTACCTAAAGCAATAGAGGTTGCCAATCACTATGGTCATGCTTGTTTGTATGGAGATGAGGGTAGTAACCAAGAACATGAGGTTCAACAGTTATGGCACTCTATATGTGACGGTAGACGTAGTATTGTTGCCAATGGTAAGCAGTATAAGTTGAAAGAAGGTTGTAAGCTGTCTATTATTTGGACAATTAACCCAGTCACATACGCAGGTGTCAACAGTATGACAGAGGCATTACGTAGTAGATTTATCGGTAGTGCTTGGAGTTATCCTAGCAATGATGACATGGACAGTGTAATAGATTGGACAGATATAGCAAATGATGCTGTTAAAACACCATTACTGACATTGGCACAAGACATATATGCTCTAAAGTTGAAGGGAGATGTAGAATATGCTCTTTCTATTAGAGACCTTGTACAGTTTACACATCATTATAGAGACATTGCGGATAAGATTAAGAACCCACTAGAAACCGTTCTAAATGAAGTTGTGATGATAAAGTTTAGTGAACCTAGTGAGCGTGAACTGATAAGGCTACGTATTGAAGATACGTTTGATGTGAAGTTATAATCATGGTTATTATAGAAGATTGCTCAGTAAAAGGATGTGATAATATGTCAATAGATGGATTGGATGGAAGATGTAATTATCATCTAATATCTGAAACCAAGTTATATAAAGTGGTTGGAACGGTTACTGAATTTATTACAACAACTGATGAGGATGAAGCCTGTGAAATGTTTGAATATGCTAATCCAAATGTAAAATTTGACGACATTGTTGTTGATGAGGAGAAGTTATAATGACTAGAATAATATGGGCAATAAGGACTAGTAACTTTAGAACATGGTTGACATACGGTCTATGTAAAATGTTTAACAAGCCTTGGGAGTTTAAGGAATGAGTTCCTGTAAATGCATTGCAAAACATAGTGACACATATTATTGTGACTGTGAATGTCATTATGATGGATTAAAATGCATGTGTACTAGAGAAAACTGTGAGTATGAACATGAGTAAACAAGTGTTGAAAGCCAAATGGGTTCTGGCATACCGTCTTAGATACAAAAAGACATTGACACCGCCAAACAGATTGGTTGTATGGGATGTACGAGAAAACTATGAGTATGAAACTGACCACTTTGAACTGGAAGGATGTAAGATTGTAATGGCTTATGGAAACTCTATAAAACAGGAAAAAGCATGTGGTGCTAAGTTAATATTAGAGGTGTACGTAAAAGAATGAAAGTGTGTCCTGAATGTGAAGGTAGTGGAGAGTACGGTTCAAAGAGAGATCAGTTCTGTCGTGAGTGCAATGGTATGGGGTATATAGAATAATGCCTTTCAAATGCAAAGACAAGTGTAGCAATTACAAAGACGTAACGCATAAACACTATTCATATGACTCAGGGTTGATTGCTTTTTGCAGTCCTTGCCAAAAACTACTTCTAGTGAAAGATACTGTTAAACACAGATGCTTTTGCTGTAACAGTAAGACAAGGTCGTCTCCAAAATCAAGAACTATGGTCAAATCGGAGCATGTTAGATATGAATAAATGTAAAGGTATTTGTAATAGAGAGACAGTGCCTGTAATCCCTAGGGGAAAAGCTAGATATGAATTCTGTAAAAGATGTAATTTGTGTAATAAATGGTTTATTAGAGATGGTAGAAATCGTTGTATTTGCTGTAGTAGCATACTGAGAAGAAGTAAGAGATCAGGTGTTAAAGAAGATATAAAGAGGATGTAGGTATGACTGAAATAGAATATGCAGTTGATGCAACAACAGTTTTATCTGGAACACTAGTAATTGTTGACGATAAGGAATTAGTTGGATTAAGTCCTGCTGAAATAAAATCCTTGATAATAGATAAAGCAATTGAAGAAGATAACTGGAGAATTAATGATGATGATGATGATGTCAGTTATGAGGTATCTGAAAATTGACCAAACGTAATATTAATCTACTTAGTAACAGAGATATGTTTGTTAAATATGCAAACGTGGTAGAGGTTGCTAGAAACTCTAAGATAGAGATAAAGCATTATGGTAAAACAAACTGTGTTTCATACAGCGGTATGTCAGGAGGTAAGCACCAGTTTAAGATACTATCAGCAACTCCTAACGTTAAGGGTATTGAAAAGTTTGTTGGTATAATACATGAACTTGCTCACGTATTATTTCAATCTCCGTTCACAGCAACGAGAAATCTGTTACAAGATAATTGGGGTTTGGATGGAGAGAGGTACAAGTTATTCTTTAATGCGTTTAACGTGTTAGAAGACCAACGTATAGAGTCACAGATGGGTAAGATGTATCTTAAACATGCTAGTAGGTTTACCAAGACAACCAAGAAGTTAGGCACTCTAATGAGCATGGATGATATAATGAAAACAAATCCAGTTAACATGTTACTTGCAATAAGATTTCATCGTGGAGATGACATAATAGGACTAAAAGACTATGATGTCTATGACAAGGCATTGAAGGATGTTGTGCTTACTGACAAGTATGGTGCGTTGAGGGTTCTTGTGTCAATAAAGCCATACATTGATGCATGGATAACTGATAAAGAGAATAAGATTAAAAATGCAGGTAACTCTTACCAAACGGATGAATCAAAAGCAGAGATAATTGAGTTAGCTGATGATACTGTTCGTACAAATACTATACATACTCAAAACTCTAAAGAAAGTAGTGGTGAAGATACATTTGCAGAAGCACCAGATGACCTTAAAGATACTAGTGACATAAGTGATAAGGAGATAGATGACATGATCAACCAGTCCAAAGACAAAGGTAAGAACATTGTAGGAGATATATTCAGTTCGTTGAGAGATGATGGTAATTATAAGAAACTTCCAAAGAATCTAAAGATGATAAATAGATATGAGTCTAACTATGATATAGATTATAAAGTATCAAAGGGTATGTCTAGAATATTCAAAACGCTCATGATGAGAAGTAAGGAATTCATTGACTATGATGGGGAAGAAGTGGATGTAGAATCATATGTTGAAGGTATCATACGTGGAAATGACATGGGTAGATGCAGAGTAAATCAAAAGACAAGTCATGGAGTGTCAATAGTTATATCAATAGACGGTTCAAGTAGCATGCAAGGAGAACCTATTGAAACTGCAAGGAACCTAGTCGCTACAATGTTTGAAAGTGTGAAAAACATTGACAATGTAGAGGTAAGAGCTAATGTATGGGGTGGTAACACATATGGTTTTGTTGGTATGACAGAGATCAATACAATGAATGATGTTAAATACATAAACTTACGTTCACATCAAGGCAATTACATGACAACCCCTACTCATATGGCACTTGACTACAGTAGTAGCATGCTTAAACAGATGAAGGGTAGTAAGAAGATGATGATACTCATAACAGATGGTATACCTAATCACTTTAATGCTGGTTACCATGTTGCCATGAATACATATATGATATCATGTAAGAAGTCTCTAGTCAAGGCAATGAGTGTTACATCCAACATAATGTGTATAGTTGTACAAAGTGACATGTCATTCAAGAGAAATCCTATTAGGGAATTGTTTAAGGGTACTAAGGTAATGAACGTTCACACTATGAAGAACGCTTCCGAAAAGGTTATAAAGCAATTTAAGATAATGGTAATGAATAGTCTTGTATGACAAACTTAAAACCTTTAAGCGTATAAAGAAGTTAGAGTCACATCTATTCGTTGAGTTTAGTCATGAGACTGATAAAGAACTTGAAGAAAGACACGAAGCTGGTGTATTAATGCACTATCTTAGAGCGTTAGAGAAGTTAAAAGTGGAACAGTCTAATGACCTCAAGTAATAAAGACAACATATAAATAATTCATTGATATGAATACTGTTATGATTTGTAATATATGTGGACAAGAGATGATTACTCATAAGTATGAAGAACTTGACGTATGTGACGAATGCCAAATACTAATAGACAAAGAGTTGGCAAAACCTGTAGTTAAAGAAAGTTGAAAACTCCTAAGAAAGAGGTGTGGAATGGTGACTACACCTGTATTAACATTGATTGTGATGCAAACATTCCTGCAAACATTGTAGAGAAACAGTTTACACATCCAAGTAAAAGGGCATGTGTGAAATGTAGAAAGTCTCCTGTCATTAGATGGAAATGCATAGGATGTAGTGAAATTATTAATAACAACATAAAGAAAACAGGTATATTCTATTGTTCTGTTACATGTAGGATGCATAGTAACCATGTTAGGAAGTATGCTAAAGTCGTTAAACCTGTAACAATTAAGAATATTAAGGGTTGTCAGTACTGCTGTAAACCACTAATACATGATCATTTGTTAAGATACTGTAATAATAAGTGCCATAGTGAACATAGAAAGTTAGAGGAACATAGGAAACTGTACAGGGCAGATATGATTAAACGTGCAAATGCAAGGATGTTAGTTAAGAAACCAAACTATGATAAGGAGAAAAGAGCCAAGCATAAAAAGAAACAGCAACTGTATCAGAAACGTAGGTATAATGTTAAGAAGTTAGTAAGTACCATACAGAATAAGGAAACACATATATAATATAACATATATAATTGTTTGTGTGTAATTCATATTGCTCATTATATATACATAAAAAGAACGAAAAGAACCACTACTGTCAAAAATGCTCCACATTTATTCCAGAATCAAAACTATATAAAGAAAATAAAACTCTTGGTAGACTAAGATGTAATTGTTGTCATGGTCTTGTTAGGCATAAGACTAGAGTATATAGAACTAATATTATGCCAAGTCCTACACTAAATATTCTTCAGCCCAGCTCATAATATAAATAATTCTCTCTTCCTGATCATCATCTACTATCTCCCCCGATTCACTTATACAGAAATGAATGTACTCATGATTTATTGTACTAAGTAGGTCTTCTAACGTTTCATGTACATTACAAAATATTATTATTCTATCAGTATCAGGAAAATAGTTTCCACTATCAGTTCCCCATACACGAAAGTCCGAATTTACCATGATAATAGGTGGTTTTTATAGGATTTAAATATTAAGATGATATCTAGTCACAAATCTATATATAATACCATAATATAGTCATATTAGGTTTCTCGGAACGTCTAAGATAGATTAGAGCCCGACTTAGCCTGATGGAAGGAGAAAGAATGTCGATACATCATTTCTTTCCTAAACATTACTTACTCTTGCCTCACACTTTAAGCAAACCCATTCTATTTTACCAACATTTTTTACAATACTTTGATGCTCTACCATTAATCTATCACATTTAACACATCTCAATCTTCAACACCGTCACTACAATCTAATACTGAACCACATTTAGGGCAAATTTGATGACATACTGTCATATGATCCATTTCTTCACCACATCTTACACATATCATTAAGTCGTACCAACCTGTTTATGACAAGGACATTGACATGGAGGTAGTCCTATGTATGCTTTAGGACATTCAAAATGCTCGTTATTTTTACAACTTTCGTACATTATCTC
>FUWD013232383.1_pt1 | contig 10918 bp, 16 predicted proteins | sample 1063281 | NCBI WGS metagenome assembly FUWD01 (sample SAMEA79048168, study PRJEB19326) | metagenome | biome: marine
AAGAGCAGAAACAGGTAGGATTTATATTATGAATATAGATCACTGTAATCTCACTCATCATTTAAAGACTAATTAGAATGTCAAATCTTGCCAGGAGATTACATTACTACTGACCCTATCGACCATATAGACGGAGAAGGAGAGATTGCTTTGTGTATTCTATCTGCCATCAATGTAGGTATAATAGATAAGAGAGATGAATTAGAACCTTTATGTGATTTAGCAGTAAGAAGTTTAGATGAAATTATAGATCATCAACAATATCCCGTTAGAGCTGCCGAAATATCTACAAAAGCAAGAAGAAGTTTGGGTATAGGTTATATTGGCCTTGCTCATTATCTATCAAAAAAAGGTTACCATATGACCAAAAATTAGCATGGCGTCAAGTTGATAAATTAACAGAGGCGTTTCAATATTATCTTTTAAAAGCAAGCAACACACTTGCTAAAGAAAAAGGTCCTTGTGAATTTTTTAATAGAACAAAATATTCTGATGGTATCTTACCAATAGACACTTACAAGAAAGAGGTAGACGAGGTTGTAACCAGAATTCTAACTTATGATTGGGAGAGTTTAAGGAAAGAAATAAAAGAGTCAGGTCTACCACATAGCACCCTTTCGGCTCAAATGCCATCTGAATCCTCTAGTGTGGTTTCAAATGCTACTAACGGTATTGAACCACCTAGACATTATTTAATTATTAAGAAAAGTTAAAAAGGTCCATTAAAACAAGTGGTACCTGATTACAAAGAACTAAAAAGTAATTATACTTTATTATGGGATATGAAATCAAATGAGGGATATATAAATGTAGTGGCTGTAATGCAAAAGTATTTTGATCAGTCTATATCAGGTAACTGGTCATATAATCCAGAGAACTACGAAGACAATCAGGTACCTGTATCTGTAATGGCACACGACCTTTTAACGACATACAGGTTAGGTTGGAAAACATCATATTATCAGAATACATATGACGCTAAGAAAGATATAGACGAACCGGCACATCCTGTTGGTTTCCACGATAATGTACCTGAAGATAAGCCACAAATAGACGAGGAAGATTGTGAAAGCTGTACAATATAATGAACTTCGTAGCAAACTTACCTTATATAAAAGTCTTTATTAAAAAAGAATACTTACATGATTTAGAAAAAGGTCATGGAGAATTTGTTGAAGCAGTGTTAATATCTGTAAAATCAATACAAGGTCGTGCCTTATATTTTGAGGCATATCTACCAGATTATGGTGCTTGTTTTGATAAGTTTCCTTTGTGTGCTTTTACATGGAGAACGGATATAAAAGAAGAAGAACAACTAAAACTTGGTGAATTGTGTCTATGGGATTCTTTTTCATATGACATACAAGTTTGGTCAAAAAGATTGTTAAGAAATTGTGATGTAAAGATACTGTTAAAAGGTGGTAAGAAGATGAAAGGTGAATATCTGTTCACCATTGACGCTTGCCATAGTGATTCAAATATTATAAATACAACAGTTGCTGAAGTACCAAGTGAACATAAACAACATAACTTTGGTAAACTAGATAACGGACAATTCTTTGCCCAGCCTAACAATAGAATGTTATGGTTTGAACAATCACTAACGCCGAAAGAGTTAAAGATACCTGACTTTCAGGTTTCTAGTAGATACTTTTTCAGTGAACAGGAAGAAAAATGGGCATTTGGTGATAGTAAGGACTACTTTTACAAAGATGAAAAAAGAAACGAAGATGAGGACAAGGACTACAAATAATGACAAAATCAGTATTAAATAAAAGTAAAACGGTAGATTTTACAAAACAACCAATGTTTTTTGGTGAAGATTTACAAATACAAAGATATGACACAATGAAGTATCCTATATTTGATAAGTTAACACAACAACAGTTAGGTTACTTTTGGAGACCTGAAGAAGTATCTTTACAAAAAGATAGAAATGATTACCTTGATTTGAGTGATGAACAAAAGTTTATTTTTACATCTAATCTAAAGTATCAAACAATGTTAGATAGTGTACAAGGTAGAGGTCCGTGTTTAGCATTTTTACCTTTTGTATCATTACCAGAATTAGAAGGTGCCATTGTAGCATGGGACTTTATGGAAACTATTCATAGTAGAAGTTATACTTACATTATTAAAAATCTATATTCAGATCCAGGATTAGTATTTGATACGATTATACAAGATGAAAAGATTGAAAAAAGAGCAAATTCAGTTACAAAAACCTATGATGATTTAATTAAATTAGGTTATCAATGGACATTAACACCAGATAAAGTTGATATGTATGAACTAAAGAAAAGTTTATATCTAGCAATGGTATCGGTAAACATATTAGAAGGCCTAAGATTTTATGTATCGTTTGCTTGTAGTTTTGCCTTTGGTGAATTAAAGAAACTAGAGGGTTCTGCTAAGATTATATCATTTATTGCTAGAGATGAAAGTCAACATCTAGCAATGTCACAAAGAGTTATTAATAACTGGAAAGACCATGAAAATGATAAAGAAATGTTAAAGATTATTAAAGATACAGAGAAAGAAGTTTATAAAATGTATGATGAGGCCGTTGGTGAAGAAAAACGCTGGGCAACCTATCTATTTTCAAAAGGTTCAATGATTGGTTTATCAGAAAAATTGTTACACCAATTTGTTGAGTATATGGCAAATAGAAGAATGAAAGCTATACAATTAAATCCTATATATAATCAAAAAACAAATCCGTTACCTTGGGTTGACCATTGGTTGAATAGTAGATCAACACAAAATGCTCCACAGGAACAGAGATTGAGTCTTATGTTATTGGTGGTATTAAACAGACGTTAAGAAAGATCAATTTAAATCCTTTAAACTATAATGATTGAAAAAGACTAAAACTGCTCCAGTTGTGAACTAATATACAGTAGAATGGGATATTGAGGTACAAGACCTTGAGCCATTAACTTGTCCATTTTGTGGACGTGAAGTAGAGGAAATTGAAGATGACGGTGAAGAATCAATCTGGACAAACGAATCCGAAGACGATAATTGGAATTGATTATAGTTTAAATAGTCCAGCTATCTGTATAACAGATGAGAACTTTGATTTTAATGAATGTACTTTTCACTTTCTAACAAGTAAGAAGAAGCATATTGGACAATTTGGTAAGAACATATTTGGTTATGAACATAAAGAATATAATACTCCTATTGAAAGATTTTCCAACATTTCTACTTGGGCCTTGGATATTATCCACAAACACAAACAAGACACAGCACAAATTTATATCGAAGGTTACTCGTTTGGCTCTAAAGGTCAAGCAGTATTTCAGATCGCAGAGAACTGTGGTATTCTTAAATATAGATTACAAGTATCTCCTACATTATTATATAACACAGTTGTTCCTAGTGTCGTTAAGAAATATGCGTCAGGTAAAGGAAATGCTGATAAACAATATATGTATGAAAGTTTTACGAAACACACTGGAGTTGATTTAAGAAAAGTATTCGATATGGAGAAATTGAACAATCCTGTAACAGATATTATAGATAGTTATTATATAGCAAAGGTTGGTTATGAAAATTCTTAAAGCTAAAAATAAAGTATCAGGTTGTGAAACTTTAGTATGCGATGTAAAGAAATTAGATTTTAGTCATAGTGTTATAGACGCACCAAGTTTTGTTAAACTATATAATAGTATAGATGAAAATATGAATTGGCCAATAATATTATATAAAGGACTAATACGGTATGGAAACAAAAGATTAACTTACGCCAAAATGTTAAATTATGATTTGATAGAGGCAGTAAATGTAAATGATGATGAGGAGTTGGAACGAGTTAGAGTATTAACTTGTTGGAAAAGATTATGAAAAAAGCGATTATAACAGGAATTACAGGACAAGACGGAGAAACTACTACTAGACAAAGGATATAAGGTGTACGGCGCTCAGAGGCGTAATACAGGCCTTAAACACTGGCGTTTAGATGAACTAGGGATAACAGATCAAATAGAATTTGTTGACAGGGCAGGATATGAAAATAGCATTTGTAACGACATTTAATAAAAAATTATACGATTATTATGCTCATAGATTTATGAGTACATACAATTGGCCATTTGATTTGTATGTGTACCACGAGGGTTGGACACCAAAAATAGACCCTAAAAACGACAATATAAAGTTTAGAAATATACACGAAACAAATCCAGAATTGTCGGAGTTTATCGAAAGAAATACCAAGAAGAATGTAGATAGTGTAGCTAAAAATGATCCTAGTAAGATTATTGAAGGAGCTAATTATAGATTAGACGCAATTAGATTTTCTTATAAAATATTTGCTAAAACTCACTTAATGTTAACTTGTGACTATGATTACGTGTTTTGGATTGACGCTGATATTGTATTTAAAAAAACAATAACCGAAAAAGAAGTTATTAAGAAATTTTTACCTGAAGATCAATGTATATCATTTATTGACAGACCGGCTTACTATAGTGAATGTGGATTTGTAGGATATAATCTACGGATGGAGGCAACTAAAAGCTTTATATATAAATTAAGAGAACACTATACAAAAGATTTATTATTCCAAGAGAAAGAATGGCACGATAGTTACGTATGGGATTGTGTAAGAAAAAAATACTTGGCTGGACAACCACAATACAACTTAGCACCAAATGTTAAGAAGAATGGTAATCCATGGCCAGATACACCAATGAGTGAATATGCCGATCACTTAAAAGGTAAAAAACGAAAAGATACAGGAGTGATGTTAAAATGAAAGCAGGTAAAATATGGGGTCAAACAGAATTGATACACGCCAATGGAGTTTTAGAATTTCATAGAATAGAATTTACAAAAGGTATACAATGTTCTAAACATTTACATAAACATAAATGGAATGGATTCTTTGTTGAGTCTGGTGAAATGATTGTTAGAGTATGGCAAAATGATTACAAGTTAGTTGATGAAACAATACTAAAAGCTGGAGATTTTACAAGAGTTAAACCTGGTGTATATCATCAATTTGAAGGATTAAAAGATGGTATTGCTTTTGAGTTATATTGGGCAGAATTTGACCATAATGATATTGAAAGAGAAAGTATAGGTAAAGTTGTAAATGATTAGAATTTTTATAGGATATGATGATAATGAAAAGGTGGCCTTTAGTGCATTAAGTCATAGTTTACTTAAACACTCCACACAACCCTTAGCAATTACACCAATACGATTAAAAAATATTAAAGATATATTTGTAAGAGAAAGATTGCCGATACAATCTACTGATTTTGCTTTTAGTAGATTTTTGGTACCTTATCTATGTAACTACTCCGGTCACGCTATTTTTATGGATTGTGATATGTTAGCTCGTGCCGATATTTCATTATTGTGGCGACAAAGAACTACAAAATATGCCGTACAATGTGTTAAACATGATTATACACCTAATAGTACAATCAAGTTTATGAATCAACCACAAACAGTATATCCTAAAAAGAACTGGTCTAGTATGATGATATTTAATAATGCCAAGTGTACAACACTCACACCTGACTATGTAAATAGTGCCTCTGGTTTAGAACTTCACCAATTTAAATGGTTAGAGAACGAAGACTTGATTGGTGATATAGATGTGGAATGGAATCATTTAGTAAATGAATATCAATATAATGTACACGCTAAATTAGTACACTATACGGAAGGTGGCCCATACTTTAAAAATTATAAGAAGTGTCATTATGCCGAAGAATGGTTTGATACCTTTAAAGATACAACAAAGGTTGATATGTAATGAACACAATAGATGTTTATGAAAATACAACAACAGCTAAAGGTTTCAAACACGATTTAATGATGTCCTTTTATCAAGGCGTCAACAAAACAAATAACCAAGATTGGCAAGCTAATCTAATTACCGACTATAAAGTATCAACAGGAACACACGCCTTTTGTTTCAACTATCAAAGAGTTATAGATAAGGATAATAGACCTGCTTTAGAATTAAGAAAGAACATAATAGACAGATATGAACCACCTGGTAAAATATTTTACTTTGATAGTAACGTTTTGGTTTCTTATGAAACAAAAAAACACCACTCAACAGATTCATATGTTAGAATAGCTTATGGTAATGTTTATCCAGACAAAGCAAAATATTTTAATAATAATCCATCATCTAATAGATGGAATACTATGAAAGAAAGATTAAGCATAAAGGTAAAAGATTATGATAAATCAGGTGAACAAATTTATATCTGTTGTAATAGAGGTAGTGGTGGTTATTCAGCCTTTGGTAAGAATGCTGCTCAATGGGCCATAGAAACAATACAAGAGTTAAGACAATTTACAAAAAGACCTATTGTAATTAGATTACATGGTGGTCAAGGGTATCCTACAGTTGAGGCAGATGTACAAAGACTATATGAGTTTAAAAAGAATAATAAAAATGTTGACATACACACTCCTAATGGTAACTATCCAAAATTATTAGAAGAAGTAAGAAAAAGTTATGCCGTTGTAATATATACCTCATCATCAGGAGCACCTGCTGTAATTGAAGGTAAACCTTTATTTGTAACTCACCAATCAAGTTATCTGGCACCTATGAATGCTGGTCATTTAAGTAAAATTGAAGAACCTAATATAAATTTAGATAGAGAAAAGTTTTTATGGTCTTTAGGAGAAAGTCATTGGACTTTACGTGACATAGAAACAGGTATATACTTTAATAAATTTTTGGAGAATATAAATGAAAACTAATAATAAAACGGTATGGCGTTGTGTTGATTGGGGAAGTGATAAGGCACAAGAAAGATTTGAAGGAGGTAAAAATAGAGCAGATCCTTATATACTTAATATGTCAATGGGTACAAATGGTATCTATATGAATGATGAAAAACTTGATTTAGAAAATGACGATAGACCTTGTGTGTTTAGAGGTTTAGGTAAATCACCTCATATAAACAAATGTATAGAGAAAAAAATACCCTTTATGTATATCGATACAGGTTATTTTGGTAATGGTCCGAGAAAACAGTGGCATAGAGTTGCTTACAATAATCTACAAACATTAAATCACCGATCATTTGATGAAACAAAAAAATTATTAGTAGATGGACTAGGTAATGCAAAGTCTAAACATATGATAAACAACCGGTTTCCTGAAATAATGGGTTGTGATTATAAAAAATATAAACCTACAAAAACTTCGAGAGGTGCTAAGATATTGGTTGTACCGCCAAGTCAAAAAGTATTTAACCATTTTGGAGCTGATGCAAAACAATATACAGATAATCTAGTAGAAAAACTTAAAAAACTTACTGATAGAGAAATAGAAGTTAGAGAAAAATTAGGCAGATCAGAAAGAGTACATTTTACATTACAAGATCAATTATCAACTGGTCAATATCATTGTATAGTTACCTTTAATAGTATCGCCTCAATAGAATCTGTAACAGTAGGCATACCTGCTATTGTATTAGGTCTTAACGCTGGTGAATTTTTAAGTGAAACTAATTTAAAAAATATAGAAAATCCTTATTTACCACATGCGGAAAAAATAAGACAACACGTATTTTATTTAACACTATGTCAATTTTCTAGTGAAGAAATGCAAAGTATATTGACTAAAAGAACTGTTGAAATATTACAAGGAGATCAAATACCTAGAGAGTTTAAAATATGAAAAGTTTTCAACAGTTATTTGACGAACACATAGGTAATGGTATTTTAAAATGGTCACATTATCCAGAAATATACGATAAGCATTTTGAAAAGTATAGAGATCAACCAATTAATATATTAGAAATAAACTATTGGGAATCTTCCAAGAATAAAACTGTAAACTTTATGTCATATCTAAAAGATAAAATAGATGAATTGAATATCAAAAGAACTATGCGTCTTAAAAACTCGGCAGTACACCCCTGGAAAGATGTAGAAGTTAGGTTTACACAAAATACAAACTCAATGACTTTTTATGATAATGTTGTTGTTTTAGAAAAAGAACTAAAAAACACACCTAAGGAAATAAGAAAATGAAAAAAGTAAAAGGTTGGTATTTGCCTGATACTGATACAGATTTTGATAGATGGATTTCAAATGGTGAATATCAAAAAGTACATAGAGATGGTATATTAGAATTTTTAAATAAACAAGGAATAAAGTTTGATAACTGTTTAGATGTAGGTGCCCATGTGGGATTTTGGTTAAAAGATTTACAAAATAAATTTAAGATGGTTTATGCCTTTGAACCTATTGAAGAAGTAAGAGAATGTTTACTAAACAATATTACCAAAAACAATTATATCTTATATCCCTTTGGTCTAGGACAAGAGAATAAGAAAACAAAAGTAATGTATATGCCAAAAGAAACAGGCAACACCTATGTTTCTTTTGATGGTAATAGGGAGATTGAAATAAAAAGATTAGATGATTTAGAATTACCAAAGATAGATTATATAAAGATAGACGCCGAAGGTTATGAGATAGAAGTTATAAAAGGTGGTAAAGAACTAGTCAATAGAGATAAGCCATACATACACGTAGAAGTAAAACAAAAAATATTAGATAAGCAAGGACTAAATGCTGTCGATATCGATAGATTCTTTGAGGAGATCAACTATGAAAAAGTATTCACAATAAAATCCGAGATTGTTTATGCCCACAAAAAATGAACATAGCACAGCAATATTATTATGAACGTATACCATCAGATAAGTAGAAAAGATTGTCTATCACATCAATTATGGCCACACTTTAAAAAGGGTTGGCCCGAAAGTGATAAACCTGTCCATTTCTTTTGGGGATTAGGAGATAATCAAACAGAAAAGATTGTTGAAGTATCAGCAAAAGATGAAGAATGGTGGTATGTAGATGTTGGTTATATCACAGAACAGATTACAAGATACCCTAGCCCAATCATCAACGATTACGATAGAACATATTTTAGAATAGTTAAAGGTGGTATGCATATACGAGGTGGTACACCAAAAGATGGATCACGCCATAGTTATTTGCTACATCAAGGCATAGATGCAGAGTTTAAAGGTTGGAATACGGGAGAATGTAATCATATACTACTAGCACCATCATCACAAACAGTCTGTTTTTATAACAATCAAATGTCACAAGAAGATTGGATAAAAGAATGTGGTGAAGAAATAAGAATATACACGGATAGACTTATTAGAATGAGAAACAAGCCTAGACCTAATAACGAATGGTGGGGAACAGATATAAAAGATGAACTAAAAGATTGTCACGCACTAGTAACTAATATGAGTTTGGCAGCAGTTGACGCTGTGTTAAATAAAGTACCAGTGGTTACACATAGTAATAATGTATGTTATCCTTTATCAGGTAATACAGCAAACATAGAAAATAGAACTATGAAACCTAGAGAAGATATGACGATATGGCTAAGAACATTAGCCAATAATCAATTTACTTTACAAGAAATAGAAAATGGTTTAGCATGTGATATACTAAAGGAACAATATGCTTAATTTTGCTTGTGTATTTTATGGTGACAAATATATTATGCCACCTACAGATCCATGGTCTTATGTACGAAACTTATATAACATGGTTGAAAAAAACTTAACCATACCTTATAGATTTGTTTGTTTTACAGACAATACAATCATACATAAACGAAAAGAGTTTAAAGGTAAAGATATAGAATTTAGACAATTTAAAAGACATGACTTTGAAGGTTGGTTTAATAAACTACAACTCTTTAGTCCACAAAGTGAGCTAGAGGGTGATACTTTATATATGGATTTAGATTTGGTAATTATGAAGAACATAGATGAAATGGCCACAATAGGAGAATCAAAGAACTTTGTAGGTATGAATGACTTTAACTCATCATCTGGATTATTTAATTCAAGTATAATGAGATTTAATAACAAATATCATAGTATCATATGGGAAGAGTATATAAAGAAAAGAGGTGATTTTAGCAAATGTCATGGTGACCAAGAAATCATATCTCAAATAATAAAAGACAAAGAAGACACAATATCCTTTCCTGATTCGTGGACACAATCATACAAATGGTTAAATCGTAAGGGTGAAAAATACCATATAGATAAAATGACATACGAACAAGATCCAAATGCTAAAGTTTGTGTGTTCCACGGTAGACCAAATCCACACGAATCAGACCAGGAATGGGTCAAAAATAACTGGAAATAAAGCAAAAATCACCCTTCGGGGTTTTTGTTCTGGTTTCGTTCTACTAAAAACTCAATAAAATCAACGATAATTAACGCTTGACTTATAGGCCAGGTATGATATTATATACCAATGATTAACACTAATAAAGGACAATACACTATGATACAAGAAAACTTAATAGATAACAACTTTGAAGACAGAATGATACAAACTATTGATATTAATAATATACTTAATCAACTCACCCCAAGAGAAATAGTTGTATTAAAAATGAGATCAATGAACTATACTTTAAAAATGATTGGCCAGAGTAAAGAATTTAAAATCGCTTCTCGTTTGATGAAAGACATTGTAAAACTGATTATGTTGACGCTGAACGAATCAGACAAATTGAAGCGAAAGCTATGAGAAAATTAAAACACCCTAGTAGATCAAACGCTTTAAAAGACTTATTAATTAATGACTAAAACCAGTACAAAACCAGAACAAAAAAGTTTATTTAATGGCTTGACTTTTAGTCCAAATATGATAGGATATATGTATATTATAAAAAAAACACTAAACAAAAAGGAAAACACTATGTCAAAAGTAAAACAATGGGCTGAAGATGTGGCCGAACAAGAAGTAGATTCAATTATATTCAAACTAAAAGATGGTCAGATTGATTATGATACAGCTAAAGTTAATATTTTGAATACATCAAATAAACAAATGTTAGGTATTGATTCAGAAAATGTTGATGAGATAATTGATA
>FUWD013370723.1_pt2 | contig 10917 bp, 8 predicted proteins | sample 1063281 | NCBI WGS metagenome assembly FUWD01 (sample SAMEA79048168, study PRJEB19326) | metagenome | biome: marine
TGGAAAGCACCATGATTGAATTCACCAAATTTTTATTCCGATGCGCCGGATATATAGCCCTTGCCGTTGTGGTTTGGACTATCGGCCTGAACATGTATCTTTCAACGTTAAGCTGATGAACAAACACGTTGTTGCGGATTATATGCGGGCGGCTGCACTGGCCTTGGTGTTCGCCGCCATCCTGTTCGGTGATGCTTTAATCAATCTAATTGTTTGAAAAGGCTACTTCATTCCACACATTGGAACCGGCGTTCCCAAGGGTAAGCGTATCCGTTGCGCTCAATACCCTTGTGGCCGAACCAAGGTTCAAGCTTGCGCCATTGTTAAACGTAACGCTTGAAGCCGCTGGCCCCTGAATCGTCACAATCCACCCTTTCACATCCGCACCCATCGCCAGCGTATTCACCGCCGTGGTGCCCGTTAAAAGATGATAGTGGGCCGTGATCGGCAACGCTGATGCACTGGCCACACTGGTGATTGAATCATCCGCTTGCGGCCATAGGTTCTCACCAACCACCAAATTTGTGATTGTCCCATCATTGTCAGCGTATTTTGTTGGCGCGGTGCCCGTGTAGCTGTTGCCATCAATCGTGCAATTGGTCAGGTTTTGAACCGTAAGCAAATCGCCCGTTACTTCATGCATTGCGTTGTTGGTGATCAAAGCCGTGGTGGCGGCGCCGGTGATCGTGATGCCATCAATACCGTTTTCAATGCTGTTGCCATCAACATCAAAGATGGCGCCCGTGCAAGTTACATCCGAAAGAATCGCGGTTCCTGTTGCTGAACCAACGTTCACCAGGCTGTTGCCTTGAATCTTGATCAACCCGGTAACGCCATCGGTATCAATTTGAATGGCGTTGACCGCATCAAGGGAAGCCATGTTGATTTGATTTTTGCCAATGGTCAGGCCATCAACGTTTTCAACAAGCACTGCCGCCGCCGTTGGCGAATCAATCACGTTGTTCAATATCGAAACAAACGAAACATCCACGCCACCGCTCGCCCCATCAATAACAATGGCGTTGGCTGCAACGTCAATCAATTCATTGGAATCAATCAACCAATTATCACCAGGCGTTGTGCGTGTAGTGACAACCGAAACAATGCCACCAAGAACATTGGTTCCAACCAAACCATCAACCATGTTTCCCGCCACTTCAACGGTATCAACTTCCGCGCCCCAAACAATGGCGGCTGATGTTGAATCAAGGAACCGGTTATCAGTCACTTGAAGCTTCGCAATGTCTTGCACATAGATTGCGCCGCGTATGTTCACATCATCAGCATTGGCGCCCATCTTGTTGAACGTACACCCGGCAACGGTTAAATATCCTGGGTTTGTGAGCGCGCCAAGCGTGCTTTCAGTCTCGATTGCAATGCGCCCACCAACCACCGCCGGTGTTCCCTCAAAATCAAAATAACAATCCTGAATCAAGGCGTTGGCTGCATTCCCAACCGATACACAAGCTGGCAAGAACGGCGTGGCGGTGGCTTCCAGGCCACCCAAGAAGTTGCATTCATTGAACCCATACAACACTTTGAACGCCACATCCGTGGCCAAGCCGCGCACATCGTATTCCGCGCCGTTTTGGAACGTCACATTGTTAAAAGATATCAGGGAAACATTGCCCGTGGTGGCCGTAACCGATGAAGCGATTGAAGCCACCGAAGCTTCCGCAATCTGGTTTGAACTGTTGCCATCAACCGTGACGCCATCAAACATGAACACTTTATCCGCGCCGGATAACGTCAACATATCTGAACTAGCAAACCCGGTGTGCAAAATTCGGCCGTTGCCGTATATCCTGAAATCCACGCTTGCGGTTAATCCATCAACCAAAAAATCACCATCGGAACATTCGATGTTTCCGCCAACTGCCAACACCGCATTCACCGGGGTTGAATCATCGGCGGTGCCATCACCCACGGCGCCCGCCACATAAAAGTTTTTGTTGGCTTCTTGATCCAACAACTTTGCTTGATGCGTGGCCAGATCAATGAACCTGAACCCATCGGCCGTGCCAGTTGCCGCGGCAACAATTTCATACCGGGCGCCACCCTCGTTTTGATCCGCGTTATAGGTTTGCGTTTCAGCAATATCGCCAACATCCAAAGTGGTTGAAGCCACCATGGCGGCCACGCTCGCAAAGTTTCGCGCAAATGTGGAAGTGTCGACCAACGTAACAACATCATTCAGCGTGCGGATTAATTCATCACGTGAATTGTAAACTTCAACCGTTCGCTTTCCACTCCACCGCAAATCACCTTGAACCCGGCCGCCAATATCCAGGCGGTAAGGATTGACCGATTGCGAAACCGTCAAATCACTATCAGCAAATGCGGTGCCCAACGCGGATGTTCTATTCACCCGGATGCGCAAACCACCACCACCCAACGCCACGTTCTTCTTGTCGCGGAATTCTTGGAACGGGTTTATTAAATCATTGGCCATTTTTGCTATACCCTTGAAAGTTCATTCCATGCAGTGCCATCAAACCGCAACCACAATACATCACCGGCGGCCATTGCAAAATCACCGGCCAAAACCAAATCACCGGTGCCATCCTTTGCGGTGATCACGCTTGAACCGGTTGCCATTTCCAAAGCCACCACCATACCGGTGCGACCTGGGCCGCCTATGTTATCCAAATCAGTGACGGAACCGGAAGTGATCGTGTGGTATGGGCTTGAAACATTCACCGCCGTGGTGGCCACCGTAAGCGGCACCGCTGCATTGTCGCCGCTGATGAAGTTTTCACCAAAATCGGGGTTGGTCAATGTGCCAGTTATCGCCAGCGGCGTTGTTATCGCCCTGAAATCGTTACCACGGGCTTGAAGCGCGGCGGTTATCGTGCCCAACACCAAACCATTCACCAGATTCAAAAGCTTGTTACCGGCAACACGGGCCGTGGTGACGTTATCAATCGTGATGCCATCGGCAACCAACAAGCCGTTGATGATGTTTGAATCAACATGAAGCGCGGCCGTTTGCACGCTGGCTTCATCCATGATGATGCCTTGGGCCGTGTGATCTTCCACGGAATTGGATATCAGTTTCACCAAACCCTTGATGGCTTTGATTCTGATGCCTTCGGTGGCGCCGCCATTCATTTCATTCAACCCAATCAACGCATCACTGATTTGATCCAAATAGATACCCTCGGCGGCAACGTTGTTTATTTTGTTGCCTTCAATCTTCAAGTTGCGCGCAAATTCGGCGGCGCTGGAATTCCCGCCAACTATATAAATACCGGCACCGGCGGCCACATCAATGATGTTGTTACCTTTCACAACCCAAGCGTTACCAATTTGAGTGTTCAAGCTTGCACGCACATAAATGGCGGCCAATCCGGCTGAAACGGTATCAATGATGTTTTTGGTAACAAGAACGCGCCGGGCATCACCACGCCAACCAACGGCCGCGCCCAACGTATCAAAGAACCGGTTGGCTTGAACTGACATTCCAAACCCGGCTTCAATGTATATTGCAGGATCCGCGGCCCGGCCCATACGGTTGAAGGTATTATCCTTGGCAACCAATGAACCAAACGTGGTGGCGTTCGCTGTTGGATCGGCAACGGTGGCATGAATGGCTGCACGCCCGGCAACCGGCGCATCATTCAAATCAAACGTGTTGCCAGCAACTTGCGCACGGGCTTCACCGCTCAAAAATATTGATTGTTTATCAACACCCTGGGCACCACCAATGAAGTTGCCGCCCTTCACTTTCACCACTTGATTAAACGCGGTTAAGGGGTTCACCAGGCGCACATCAGCAAAGCCGCCATTGCGGAACGTCACATCTTCAAAATCAAGAACGCCCAACGTGTTGGCATTGCCGCCAATACCATCGGCAAGCGCCGCATTGAATAGCGCACCAATTTCACCAGCGGTTAGCACTTCATCATAAATGAAGATTTCCGATTCACGCGCCGTGGTTTCAGTTGTGAAGCCGGAATCAGCACGGGCCGCAATTGCGGTTCGGGTTGCGGTGATGGTATCGAACCAATCACCTTGAACACCGGTGCCGGTTTCGGTGATGGTCGCGGCGATATCCAAAGCCCCGCCAACATATAAAAGATACTCGGAACCATCATTGGTCATTACAACAAAAACATAATCCCGATCAACTTCTTGGCTTGCTTCCATCCGCACGCTATTGCCCGCTGATGTTTGAACCACAAAATATGGCTTTCTTTCGTCAACACCCCATTGAATAAAGGCGCTGGCCAAATCGTTTGATTGTGAATAAACCACGTGATCACGGGTTAAGCTGTTGATACCGATAAAAAAGCCAAGCGAACCAATTGGGTAATCGCAAAGCGCGCCCGCTATACCATCAACGCCAACTTCAAAATAATCACCGGCGCCATCAAAATAAATGGCATCGTTTGTGGGATCGTCAATCAGCGGCCCTTGCACTTCAAATGAAGGATCACCACCGGTGGCAATCACGGTTCCATCAACAACGCTGATGCCAACATCCGGCGGAAAGCCGGAAGCCGCGTTCATTCTCCAATAGTGGTCCGGCCCTGGGCCGTTCGGGTCGCCTTCATTCCCGGTGTTGGTCAACGTATCGGTAAAGCCACCATCAGGCGGTGTCGGTGTCGGTGTCGGTGGCGCAAACGCTCCACTAATCGCATTCCAATGTTCAAGCACGGCGGCCGCGCTTAATGCGGCGTTATCGCCCAACACTAGAAATTCATGGATATCAAGATCAACCAAATGTGCAGTTGAACTAGGATACTGAACGCACGTTCTCACGCTTGCAGGCGAAACCAAGCCATCCCACCAAGTTGTTGCATCATAAGTGGTGCCAACACTTGATTCAGCAAATGAATTAATAAGCACACCATTCACATAAAGGCGCGGTTCTATACCATCATGGGTTAGCGTGATTAAAGCGAAGTGTGGCAACACCAAATCAAGCCCGGTATCTGCTGGCAAATAAACGCGCCGATAATAATCACCGGTAACATTTGCACTACTTTCAACGCGGCCCGCCGTATAGATAATAGTTGCGCCAAAAGAAGTGGCGCCAAAATGCAATGTGATATTTTCATCAAGGCCACTTGTGCCTTCCCCGAACGCATAAAATGGGCGCGGGGAAAAGCTACTGGTGCCCGGCAACGTGTTCAACGTCACAAGAACGGAAACTGTACCCGCTGAATTTGCGGCCAACAAACTGGTTGTGCTGGTTTGTGTATATTGCCCACCGGCCCCGCTATACCGCGAAAAATAATCCGGGTAATTTGAAGCCCTTGATACATCAGCTTGATTTGTTGCCAATCTTGTGGCGAACCATGACAGTTGCCCATGTGATGCCGCACCAACGCCAATGCCACCCTCCAAAACTGAATCAAGAGACGCGCCACCAATCCAACCTAAATTCATGTAATACGCTTTTTGCGTTTTAGAAAAACGATCAAGCATGTATTCATAATAATCTTGTGGCTCAAAAGCCAACGCTGCCGAATTATGCAAGCCGATAACTTGCGCACTAGTCAGCGCCGTATTCCGCCAAACAAGTGGGCGCTGAGTAATCATGTGCGATAGATGTACGCTTGCCGGTGAGCCGGTCGTGCCCGATTGGCTTGAACCAAAACAAATCAAACCCGCCGTACCAACACCGTTGGCATCCAATACTTGGTCAGCCCAACTATCACCATCAATTCCGGTGCCGCTTGAAGTGGTTGTGCACGCTATTTCAGCGCCGTTCAAATACATTCTGATGCCAGCGCCATCAGCGGCTTGAACCACCGTAAAAATATACGGCGTGCCATCATCAATAGGCGTTAAATCATCACTAATAGCCATCAGCCAATCACTACCGGCTGTATTTATGAATCTATTAATCGTCAAATATAGGCGTTGATTTAAAACTGAAAGTTTTATTGTGGTGGCATCGCTCAACGTTGTTGAGTTTCTATAACCAATTGAAAATAACGTTGCGCCTTCGGATGGCGAATCACCAATTGGGCCAAAATGGCAAAAAGCCACGCTAATCGTTGCCGTTGTCCAACCCGCCGCAACAGGATGCCCCGCCACACCCACCGCTGAAATTGCCCTGATGGTTGATCCTGGCGTTACCCACAACCCGTATTCCAACGGGTTATTTCTTATAACACCCGGCCCTTGGCGCAACGGGCTGTTTTGTGGCGTTACATCAGCCAAACCACCATTGCCCGAATTAAGGTATGCACCGCTTGCTTCATCCATCACATAATTCAATTGTGGTGTTGGCAATGCTGCTAGGGTTGCTGCAAAAGTATTAGGCACTTAAAACCCACCCAACCGTTGCGTTGGCTTGATTGCCGTTTTGCTGGTTTCCATCAAGAATCACGCCTTTAAATTTCACCGAAGTAACCGCAATAGATGTGATTTGGAATAAATCACCGGATGAATTGCCAAGTTGCAACATCGCACCTCCACCCACAAACCGGATGTTGTGCGGTATTAAAAGATTGGCCGCCACAAATGTAAAGCCATCAGGCACTTCAACTTCCGTGCATGCGTTGATAACGGCTTGCATGCTGGTTTCATCATCGGTGCCACCGTCACCCCTGGCGCCCGCATAAATGAAGTTGTTGCGGCGCTCACGATCCAAAAGCTTTGCTTGCAGACCATTGCCAAGATTATGGAAAAAAAAGTTGTCAGCGGTGCCCGTACCAGCGGCAACAATCACATACCGGGCGCCACCAATGTTGGTGTTGCCATAATATGCGGCGGTGCGCACCACATCGCCTTCAACCAAATCGTTATCCGATACCATCGCGGCAACGCTTGGTTCATAGATTGTGATTAGATTGGTATCCCCGGCCGATGATGCAACCACATCATCCAGGCGCCGGATTCTTTGCCCGGCTGCATTGGATACCACAATGGTGGCAAGCCCTGAATAATGAACATCGCCGCGCACAACCCCGAAGTGGTCAAGCGTGTAAGGGTTCGATTGCGCGACCGTCAACCCTGAATCCGAGAAAATAGGTAGTTGCGTTATTTCTTGCCCATTCACAAAAAATTCAAGCGAACCCAAAGCCAACGGCGTATTGCCATCATCTTTGAATTCTTGGCGTGGGTTTAGTACCTCATTCGCCATTTGGTTGCGCTTCTTCTTCTTCCGCTGGTTTGGTCAAATAGCCAATTGCACCAAGCGTGGCCAATTGTGTTTTTGTTCCTTCACCAACCGTGTTTCGCCAGCGGCGCCAAACCTCAGAACGGTTCAACATCATTTCCGCTTCTTTCACTTTTCCTTCCATGGCTTTGTTCAACGCCTTTTCAAACGCTGTTGATGATAGTAGTTCATCGGCGGCGCGGTCATTCTTCACCATGGATTTCACGCCCCTATCAATTCGATCAGCGGCGGCGGCGCCAAAGTGGCCGCCCGCTTTCCAACCGGCAACACGTGCGGCACCGCCAGCGGCGCCACTAATAACACGTTCAGCCAATGTACCTTCTTCCAATGCTTGCAGAATAGAGCGCGCCGTTTTGCTGGTATTTTCCATGGCCTTGGCGCGATACAACCCACGCGAAACACGGCCCAACGCATCAAACCGGCTTTCGGCATCTTCCGGCAAATACTTAAACAATGCTTTTTTGGCGCTGGCGTTTCTTTCAAGCGAATCGTAAGCGTTAGCAAACCCTTGGCCAATACCACCGGCCTTGTTCCGGGCGCCAAGCGTATATAAATCATTCAGCATGGTGGCCGCCGCCCGTTGGCGCATATCGGCGGGCAACGCTTGCATCAATCCTTCAAATTGCTTGATTTCGCCTTTGGTCAGCTTGGTTGCTGATTGGGTTAGTTTCGGCAAAAAATCTTTTTCCATTTTTTTACCAAACAAGGTCATGGCGCGCTGTTCAATTCGTTTGCGGTTTTTAACCATCTTTTGTGCGGCTAGAAATTCTTTGCCAACGCCCATGCCTTGCGCGGCCCGGCCTTGATCATTGATCAGCACTGAATAAACTTGATCCAAAGTGCCCGAAACATCATCTTTGTATGGCCCCTGATTTTTGTATCCGCTGGAAATATCTTTTCGCAACGTATCAATGGCTTCATATGTTGGCGGGATCGGGTCGCCATCAATCATTTTGCCACCCGGCCCTTTCGCCTTCTTGGTTCGGTTTAATAAGTTGTAAAGCTTGCGTTCAACCGGCGCCAACAATGCGAGATCACCGCCCAACGCTTCAACGCGCTGATTGATATACGTGCGCGAATTAACAGGGTTTTCAACTTTGGTGGCGGGCGGTATATGGTCCCTAATTTGCTTGTAAGCCATTTCCGCTGAATCTTCCATTCCCTTGATGGCATCATCCATGCGGGCTTCAACATCCATGGCCAATATGCCGCGATCAGTATCACCACCTAATTCACGCAACAGTTCATCGCCTTTGGCGCTCAAATCGCGCATGGCTTTCAATTCACGTTCAGCCAACAATGTGCCGGGTTGATCCTTCACGGCTTGTTCAACGCGGCGATACGCATCATTTGTGGAATAGTGCGAAGGGTTCAAGCTAATACCCAACTCTTGGGCATCGGCCATGATTTGCAAATCCGGCTTCACATCTTCGGCCAAGCGCCCTGATTTCTTCTTGGCAACATCCGCCGTGATTTCTTCAACCGTTCGCGTGGGCGCTTCCAAATCTTCCATCACCATGCGCACCGGCGCGGTATCGGCGGCATCAATAGCGCCATCGGCCACTTCTTTTGCCCGGTTGGCTGTTGGGCGGCTTTTGAAGTTTTCTTCAACGTGCCAAGCCCCAAAAGTTCCATCAATGCGGTTGGCGCGGCTGTTGCCGCTGTTGCTGCTAGTGGGCTTCCCGTTAAATCCATGGTGTTGTCACCCAAGAAGGTTTCCAGGCCACCCAACCATTCACCCATCGGCCCCAACACTTGGCCAACGGTTTGAAGCGATCCTTGGCCTTCTTCCAATCTTGGCTGATACGTTATGCCTTCCCGCACGGCTTCAACCATATCGGCGCTTGGCGTCTCACCAGGCAATAAAGCGCCCGCAATCCCGCAACACCGGCAATGGGTCAGCCAATACACTGGAAGCCATAGTGAGCGCCGCCTCGCCACGGCCAAGGTAATCACGGCCCGCTTGTTCCATGGTATCCATGACACCACCAAAAAGCGCCTTCACGGCCTTCGGGTTCGGGCGCTGGCGTCACAACTTCTTCATCATCAACGCCCCAATCATCAACGCCACCCATGGTGGTATCAATCACTTCATCATCTTCACCCCATGATTCAGCCATCATTTTTTCCGTTGCGTTTTGCCGTTCTTGACATAATAAGCGCCCGATTTAAGCGCATCATATTCAGCTTTGCTTGTTGGCTTTGCAGGGTTGTTCAAAGTGCCGTTGTTCACTTGCCCGGTTTCGGGTAAAGGTTCGGACAACTCGCCCCGCATCAATGCTTCAAACTCTTTTGGCGTGATTCTGGCCATTTCCAAAAGCTTGGCGTAACCATCCCGCGTGGCTTGCTCGAATTCATCAAGCGCCGCCAAATATTCTTCTTGGCTTTGCGATGTTTCCATTCTCGCAATTGCGGCCCCGGCTTTGGCCGTTTCATTGTCGGTGATCGTTCCGCCACCCCTTAAAGCGGCAAAAGCTTGCGTGAAAACTTTACCCTGGGCTTGCTGCGCCAATATTTGAAAATCGTGTGCATCCGTACCCGGAACAAATTTGCCCGGATTCAACCAACCCAAACCGGTTGCGCTTGTTCGCCCCGGATGTTCCCGCAATTGCTGAACAACACCAATGGTTTGTGTGGCCGCTTGGCGCGCTGGTATCAATTCCTTCTTGGTTTCGGCGGCCATGTTGGCAATCACCACATCATCAGCCAAATCAATTTCCGCCAGCGTACTGCCACGGGTTCGGGCACCGGCAACATCTTCCGCTTGTTCGGCGCTTTGGCCGCTCATGGCTTTCATCGGTTGATTGGTTTGCGGATCACGCACATATTTAACTTGCAGGTTCCCACGTGCATCGTTTTGAACCAAAGCCCGCGCCATATAGGTTTCACCGGTTTCCGGGTTCGTGTATTCATATTCACGCGGGGTTGATGATGAAATACCCTTCTTGGCAAATCCGGCTTGGGCCGCTTGTTGGGCCGCCGCGAAACGTTCCGGTGTCAATTCCATTGGTGGCACAAATTCTTCACCAAAGGTTTTTTTAAGCATTTCGGCGCGTTCGGCCGCATAAACCTTGGCGGTTTCGTAATCATCCATCGAACCAATCACTTCCATATCTTCTTGCAAGATATTCATATTGGTTTCAGCCCATTCGCGTTGTTGGGCGGTGATATCACGTTGTTCTTCGCGCTGAACACGCTGGTTTTGCAAATCGCGTTGTGATTGGTCTGATTGATATTTCTGAATACTTTGCGCTTGCGCCGGGTCAAGTTTGTAAAGCTCGCCAATCGCGGCTTCATCGCCCATGTATGCGCCTTGCGCCAACTCGCCAATTTGCTTTTTCTTCATATCGGCGGCCAATCCGCCCATCACTTCGCCCACAAATGGCGTGTAAAGTTGTGAAGCCATCGTGTTACCCCTTACGGCGCCGGTGGCCCGGCATATTGTCGATTGCCATTAACCACATCATATTCCGCATTCCCCGTTTGTGGATTTGGGCGGTTCATCCAGGCGCCCGCCATGCTACCGATACCGGCGGTAACATCAGCCAAACCAGCATTTTCAGCGGCGGTGCCTTCATACCTCGCACGGTTCGCATCGGCCGTGGCTTGGGAATTGATGTTACTAACGTTTGCAGCGTTGCCGGCTTCCAAATTGGCAATGTTGGTGGCCGTGGTTGGGTTGCTCAAATTCTGCAACATATTCATGTAATTGGTGTAATAAGAATCTTCACGGGATTGGTTGTTGTTCACCGCCGTGCCGCGCCGGTTTAAATCAGCTTCTT
>FUWD013174182.1_pt1 | contig 10914 bp, 5 predicted proteins | sample 1063281 | NCBI WGS metagenome assembly FUWD01 (sample SAMEA79048168, study PRJEB19326) | metagenome | biome: marine
CCTCGACGAGCTTGAGCATCCGCACGAACATGGTCGGCACCCACTGACTGGTGTGCACGCTGTGAGCCTCAATCGCAGCGAGCGCCTCCTCGGCGTCGAACTTCTCCATCACCACGATCGTGCAACCCAGCCGCTGGTAGCCGAGGCAGAAGCGCAACGGTGCCGAGTGGTAGAGCGGCGCCGGGGAGAGGTAGACGGACCCCTCCTCGGCAGCGAACAGGATCTTCGCCATCATCGTGATCGGGTTGATTCCGCCCAAAGGGGAACCCGACATCGGGGACCTGATTCCCTTGGGTCGGCCGGTGGTACCCGACGAGTAGAGCATGTCCTGGCCCTCGACAGCGCCGGGGAACGGCTCGGCCGACTGGCTGGCGACGGCATCCTCGAAACATGCATGGTCGGCGAGAGGCCCACCGATGCTGAACCTCTCCTCCACATTCGGCGTTGCGGCCGTGACCTCGGTGACAGCGCCCGACTTGTACGGCGAGGTCACAAACACCCTGGCGCCACAGTCGTCGACTATGTAGGCGATCTCATCGGCGGTGAGCCTCGACGAAATTGCCGTGTAGTAGAGGCCCGCGTAGTGGGCACCCCACGCAAGTGCCAGGAACTCGATTCGGTTCTCAAGGCAGAACGCCATGTGGTCACCCGGTTCCAGGCCCAGGCTGCGAAACAGGTTGGCGATGCGGTTGGCCTCGGCGTCGAGTTCGGCGAAGGTCATGGTCTGGCCCGAACCGTGCATGACGATGGCCAGCCGGTCCGGCGCATCCTGCGCCCAGCGACCCGGGAACTCGAGTGGTGGATCGTCTGGTGCCTGGGTTCCTCCGTCACTCATGCGATCCGACAATACCGGTCCCCCCGCTCCCGTGGCTGATCGGGACCAGAGTTCCCACCGTGGCTGCGGCTGTCACATGGCGTGCGTACTCTCGTCCCACGATGGCTGCCAGATTCACCTTCACCTCATACGGCGCTGAGGCCACCGCCGCGCTCGGTGACGCAATAGCGACAGCCAAGGGCGCCGACCCGCTGGCACCGGTAACGGTGGTCGTGCCATCAAATCTGGTCGGGGTGGCTGCACGCCGCTCACTGGCCACCAGACACAGCGCCGGCGAAACCCCGGGCCTGGCCGCAGTGCGCTTCGAGACCGTGTTGGGCCTGGCCGGGCTGTTGGCCGGAACGGCCCTGGCCGGCGACCAGCGGCGCCGGATCTCAGACCCCGTCGTCGGTTCAGCCGTGCGTACCACGCTGGCCAGATCCGCCGACCTGCTCCGCCCCGTCGCACACCACCCGGCGACCGAACGGGCCCTTGTGCGGGTCCACCGAGAACTGAGAGAACTGGACGACACCGCACTCGACAACGTGGCCGCCACCTCACGGCAGGCATCCGAGGTCATCGGGCTCCACCGCCTCATCCGGGACCGCCTGGCCGAACGGTTCATCGACGAGGTCGACCTGCACAGGGCCGCCGCCTCGATCGACCCGACAGACCCCCTGCTTGATGAACTGGGCACCCTGATACTGCACGTGCCGGGTCGAACCCCTGCCTCGGGTCTGGCGCTGCTGGCCGCCCTTGCCGACATCGGACCAGTGACAGTCATCGTGGCTCTCACGGGAAACGAGGTGGCCGACGAACCCGCCCGCCACCTGGTTGAGCGACTGGGTGGTGCCTTCCCATCCTCGGCGCCGGCCCCGATGGAATCAGAGCTCGCCGTACGCTCAGTAGCCGACCCCGACGAAGAGGCCCGGGTGGCCGTCCGCGAGGTCGTGGCGGCAGCCTCCAGCGGCATCCCATTTACCCGGATGGCCATCGTCCATCCCGGCGGAGAGCGCTACGCCAGGCTCCTCCATCAGCACCTGCGCTCAGCTGACGTGCCGTTCAACGGAGTGGCCGGCCGCCGCCTCGACGAGTCGCTCACGGGCCGGATCCTGCTTGCGCTGCTCGACCTTGACGACAACGACTTCTCCAGGACAGCCGTAATGGCGCTCATCTCGTCTGGAGCGGTCTTGGGCGCCGACGGCGTAGCTTTACCGACCACCGCATGGGAGCGGATTGCCCGCAGCGCCGGGGTGGTCGCCGGAGCAAACCAGTGGCGTTCGCGCCTCGGGCAGAGGGTTGCCGACCAGGAACAACGCCGGGACGACCTGGCTTCACAGGGCGCCGAACCCGACCACATCGACGCCGTCGACAAGAAGATCAGACAGTCCATGGACCTCCTCGGCTTCGTCGAGGAACTGATCACCAACGTGGGCACCGACTCGGCACCGACCGACTGGCCCGGCCTGACCGGCTGGGCCGCCGGCCTGCTCGACCGCTATCTAGGGTCGGCTGCCGATCGCACCGACTGGCCCGACCACGAGGTTGAGGCCCACACCCGCGTGAAGGACCTCCTCACCGGCCTCGCACGCCTGGCCTCCATCGAGCCACGCCCCGGAGCAGCGGCCTTCCGCCGGGCCGTCATCGACGGCCTCGACCACGATCTCGACCGCGAGGGCCGCTTCGGCGACGGCGTGCTGGTAGGCGGGTTCGGTGTGGTCACCGGCCTCGACCTCGACACCATCGTCGTGGTCGGGCTGGCCGAGGGAACCACACCCTCCCGGCGCCGCGACGACCCGCTGCTTCCCGACTCGTCCCGCCACACCGCCGGCGGAGCACTCATGGTGAGAACAGACCGAAGGGCCGACCTTCACCACCGCGTCCTGGCCGCCATCGCCGCCGCCCAGCACAGGCGCGTCCTCGTGTTCCCCCGGGGCGACCTGGGCCGCAAGAACGAATGGGTTCCGTCACGCTGGCTCCTCGACCAGGTAGAGGAAGAACTTGGCTTTCGGCCCTCGCCAGCCGAGCTTGAGGGCCTCGATCAGCCGTGGTTCTCCACGTCGCCGTCGTTCGTGGGTTCCCTCGAACGCCTCACCTCCCCCGCCGACGAACAGGAATACGCCCTCGCAGAGCTGCTGCGTGAACGACACAGGGGCCTTCCTGTCGACACCTCCGACCGTCGAACCGCCGACCCCGTTCTGAGCCGCGGCATAGACCTGATTCGTGGTCGCCAGCAACCCATTCTGACCCGATTCGACGGCAACCTGGCGGGTGCGGCCGTGCCCTCTCCAGCCGACGGCCGGACGGTGCTCTCAGCCACCCGACTCCAGTCCTGGGTGCGCTGCCCACATGCCTACTTCATGGAACATGTGCTTCGAGTCGGTGTGGCCCACGAACCACATGACGACGAGGGCATAACCACTCTCGACCGCGGAACCCTGGCGCATCAGGTACTCGACCGCTTCATCGCCGAGAACCTCGAAAACGACAACACCCCCGGACCCGAAACAACCTGGAGCGGGTCACAGCGACAGCGGCTGGAAGAGATCTGCGACGAGGAGTTCGCCCTTGCCGAATCCCGGGGCCTCACCGGGCGCGCCCTCCTGTGGCGACGCGACTCCGAGCGACTGCGGCGGCACCTCCAGTCGTTCCTCGTCGACGACCACGCCTGGCGTGCCCAGCACCTCACCACCCCGGTTGCAGTCGAAATGTCCTTCGGGCTTGACGGCAACAGGCCCCTGGTGCACGTGCTCCCAGACGGCCGCAGCCTCAGGTTCAGGGGCCGCATCGACCGGGTCGACCGCGGCGCCGATGGCGCCATCCACGTAATCGACTACAAGACCGGCGGCAAGGGCGACTACAGGAAGATCTCCGAGGCCACCCCTGACGACCACGGCCAGTACCTGCAGCTGCCCATCTACGGCCTGGCAGCCAGGGCCGCTGTCGCCACACCCGACACCGGGGTTCACGGCCAGTACTGGTTCGTCACCGATACAGGAGCCCACATCGGCCACCCCCTGTCCGAGGCGGTGCTGACGCGCTTTGACACCGTGCTCACAACCATCATCGACAGCATCGAGACCGGTCTGTTCCCCGCCCGTCCCCCCAAGGACTCCAGGTTCGGCATCGGCTGCGACTACTGCGACCCCGACGGAATGGGCACGGGGCCCGTCACAGCCTCCTGGACCAACAAACGCCCCGACCCGCTACTGGAGCCGTACCGCCGCCTCATCGGCGACCTCGACGACGTCTCTGCCATTGTCATCAGCCTGGAGGACGACGATGCCTGAGACCTCCGACCAGGCGGCACGCAACCGCATCGGTACCGACCTGGGATCCACCCTGTTCGTCGAGGCCGGAGCCGGAACCGGCAAGACCAGCGCCCTCGTGAACCGGATAGTGGAACTGGTCGTAAGCGGGGTGCCAATGGAACACATCGCCGCCATCACCTTCACCGACCGGGCTGCGACCGAACTGCGCGACCGGGTGCGGCGCAGGTTGGAACACCTCGCCGACGAAGACCCCCATGCCGGGGTGGCAGCCGCTGCCCTCATCGAGCTGGACGGTGCCGCCCTGTGCACACTGCACGCCTTCGCCCAGCGGATCCTCATCGAGCACCCGATCGAGGCCGGCCTACCCCCTGCAGTCGAGGTCATGGACGAGGTCTCGTCGCTGGTCGACTTTGACGAGCGCTGGGACTCGCTCGTGCACACTCTGCTGGGCGACCCGGACCTGGCGTTCACGATGCTCGCAGGGCTGGAGTTGGGGATCTCGCTCGATCACATCCGCCGGCTGGCCGTTCGCTTCGACGAGAACTGGGATCAGGTCGACGAACGACTGGTTGCAACCCCCGACCCTCTGCCTGTCGACGTCCTCGCCATCATCGATTCCCTGCGGCCGCTCGTCGACCTGGGAGACCACTGCATCGAAGCCGACGACAAGATGGCCATCCAACTGGAAATGGTCGGGGCCTACGCAGACGAGTTCGAAGCGGTAGCCCACGACCCCCTGTCGGCGATCCGTGTGCTGGGAGACCGCAAGGTCGTGTCCAACAGCACCAGACTCGGTAACCAGAAGAACTGGACCGGTGCGGTCCCCATCGGCGACGTGCGCGACCAGATGCAAGATGCGCGTACCCTCCTCGATGCAGAGGTGACCCACCTGACCGACCAGGTGATCGACAGAATCGTCTCGGTCGTAGGTGCCGCTTCCGTGGCTGCGGCCTCACGCCGCCAGAGGCAGGGACAACTCAGTTTCCACGACCTGCTCGTGCTTGCACGGCGCTCGCTCACAAACGAGGCAACCGGCCCAGGCGTACGCGCCGCCCTCCATGACCGGTACCGCCACCTTCTACTCGACGAGTTCCAGGACACCGACCCGATCCAGATCGAACTGACTGCGCTCATCGCCGACCCCGACACCATTACCGACGACTGGCGCCAGCTTCGACCGCCTCCAGGGTCTCTGTTCTTCGTGGGTGATCCCAAGCAGTCCATCTACGGTTTTCGCCGAGCCAACATCGCCCTCTATCTCGATGCCCAGCACGCATTCGGCAAAGAGGGAGTCCGGCTGGAGCAGAACTTCCGCACCACGGGACCCATCCTCGCCTGGGTAAACGATGTGTTCTCACGGCTAATCGCCGAGGAACCCCACGCTCAACCCGAGTACGCACCGCTCACCTCGACCCGACCCGCAGCAACGGTCGGTCCCGCCGTCACGCTGCTCGGCTTCGACTCCGACCACAAGCGCACCGCAACCCAACTCCAACTCGACGACATCACAGATGTGGTCGCAGCGGTAACCACAGCCCTGGCCGACGGCTGGACCGTCTGGCGGGCCGCACCTGACCCCAATGGCGGACCACCGATCGAGGGCTGGCATCCCTGCACACCCGGCGACATCGCAATCCTGGTGCGCAGCCGAAAGCCGGTAGCGGACCTTGCGGCAGCGCTGGCCGGGGCCGGGGTACCCCACCGCATCGAAGCAGGCACCAACCCGTGGGCGGCCGACGAGGTACGCGACATCCTCATGGCGCTGCAGGCCATAGACGACCCGACCGACGAACTGGCCCTGGTCACGGCCCTGCGGTCACCCCTCTTCGGCTGCGGCGACGACGACCTCCTGGCATTCCACCTCGGTGGTGGCAACTGGGACCACCAGCAGCCCGGAACATCCGGCCTTCCGGCAGACCAGCCGGTTGTCTCGGGCATGGCCTGGATGGCGCGCATGCACACCCAACGTCCCTGGGCCGGTGCCGCGAACCTGGTCGAGCAGGTCGTACGTGATCGCAGGGCAATGGAACTGGCGCTCTGCGGCAACCGCCCACGAGATGCCTGGCGCCGCATACGCACCTTCCTCGACACGGCCCGTTCATATGGTGAGGCGCGCGGGGGCGACCTTCGATCGTTCCTTTCCTGGTGCAGGCTGCACACCGCCGACGACGTTCGCGTCGACGAGGTGATCCCCCCGGAGTCCGACGACGATGCCGTGCGCATCCTCACCACGCATGCCGCCAAGGGTCTCGAGTTTCCTATCTGTGTGCTCTCCGACCTCGGTGCGAGGCGACCAACAGGCGGCCACACGGTTGCCTTCCCGGGTTCCGTTGCTTCAGGCACCGGCCCAGACAACCGGGCAGCCGTGGCCGTGGCCTTCAACAAGGACCTCACAAACTCGGCCCACCGGGCACACTCCGGGTCGGCACTCCGCCTCGAGCACCTGGAACGACTACGCCTGCTCTACGTGGGTGCCACCCGCGCACGCGACCACCTGATCATCTCGCTTCACCGCAGCACACCCAAGTCAGATCCTGAGAATCCGGTCAACGTGACATCGGCCGAGGTTCTCCACTCCGCGACTGCGGGAACCGACCCGACCGACACTGTCGCCCATCTCAAGCCGACCGCCCGCGATCTGTCGATGCCGCCCGCACCCGAGACCGCCCCCCTGCCCACCCCGGACGAGTGGCGTGCCGATGCCGACAGAATCAGATTCCACGGTGCCCGCCGGCGCACGGTGGCCGCCACAACCATCGCTGTCGAGGCATCACCCGTTGTGGACGAGGAGTCCGAACAGGCACGCCAGGGAGAAGCCGGACGCCACGGCACCGGCGTGGGTCGGGCTGTGCACGCTGCCCTCGAGGTCGTCGACATGGCATCCGCCGGCGAGCCCGAGGCCCGACATGCAGCCGCCGCCGAAGACGTCGACCCCGGCCTGGTCGCATCCATGGTCGCTGCCGCACTGGCCTCGCCATCGGTTGTCGAGGCGGCAAGGTCGGAGCACTGGCGGGAACTGTTCGTTGCGGCACCCCTCTCGACCGACCTCCTACTCGAGGGTTACATAGACCTCGCCTACCGGACCGATTCGGGGCTGGTCGTCATCGACTACAAGACGGACTCGTGGAACGACGAGGAGGACCTGTCCGCCAAGGTCACCCGCTACCGCCTGCAGGGTGCCGCCTATGCCCTCGCCCTCCAGAAGGCCACCGGAACCAGGGTAGAGCGCATGGCCTTCTGCTTCCTCGGAAGCGGATCAGCCGTAGAGCGCGATGTCCCGAACCTCGATGCAGCCATGTCCGAGGTTGAGGCCTGGGCAGTGACAGCTACTTCGGAGGGAACCTGAGGGCCCCGTCGAGCCTGATGACCTCACCGTTCAGATAGGGGTTCTCGACAATGTGACCCACGAGAGCGGCGAACTCGGCAGGTTCGCCCATTCGCCTCGGAAACGGGATCGTCGACACCAGTTTCTCCTGCATCTCTTCTGGCATCGACCTCATCAGCGGCGTTCCCATTGTCCCCGGGGCGATGGTGTTGATGCGTATCCCCATGGGTGACAGATCGCGCGCCACAGGGAGGGTCATGCCGATAATCCCTGCCTTGGCCGAGCCGTATGCGACCTGCCCGGTCTGACCCTCGAGACCGGCGATGGACGCGGTGTTGATGAACACACCGCACTGTCCATGCTCATCGGGCTCGTTGCCGGCCATGGCCACGGCGGCCAGCCGCACAACGTTGAACGTGCCGACGATGTTGAGGTTGATGGTGCGCTGAAAGAGGTCCAGGTCGTGAGGGGTGCCGTCGCGGTTCACGGTGCGGCCGGCAACCCCGGCACCGTGCACGATCGCCACAGCAGACAGCTCACCGAGGCCGGTCGCCACCTCTACGGCCTCTCCCACGGAAATCTCACTCAGAACGTCGCCAGCCACCGCCAGCACGGAGTCGCCCAGCTCGTCGGCCAGCTGGCGGGCACGATCTGCTGCCGCATCGAAGATCACCACCGATGCCCCAGCGGCAGCAAACAACCGGACCACGGCCTCGCCCAGACCCCCTGCCCCACCGGTTACAAGGGTGGATCGGCCGTTCAGATTCATCTGATATCTCCCCGTCGAGGTTGAAACAGTTTTGAACGTAACGGCCCAGGAGGGTGGGAGTCGCCTTCGGAGCGGCAATCATGTGCGGCATGGTTCAAATGAATGACGACACCAAGCAGGCTCTGCTGCTGTTCAACCGGCGCGCAGCCGCAGCCGAGGCCGTTGTGGAGACGGCGCGACGCCTGAAGAAGGCGGCCACTGCCAAGGATGAGGCGGCCGACGCACTCAAGGCCGCCCAGAACGGAGGCGGTGGGGCCGAGGTGGTGGCTGAGGCCGAGGCGACATGGCGCGCAGCCGTTGAGACCTGGCAGATGATCCGAGACGGCAGGGAGCCGGAACCCGAGGAGGAGGCACCGGCCGAAGAAGAGGCCGCTGACGAGGACGAGGCAACCACCGAGCCCGAGGACGAGGCAACCACCGAGCCCGAGGACGAGGCAACCACCGAGCCCGAGGACGAGGCAACCACCGAGCCCGAGGACGAGGACGAGGCAACCGCCGAAGAAGAGGCAACCGCCGAAGAAGAACCCGAGCCCGAAGCCTCCTAGGGCAACAGGTGGGCCCCGAAAGTAGGGTCCTGCCCGTGGAGGCCTCCACCATCCCAGAACTGGTCGACGCAGCCGCCGAGCGGTTCGGTGACCTGGAAGCCGTCGTCGACGGCGACCTTCGCTGGTCGTTCAGCGAGTACCGGGATGAGGCCCACAGGGTCGCCGAGGCCCTGATCCGACGTGGAATCCAGCCGGGCGACAGGGTCGCTGTCTGGGCGCCCAACTCGGCAGGGTGGGCAGCGACGGCACTCGGCATCCACTGCGCCGGCGGCGTGCTTGTTCCGCTCAACACCAGGCTCGGGGGTGGTGACGTCGCGGGTCTCTTAGACCGAACGTCGGCACGGCTGTTGTTCACGGTTACCGACTTTCGAGACACCGACTACGTGGCGATGCTCGCCGGGGCAGGCGGTGCCGGAACAGTGGAGGAGACCGTCGTCATGAGCGGTCCGACTCCCGCTGCCTGTACGCGCTGGGAGGCCTTCGTGACCGAGGCCGACAGGCCCGACCTGAGTGAGCGCACCGGCCTGGTCAGCGCCGACGACCTGTGCCACATCCTGTTCACCTCCGGCACAACCGGAACGCCGAAAGGCGCCATGCTCCGCCACGGCGCGGTCTGCCGCTCCTACCGCGCGTGGGGCGCTGCTGTCGGCCTGCGTGAAGGCGACAGGTATCTGGCTGTCAGCCCCTTCTTCCACACATTCGGCCTGAACGGCGGAATCCTGGCCTGCCTCATGTCCGGAACGACCCTCGTCCCACAGGCAGTGTTTGATCCGCAGGTGGTGGCAGACCGGGTAACCGAAGAGTCGATCACCGTGCTTCCCGGTCCACCGACCATCTACCGCTCACTCATGGATCACCTGGGTGGGCTCCCTCTGGCCACCTCCACACTCCGCCTCGCCGTCACCGGAGCGGCACCCGTGTCAGCAGACCTGGTGGGCGAACTGCACGACCAACTCGGCTTTGAGACGGTGCTGACCGGTTACGGGCTTACCGAGGCATCAGGGGTCAGCACCACCTGCCATCACGACGATCCGCCGAACCTGGCGGCCACCAGCTCAGGGCGGGCCTTGCCCGGCATCGACCTGCAGGTTGTTGGTGACGACGGCCTTCCCATGCCCACCGGCGAACCCGGCCAGGTACTTCTCCGCGGTTACAACGTCATGGCCGGCTATCTCGACGACGAGTCAGGAACCACCGAAGCCGTAGACACCGACGGTTGGCTCCGTACCGGAGACACAGGGGTGCTGGACCAGGCTGGGAACCTGACTGTCACCGGCCGCTCCACCGACATGTACATCTGCGGAGGCTTCAACGTCTATCCCGCCGAGGTCGAGGCCGTGCTGGCAGCACACCCGAACATCGACCAGGTGGTTGTTGTAGGTGCCCCCGACGACCGGATGGGTGAGGTCGGAATGGCGTTCGTGATCCCGACAGCCGGCCGGCATGTTGGCCCGTCTGCGGTCCTGTCCTGGGCCCGGGAGGAGCTCGCCAGCCACATGGCGCCGCGACACGTGGAGGTCGTTGACTCTCTTCCGACCAACCCCGGCGGCAAGGTCCTCAGGTACCAGTTGCGCCAGGTGGCGGCACAGATCACAGCCGGTTGACCGGCCAGACCCTTCAGGTCGCTCCGGCGCCGGCGCCGTGAGCCGGTCGGCTCACCAACCGACGGGCACCGCGCCGATACCCTGCTGACGGTCATGTCCAGCCATCCTCCCCCCCAAGACGCCTACCCGGAGGTGGGGAAGGCCGACTTCCCGAACCTCGAGGCACGAATTCTGGAGCGCTGGGCCACCGAAGGTACCTTCCAGGCCTCGGTAGATGCCAGATCGTCCGACGATGAGTTCACCTTCAACGACGGCCCCCCGTTCGCCAACGGCCTCCCCCACCATGGCCACCTCCTGACCGGCTATGTGAAAGACGTTGTTCCCCGCTACCAGACCATGCGGGGAAAGAAAGTCACACGCAGGTTCGGCTGGGACTGCCACGGGCTACCCGCCGAGATGGAGGCCGAGAAGGAACTGCCGGTTGCGGGCAGGGCAAGCATCATCGACTACGGCATCGAGGCCTTCAACGCCCACTGCCGTTCCTCAGTTCTGCGCTACACAGACGAATGGGAGGAGACAGTCACCCGCCAGGCCCGCTGGGTCGACTTCGACCACGACTACAAGACCATGGACCGCGACTACATG
>FUWD012816160.1_pt1 | contig 10905 bp, 10 predicted proteins | sample 1063281 | NCBI WGS metagenome assembly FUWD01 (sample SAMEA79048168, study PRJEB19326) | metagenome | biome: marine
GAGCCGTTCGCCAACAAGCAGCATGACGGGTTCCTCGGCCACTCCTACATTTCCTCCTGGTGCAACCTCGGGGCCGGTACGATTACCTCGGACCTTAAAAACAACTATAGCTCTGTCCGGATCCTCTGCGGCGGGCGGGAAGAGTCGACCGGGCTCCGGTTTCTCGGCCTCTTGATGGCAGAGCACTGCCGCTCGTCAATCGGTACCCTCTTCAACACGGGGACCGTTGCGGGTTATGGCTGCAACATCTTCGGCGCCGGCTTTCCCCCGAAGGAGATCCCATCCTTCTCGTGGGGCGGAAGCGGCGGATTCATCCCCCATGAGGTCGATCGGGCCTTCGAGACAGCCAGAACGGCCATGGCGCGCCGGGCAGTTGCGGCAGGCCCCGAGTATGAGGCCATGTTCCGTTCCGCCGCCTCAGCGACGGGTCTCCATTCAGTATCCGTTTAACATCATAAGCACTGTTCTGCATGATCCTTGTCATTGACAACTACGATTCGTTCACCTACAATCTGGTACAGTACATCGGGGAAGCCGGTGCGGAAGTCTCTGTCTTCCGCAATGACGAGATCTCGGTGGAGGAGGCACTCGCCATGGCTCCCCGGGGAATTGTCATCTCTCCCGGCCCCGGCACGCCTGACGACGCAGGCATATCGGTTCCGCTCATCCACGCCGTGAAGGGCCGGATTCCGCTTTTCGGGGTCTGCCTCGGCCACCAGTCCATCGGCGCCGCCCTCGGCGGCAGGGTGGTCAGGGCCCGCGAGATAATGCACGGCAAGACCTCCGAGGTTTACCACGATGGCGAAGGGGTGTTCCGCAACGTCAGGAACCCCTTTACGGCCACCCGCTACCACTCGCTTATCGTCGAAAAGGAGAGTCTGGCGAAGGAACTGACCATTCGCGCATGGACTGAAGACGGTGTCATCATGGGGATGGACAGTACAGCCCTTCGTCTCTACGGTGTCCAGTTTCATCCCGAGTCGATCATGACCGGAGAGGGGATGAAGATCATCGGTAACTTCCTGGAACTTTCCCGCTGACACCATGGACCCGAACCAGCATCAGCCGCCTTCCGGCGGCAGAACCCCGTCTCCACTGCCTCCGCCGCTGCCCGCAAACGGCCACGAGGGGGATTTTATGGTCGATGGTTGGCGGGTATTCAAAATCATGGCGGAATTTGTAAGCGGCTTCGAGGTGATGGCGGATGCCGGGCCGGCCGTCAGCGTGTTCGGCTCAACCCGTGTTGCAGAGGGGAGCGGGGAGTACCTGCAGGCCCGCCGGATCGGCGGGCTGCTTGCCGAGGAGGGGTTGGCGGTGGTGACCGGCGGAGGGCCCGGCGTGATGGAGGCGGCCAATCGCGGGGCACAGGAAGCTGGCGGCAGTTCAATCGGTTTCAACATCAAGCTGCCGAACCAGCAGACCCCCAATTCTTACATCGATCCCGGTCGCCTCGTCGGGTTCCAGTACTTTTTTGTTCGCAAAGTCATGTTCCTGAAATACTCCCAGGCTTTTATCGCCCTGCCCGGGGGATTCGGGACGCTTGACGAGGTATCCGAAGCCATTACCTTGATTCAGACAGGAAAAAGTGCGAGATTTCCTGTTATATTGGTTGGGAAATCCTACTGGGATGGGCTCTATCGCTGGATATGCGATACGATGCTCCGTGATCACGGCTTCATTTCTCCGTCGGACCTCGGCTTCATATATCTCGTCGACACCCCGGAAGAGGTGCTTCCCATCATCAGGACCTTCTACCCGGAAGGCTATTCGCTGAATTTTTAGAGAGCCGCAGGCATTCCTTCAGTGTTGCATGCCGGCTGCTTTCAGCCATGTGACGAGGGCAGCCTCTTCGCTGGCGGTGAGCCTTGCCTCAGGGTTGAGTATGTAGTACATTTGCTGGTGCCCGCTACCTTTTCCGATCACCATAAGGATGGTGTTCTTCAGCGAGTCGCTCTGCAGAATCCGGGATTGGTCCCAGTCGGAAAAGTTCAGTGCATCGCGGCCGTTTCTGACGCTGTGAGCGATGAACCATGACAGAGGCGCCACATAGGCAGCCCTCGGCCAGCGGGTCCGGTAGGAGTGGCAGTCGTAACAGGCCTTTCCGAGAGCTTGAAGGATCGGGGCCGGGGCTCTTAGCGGCGAGGGTGGATCGGGGTTCAGCCGACCCAGCGGAATGAACTGCATCAGCATGAGGGCGAGCACAGCCCAGCCTGCGGCGGAACGGAGTGTTGGTCTCATGGTGGTGCGTTTTGCTGTTAGTTTTTGCATTCAACTCTTAGACTATCGTCATCGTGATATTTCCCTGTGAAAAAGCGGTCTGGTACAACCTGCCGCAGATCCGGGCCGATCTTGCAATAGAACTGGTAAAAACCGGTATGACCCAGTCGCAGGCCGCCAAGCTGCTTGGTGTGACTCCTGCGGCTGTGTCGCAGTACATCCATAGGAAACGCGGCCTGCAGGTGGTGAAAACCAAGGTTTATCGCCAGGAGATCAAGATTGCGGCCAAAAAGCTCCAGGAAGAGGTTGCGCCTGAAGAACTCCGATTCATGGTCTGCAAGTGCTGCCAGATTTTGAGCCGCGAGTCGGGTGAAGGCCAAGCCGCCTGCGGGCCCGAGTAGGGGCGCGGAGTTCTATAGCTCCAGAATGATGTGCGACTCGCTCGAGTGCCCCTGCAGCTGCTCTTTAAGGGTGCCGATGAGGCCCGTTCCATACTTGTTCAGGAAGTAACAGATGTTCACGAGACGCTCCTGCGGTCCGCCTTCGGGAAAGAGCGCTGTTTCCGCCTTCAGGATCTGCTCAAGGAGCTCCTCGTGTTTTCTCCGCCCCGCCTTCCATGTCTTCTGTTCGATGTTTTCCACAATCTTTTCCGCCTGCGCCTTCGAAGCTCCGAGCATCGGCTCGAGGGTTGAATCAATTTTCGACAGTGTCGGCAGGAGCTTGTCGAGTGTGCGCTGGATCTCCTCTCTTGCCTCCTGGAACATGGGTTCCAGCGACCGGTTTTCGGCGGTTGCGATCGCCTTCTTTTTTATTTCATCAAGATCACTGAACACCGCGGCATAAATCTGTTTGCGTGAAAACCCAGGCCTGCCCGTAACCTGCAGCATGCGGTCCATGATGCGGCTGATCCTAGGCTCAACGAGTGTGAAGCTACCTCTCGGGACAATAAACGGCATGGTGATGCCGAAGTGTTCGTAGTTCCTGCGGTACTGTGCCAGGTAGCTGATTTCTCCCGGGCCTGCCACGTAGGCGAAGGTCGGCAGCACCGTGTCCTGCACGATTGGACGGAGCACTACGTTGGGGCTGAACCGTTCGGGGTGATCGCTTACAAGCTCAAGCATCTGGTGCCGGGAGTATTGCTGGTTCTCTCCGGTGAGGGTGAAGATGTCGGGGGATGGATGCTCAATTTTCTGGCGCTGACCGTGCTGGTTCAGGTGGAAGAGGTTGACCGCCCGTGGTTTGGTCTGCGCCCCGTAGCCGAGCTCTTCGAGCGTCGAGCTCTGGGCGACCACGTTGTAGGAGCTGGCCGGCGCAGTTTCGAGCTCTCTTGTGAACACCCCTGCAGCCATGCGCTTGAAGGCAGGGTCGAAGCTTGAGAGCAGAATGAGGGGCTCCTCGGGCATGAGGCGCAACAGCATCGAAGCAAAGGCCCCTTCGAAGGTGTTGCCGGGGAAGTAGCACTCCCTGAGGATTGAGGCCACCTCCTCACGGTAGTCGGAGGGCGGGAGCATTTCGAGGAATTGTTCGACGGTATTCCGGATCGAAGGGTCGAGCGCGGTGCTGCCGACCATCTGGTCCGGAAGACGCCGGTTTGTCTCCGGCCGGAAATGGGTCAGCCCCCCACCCGGGGAGAAGATTGCCGTGTGGGCCGGCTCGTCATAGTCGTGATCTTCGCCTTCGAGCCAGAATACCGGCACGAAGTCATACTCGGGGAAGAGGGCTTTCTGGCGCAGGGCGAAGACCACGGCGCTGAGGGCTTTGTAGATGGTGTAAAGCGGTCCCGTGAAAAGGCCGAGCTGCTGACCGGTCACCACCGCCATGCAGCGCGGGGAACGTAGTTTTTCGATCTCGCGCTCCCGCACTTCACCACCACCGAACCGGCGGTTCTGTGTCTGCAGCATATCGACAAGACTGTCGCGCTGGAACCGGCGTGATGCGAGCAGCCCGAGCTGGCGGTAGTAGTCCGCTTCTTTTCTGTCGTCGAGGTGGAAGCAGCGTCCGAGCAGGCTGTCGCGCTGTGCCCCTTCCGAGGTATAGTCCCTGAAAAGCTTCGGAAACCCCTTTTTCGGGGTCAGTATGGTGTTGTAATCAAGAAGAAAGGTGTTCACCGGCCTATTTTTGCAGTTTCCATTGTTCAAGGGTACTTCTGAACCCGTGCCGGGTCAGGTCGCATGAGAGCGGGGTGAGGGTGACGAAGTTCCTGCGTACGGCGAACTCATCGCTTTCCATCCCTTCGTCGAGCAGCATGAGGGTGCCGTTGAGCCAGTAGTAGGGGTTGCCGTACATGTCGTTGCGTTCTATTGCGTCTTCCGACCATCGCGACCGTCCCTGTCCCGTAACACAGACGCCCTGAATGTCTGCTTCGGGGACGTTGGGGATGTTGACCGACAGGATGGTATCATCCGGCAGCCCCTCCTGCAGCACTTTGCGCGCCAGTTTCCGGGCGAACTTTCCTGCGTAGGTGAAGTCGGCGTGTTCGTAGGTTGTCAGCGAGAACGCAAGCGAGGTGACCCCCTGTATCGCCCCCTCAAGCGCCGCAGCAACGGTGCCGGAGTAGAGGGTACTCATGGCAGTGTTGCTGCCGTAGTTGATGCCCGATACAATCAGGTCCGGCTTTACTTTCATGATGTGGCTCAGGGCCACCTTGATGCAGTCGACCGGAGTGCCGGAGACGGTGTGACCGAAAAACCGGTTGTTGCGCCGGAACTCCCGGATGCGGAGCGGTACGCCGAGGGTCATGGCGTGGCTCATGCCGCTGTGCGGTTCGGCCGGTGCCACCACCGTCACATTGCCGAGCTTCTTCATCGATGCGGCAAGCACGTGAATCCCTTCCCCCTCGATGCCGTCATCGTTGCATACCAGTATTTCGGGGCGCCTGTCCTGTTTTTTCATGGTGTCCACCGGTTCAGAAGTCATGGCCGAGACTGAAGTAATAGACCGTATCGGCAAAGCGCAGGTTAGAGGATTCTTTGTCTTCGGCATTTCTCATGAACGAGAAGGCTTTGGATATGGTAAAGCGGGCCGGGCCGATGGGGGTCGCCCAGACAAGGCTCGTGCCGATGCCGTGTATGAGCTGTGCCAATGCGATATCTTCGCGGCGGTCCCATACATTGCCTGCGTTGTAGATCAACCGGAGCGAGGTTGGAAAGATGATGTCTCCGGGGGGGCTGTACTGCAGCTGCACGCCGGCGGCCGCTATGTTGTTGCCCGGCAGTGCGCTCTCCTTCAGGCCGATGAACCGCCGGCTGTAGGCCGTACCGGGGCCACCCAGGAAAAACTGTTCCGAAAGCGGTACATGGCCGTTGCTCACTCCGAACAGACCCGAAAGCTGCAGGGTGGTGCGCGGCGCAATGGGGATGTTCTCTTCATGGTTCCCGGAGATCTGCCAGAACAGCTCCTCGTTGTCGAGGGTCACGGGGGTGGCTGAATAGCGCAGGTTGCTGAGGCTTCCTGTTGTCGGAATGAGCGGGCTGTCGCGTGAGTCGATCGTCAGCTGGGTACCGAGGGTGACGAGCGCTGCCTTTCCGGTTTCGAGCGGCAAGCCGTTTTCTGTCTCGTTTTCCGAACGGACGCTCTGCAGTGTTGCGTCAACAATAAGCTTCCCGTTTTTCTTCAGGCGGGTGCCGAACGCCGTCGATATGCCATATCGTTCGATGTTGTAGCTGCCGGTCTGCTCCGACAGGTCGGCGAGGAACTCTTTGTCGAAGGTGATGCTGGAGTGGTTGAACCGGTGCTGGTCATAGAATGCGCGTGACGACATTGTCAGGTTTGTGGCGGCAATGCGCGGCATGTTGAACTCAAGGTTCACGACATTGTTTTTCGTTCCTGTCTTCAGCCAGCCGCCGAGCGAACTGGTCGATCCCCAGAGGTTTTCGTTGCGGTAGTCGAGCAGGAACTGCGCATTGCTGGTTTCATCGTAACGCAGGCCTATTCGGAGCACGGTGGCCGGCTTCTCGTCGAGCGTGAACTTGAGGAGCGCGCTCTGCAGGTGTTCATCGTCCGGGTCGGGCTGTTCTGCTGCTACCGACACCCGGCTGAACACTCCGGTCTCATAAAGGTTTTCGACCGATTCCTTCGCTTTGCCATACACAACGGCCCTCGATGTGTCGATCTTGATCTCACGCAGCACAGGGGTCGGGCCCGTGATGTTGCGGTCCTGCGAGACGACGATGGAGCCTGCTTTGCCGGAGGTGAGGGCGACTGAGAGAGTACCGCCGGAGAGCGAAGAGGGCTTGAGGTTGACGAGGATATAGCCCTTCTTCCGATATGTCCTTACAAGATTCTCGAGCGCCAGGGTGCCCGCCCGGTTGGTATAGACCCTTTCCATTACCGGTGAGAAGCAGGCGGCCTGCTCATCGAAAGAGAGTACGCCTGTCGGTCCGCCGCTGATGCGCACCTGGCGGATGGCGGGCAGGGGCACAAGGTGAAACGCTACCCGTTTCTTCCCGGTGTCTAGTTCTGCCCAAACTCTGGTAAAGAGGTCGGTTTCAAGCAGTTCACGGAGTGCAGCCCTTGTGTCTGTGGCGTTGCGCACGATGCCCGATACGATGCGGTAGTGTTCGATGTATTCCGGACTCTCCTCCGGGAACCGCACCTCTTTACGCCATCCCCTGATGGGGGACGGGGCGCTTTTCCTGCCGCCATCAGCGATGCTGCGCTTGATGGTGCCGGCCAGTACCTTTCCCTTCTGGTAGCCGACTTTGACGAGCCCGTCGATGTCCGAGAAGTCTGTCGCCATACGGCCTTCCAGATCGGGAGCAATGACGATGTCGGCCCGTTCGAGCTGTGCGGGGTATTGCAGCTTGGTAAGGATGGTCATTGCCTGGTCAGCAGCCTTCCAGGGCAGGTCGAGCTCACGGCCTGTGGCGTACATGCTGCCATGGGTGTCGACGGCGATTCTGTAGCCTGCATTGAATGCGTCGAGCTCGTCGACCGGCAGGTTGGCCACGAGCCCGCCGTCCACCAGTTCCTCTGAACCGCGGCGGATGGGGGAGAAGAGCACCGGTATGGTGCTGCTTGCCCGCATGGCTTCTGAGAGCGAGCCGGAGGAAAGGGTGACGCGGCGGCCCGTGACGAGGTCGGTCGTTACTGCCCTGAACTGGACGGGAAGCTCATTGAACTCGCCTGAGGCCGGGTAGAGGGCGTTGATTGCAAGGAGGTCGAGTGTCTCTGTCAGGGACTGCGCTGAATTGAGCGAGCGCGGAATGACAAGTTTCAGTTTGTCGAAGCGGATGGCGACGGTGGAGCGGTCGCGGACCCGCTGCTGCTCGAGAAAGACGTTTGAGCGGGAGTAATCGTCCTTGCCGATGGTGACGATAGACTGCCATGGCAGGCTGTGGGCGATGGCCTGCAGTTCCGAAGGGGTATAGCCGCAGCTGTAGAGGCCGCCGATTACGGCGCCCATGCTGGTTCCGGCGATATGGTCGATGGGTACCTGTTCCTCTTCAAGTGCCTTCAGAACGCCGATCTGCGATATGCCGTTGGCGCCGCCGCCCGACAGTGCAAGGCCCACGGTTTTCCTGAAGGGGCGCATTGCCGGTGTGAGGCTGTAGCGACGGGAGGGCATACTGAGGGTGTCGGGCCACACGGTGAGGGTCCGTCCTTCGGCACAGGATGGTCCCGGGCCGCCGGAGGCGAAGAGAGCAGCCGCCAGAGCGAGGGAAAGGAGGAGGGGTCTCAGGTTCAGCAAGTGGTGCGCTCCGGGTTCATCGGCTTCAGACCAGGGGATCGTGAAGGACGCGTTTGAGTTTGTCGTGCCGACAGTATATCTTGTATCCTAATGTATAACCTTTAGCCCTAATTGTAAAGATGGTCTGGTTCAAACGGGTAAAACCCTCCATACGCACCACTGACAGGCGCGACGTGCCCGAAGGGCTCTGGTCTAAATGTGAAGACTGCGGTGCCATGCTCCACCGCCGCCAGCTTGAGGAGAACCTCAACACCTGCAACGAGTGCGGCCATCATTTCCGTATCTCCCCCTACCGCTACTTCTCCATCCTGTTCGACAACGAAGAGTTCTCCGAGTTCGATGACTGCCTGCGCGCAGCCGACCCCCTCACCTTCGTTGATACCAAGAGGTACCCTGACCGTGTGCACGATACCATCGAGAAGAGCGGCAAGACGGAAGCCTGCCGCAACGCCTTCGGCAAAAGTGCCGGCGCCGACCTCGTCATATCGGCCATGGACTTCGGGTTCATCGGCGGCTCGATGGGTTCTGTTGTCGGCGAGAAGATTTCGCGCGCAGCCGACAAGGCGATCGAGCTCAACGCTCCGCTTATCGTCATCTCTCAGTCGGGAGGTGCGCGCATGATGGAGGGCGCATTCAGCCTCATGCAGATGGCAAAGACCGCCGCACGCCTCACCCGCCTCGGCGAGAACAGGCTCCCCTTCATATCCCTCATGACCGACCCCACCATGGGCGGCATAAGCGCATCCTTCGCCATGCTCGGTGACCTCAACATCAGCGAGCCCAAGGCCCTTATCGGGTTTGCCGGTCCGCGTGTCATCCGCGACACCATCAAGCGCGACCTTCCTGAAGGGTTCCAGCGCGCCGAGTTCCTGCAGGAACACGGGTTCGTGGATATGATCGTCCACCGTAAGGAGCTCAAGCAGCGCCTCGCAAAGACGCTTGCGATGATGCGCGTGGAGGGCTGAACAGGAGCTCCCCTGGAATGGCCATAAACCAGTTAGCCCCGTTCGGAGCATGTGTGCCGAACGGGGCTTTTCCGTTTTGGAGCGGATGATGGATGATGGACGACTGGTCTTACGGATTGGGGGCGTGCCGGGCGGTATGGAACACCGCAAGAACCAGTACCCTGTCAGCATCTGCCCTGTAGACGATAAGGTAGGGCAGGTCTGAAAAATAGAGCTCTCGTGTTCCGTAAATGCGACCGGGTTTTCCGCTGCCGGGGTAGTGTGCCAGCTGCTCCTTGGTCTTCGTTACCAGCTTGAGTACTGTTTGTAGTGCGGCGCGTTCGCTGTCCTGTTTGACTGTAGGCCTCCATTTCAGCAAGGCGCAGCAGCGCCCTTTCAGTCCACACTATCTGCAATGCGCCGCTCCAGTTTCTTGATAAGAGTGTCGCTGTCGATGTACCTGCCGGCTCTTGCGTCCTCAAGTCCCTCCTCGATGCATTTGAGCTGCCATTCATTCATGTCCAGGTACTGATGCTCGAGCTCGACCGTCTTTTCGTCATCTGTCATGCGGAAAGCGAATCGTGGCCGATGGCCGAGGGGATAGATGCAGTACCGGCAGCGATGCTTGCTTCTGCCGACTGGCAGCCGCTGAAGGTCTGATGTTTTTTTGCGACAACATCGCGCACTATCGTTATCTTCAAGGAAAGGAAGCCGATACGTGATGCTTCCGATAACCCAAGCAGTACGGTTATGAAAAAGAGTACCCCCGCCAGTATCCTCCAGCAGCACAGAGAACAGCATTTTCCCGGACAGCAGTCCCCCTTGTCCCTGGGGAACGATGCTGAACTGCTTTCGCGGTTCGGAAGCCATGCCTATGACAGCCTGTATGATGTGCTTGAACCCCTCTCCAGAATCAGTGATGACGACCGGCACGGGCCCGGGTCGATCGATACGGATTTCACTCCAGGTGGCGCAGGCCGCAGGGTCGACAGGGTCGCTCCCGAGGTATTGGCGTTCAGCCCGTCGGACGGCAGCCTGAATGTAGCCCTCGATGCGGATGTCGTCGTGACCTTCAGCGAGTCGGTTGCGGCCGGCAGTGGCCTGATAGAACTTCACGCCGGCTCGGCCACAGGGGAACTGCTCTATACTTTTGACGTATCCGATACCAGCCAGGTGTCGTTCGCAGGAAATGTCCTGACGGTCGACCCGTCGTTCGATCTCGATGCCGATATCCACTATTATCTCACCATCGGGTTCGGCGCAGTCACCGATTTGGCGGGCAACGCCTATGTCGGCACCTCATCATACGACTTCACCACGATCTCCCTGGCGGATGCCACCGCCCCGACGGTTACGGCGTTCAGTCCCGCCGACGGGAGCCTCGATGTGGAGACGGACGCAAACATCACCATCACCTTCAGCGAGGCGGTAAGCGCCGGCAGCGGGCTGATCGAGCTGCATGCAGATTCGCCGGCCGGTGAGCTGATATACGGATTCGACGTCACCGACGGCAGCCAGGTGTCGTTTGATGGGAATGTCCTGACGATCGATCCGTCGTTCGATCTCGATGCCGCCACCCATTATTATCTCGCGATCGGGGATGGTGCGGTAACCGATCTTGCCGGGAACAGCTACGTGGGGACCGATGCCTATGACTTCACGACGGGTTTCGATGCCCCGTCGTGGGATCCGGTATCCGGATACGGTATGGTCGACGCTGCAGCCGCCATCGAGCTTGCCACCGGAACGGCTCTCGCCGATGCGGACCTTTTCGGCGACGGCTATGGCGTATGGGACTGGGGGCTGAACCTGATCGATGCACCCGATGCGTGGCAGGCCGGCTATACCGGAGAAGGTATCGTCGTCGCTGTCATCGATACCGGCGTCAACTACTTCCACAGCGACCTGTACGACAACATCTGGATCAATACGCTTGAGATCGAGGGAAACGGGATCGATGACGACGGCAACGGGTATGTCGATGACATTTTCGGTTACGACTTCGTCAACGACGACGGATACGCCTTCGATGACAATGGCCACGGGACCCATGTC
>FUWD013024409.1_pt1 | contig 10896 bp, 9 predicted proteins | sample 1063281 | NCBI WGS metagenome assembly FUWD01 (sample SAMEA79048168, study PRJEB19326) | metagenome | biome: marine
CGCGGAAGAGGGTGAGGAGCGCCTCCCAAAGAAGTTCGCCCTCCCAATCTTCTCTTCTGACGCCATCTCCTCCAGCGCCTATGCGAGCGAAGAGATCCTCATCGTCCTCGCCTCAGCGGGCGCCTCCTACCTCGCCTTCGGCCCCGTGATCGCCCTTGCGGTTGGTCTCCTGCTTGGCGTTGTGGCCATCAGCTACCGCCAGGTCTGTTTCGGCTTCCCGAAGGGGGGTGGCGCCTACGCGGTTGCCTCCAGCACACTCGGCACCACGCCTGCACTTGTAGCGGCATCGAGCCTGGTCATTGATTACGTTCTCACCGCTGCGGTAAGCACCGCCGCTGGAGTTGCGGCGATCACCTCGGCCCTCCCTGAGCTCATACCGCTTCGTGTTGAACTTGCACTTGGCGCTCTCTTCCTTCTCGTCCTCGCCAACCTGCGTGGTCTCCGCGAATCGGGGCGACTCTTCGCCATTCCTACCTACCTCTTCGTCGGCGGCGCGATCACCGTGATCACCATTGGTCTCATTCGTATCGCGCTCGGCGATCCAGCAGTGAACTGGAGCCAGGGCGTTGTAGCAGAGGCACACGACGGCATGCAGCTGATCCTCCCCTTCCTCCTCCTGAAGGCGTTTGCCTACGGTTCGGTTGCGCTCACTGGAACGGAGGCGATCTCTGACGGAGTTGCCGCCTTTAAGAAACCGGAGGCAAAGAACGCCGCGGACACGATGTTAATCATGGCGGTCCTCCTCGGAGTGATCTTCTTTGGTATTTCACTTCTCGCCTTTGCGTTTGGAAAGATTCCGCAAGAGATTGGCGGTGAAACGCTCCTCTCGCAGATTGCTCGTGCTTCGCTCGGCGGTGGAATTCCGTACGCAATCTTCCAGATTGCAACAACTGGCATTTTGCTGCTCGCAGCCAACACAGGATTTAATGGCGGACCACAGCTCGCACGGATCCTGGCTCGTGACGGCTTCCTTCCGCGACAAATTGGCCAGCGGAGTGATCGGCTCGCGTACGGGGGTGGCATTGTTGCAATTGCGGCTGGTGCCGTAATCTTTCTTATTGCGACTGGTGCCCTTGTCTCCTTGTTGATTCCTGCATACGCCATTGGCGTCTTTCTTGGTTTCACCATTAGCCAAACTGGCATGGTGGTCCACTGGAGAAATGTTCGCGGTGAGGGTTGGCGCGCAAAGGCTATCCTGAATGGCGTTGGTGCTGCTGTAACAGGTGTGGTCTTTGTCATCATCTCGCTTGCAAAGTTTGCAGTTGGCGGATGGATCATCTTTATCCTGGTCCCACTTGTTGCACTCTTTATGGCTGGCGTTCGTAAGCGCTATGACCGCCACGAGCGTGAGCTTACGATCAAGCCTGGGCTGGTCTTTGATGCACCGCACCGACCGCGGCGCATCATTGCACCGTTCGGAGAGATCAATCGGTCAACCGTTCGTGCGATTACGCTCGGTCGAATCCTTGAGGGGAAGACCGGTGAGCTGATCGCCGTGCGCGTTGTCTTTGATGAGAAGGAGGAGGCGCTGATTCGCGCGCGCTTTGAGCAGCTCTTCCCAGGCGTACGTCTCGTCACCGTTGAGTCGCCGTACCGGCTGATCGTGGAGCCGCTCTGCCACTTCCTCGACGAACTTGAAGAGTTGCCACACAAGTCTGGTGAGCTTCCAATCAACGTGGTGATGATCCCCGAGTACGCCGGCCGCCACTGGTGGGACCGCGTCCTGCATAACGGCAATGGGAAGCGCCTCAGGGATACGCTCCTTGGCCGTCGCAACACGGTGATCGTTGACCTTCCGTACCGCCGCGACGTGGAGTAGCCGCCCGCTCCAGCCCTCATCACGCCAGCCCTCCTCTTTTGTGGATAACACCCTTGACAACACCATTGATAGGGTTCTAGGATACGAAGGTGTTCAGGAGCAGCGGCCCAGGGATTGACCCTTCGCGGCCCGTCTACGTGATCAGCGTGGCGGCCGAGATCGTAGCCGTCCACCCGCGAACGCTCCGTATCTACGAAGAGGCTGGGCTGATCTGCCCGTCGCGAACGGAGTCGAACATCCGCCTCTTCTCAGAGAACGATCTGCGGCGCATCCTCTGGATTCGCCACCTCACCCAGGACTTGAGTGTGAACCTCGCCGGAATCAAACTCCTCTTCCAGCTAGAGGAGCGGCTCGGTGAACGGATCCTTGAGCGTCTGTATGAAGAGGGAAACAAGAAGAGCGAGCGCGCTGTGGCAGCGGCGCGAGAAGGGGGACGACGATGATCGAGAAGCGACGTGACGACGAGATCGAAGGCGCGATGGACGACGAGATGGAGCTTGAGATTGACGAGGCGGTAGCTGCATCAGAAGAGGACGGCACGATCGTGCCGAGCGGCATCGGGGAATTCCCACTCGTTCCACTGCGCGAGATCGTCATCTTCCCTGAGATGGTTGCGCCACTGAAGGTTGGTCGTGATAAGAGCGTTGCCGCAATCCGTACTGCTGCAAAGGCTGAAGGCTGGCTTGCGCTCGTCACCCAGCGCGAGGCGGAACAGGAAGACGTAGAAGATGTGTCGCAACTGCACGCCATGGGGACGCTCGCAAAGATCGCCCAGGTGGTGAACCTTGCAGACGGAACGCTTCGTGCTGTAGTGCAGGGGCAGAAGCGCATCATCGTCCGCAACCTTGATGCGAGCGGCGATGCGCTCATGGTTGAGGTGGAGATCGTTGAGGCGCCAGAGGTTGACGGCGTAGAGATTGAGGCGCTGATGAAGAGCGTCCAGGCGCAGGTGGAGACTTACGTTACATCAGGCGCACCGGTTCCACCGGAAGCTGCCGTTGCGGCGAAGAACATCAGCGACCCTGGCCTTCTTGCAGACATGACGGCATACACGCCGGACATGACAACAGAGCAGCGTCAAGAGCTACTTGAGATCATTGATGTCACCGAGCGACTGCACTACGTCTCAGCATTCCTTGCGCGGCAGATTGAGATCCTTGAGATCAAGGGGAAGATTCAATCCGATGTGCGAACAGAGATGGATAAGTCGCAGCGCGAATACTTCCTACGCGAGCAGCTGAAGGCGATTCAGCGTGAGCTCGGTGAGGACGATCCACAGCAGGCGGAGGCGAACGAGCTGCGCGAAAAGGTTGAGGCGGCGGACATGCCAGAAGAGGTGAAGTCACGCGCGCTGAAGGAGCTCGACCGCATGGCGCGGATCCCGTCCGCCTCACCTGAGGTTGGCGTGATTCGAACCTATGTTGATTGGCTGATCGCCATGCCGTGGAACGTTGCAACGGAGGATCGCATTGAGATCTCCGACGCGGCGAAGGTGCTCAGCGATGATCACTACGGCCTGGAGAAGGTGAAGGAGCGCATCATCGAGTACCTCGCAGTGCGCAAGCTCGCGCCACAGGTGAAGAGCCCGATCCTCTGCTTCGCAGGGCCTCCGGGCGTTGGGAAGACCTCGCTCGGCAAGTCCATCGCAAGGGCGATGGGGCGCAAGTTCGTGCGCATGAGCCTCGGTGGCCTCCACGACGAAGCGGAGATCCGCGGGCACCGGCGCACCTACATCGGCGCGCTCCCTGGGCGCATCGCACAGGGGATCAAGACGGCGGGGACGAAGAACCCTGTCTTTATGCTGGACGAGATTGACAAGGTTGGCGCGGACTTCCGTGGCGACCCGTCCGCGGCTCTTCTTGAGGTGCTCGATCCAGAACAGAACGCAACCTTCCAGGACAATTATTTGGAGGTGGAGTTTGATCTCTCGCAAGTGCTCTTCGTTGCAACGGCAAACCAGTTGGACACGATTCCGGACGCGCTCCGTGATCGTATGGAGATCATCCAGATCCCTGGCTACACCGAAGCGGAAAAGCTGGGGATCGCCAAGCGCTATCTCGTTCCGAAGCAGCGTGAGAATCACGGCCTCAAGGAGAGCCAGGTAACCATCCCAGACGAGACGATGGTGCACCTGATTCGCCACTACACGCGCGAGGCGGGAGTGCGCAACGCGGAGCGAGAGATCGCCACGTTGATGCGCAAGGTTGCCCGTGGCGTTGCTGAGAAGAAGATCCGCAAGGGGAGCGTTGATTTGAAGAAGCTCGCCACATGGCTCGGGCCAGAGCGGCACGAGTACGGCGAGATGGATCAGGACGACCAGGTTGGATCAGCGACTGGTCTTGTTGTGACGCCAGTTGGTGGTGACGTTGTCACCGTTGAGGTTGGTGTGATGGAGGGTCGCGAAGAGTTGATCCTCACCGGCCAGCTCGGCGACGTGATGAAGGAGTCGGCGCGTGCCGCACTTACCTGGATCAAGTCGCACGGGACGGAGCTTGGTATTGCGCCAGAGCGCTTCGAGAAGTCTGGGTTACACATTCACGTACCCGCAGGAGCCATCCCGAAAGATGGTCCATCTGCTGGCGTGACAATGGCAACCGCGATCGTCTCGGCACTCACCGGCATTCCCGTCCGTAAGGATGTGGCGATGACTGGCGAGATCACACTGCGCGGACGCGTGCTTCCGATTGGTGGCTTGAAGAGCAAGGCGCTAGCGGCACACGCATCTGGAGCGCGAATGATCTTGATCCCGAAGAAGAACGAGAAGGATCTGCCGGAGATCCCAGAGGAGATCCGAAAGGCGCTGAAGATCATTCCTGTAGAGACGATCGGTCAGGTGCTCGAGCATGCGCTCCGCCGAAAGCCGAAGCCGCTCCCTGCAGGGTCGGGTCCGGCGCGCAGCCCACGAATGGCCGGCCGATCACTCCGTGCGCCGAGTGCGCCAGGGGTCACCGTTCGCCCAAGCTAACTAGGGCTCGCCGTGGAGAGGCAAGAGCAGGCGGCTCAACGAATCGCTGAACGGCTGCGTCGTGCGCTTGCGCGTGACGCAGCCGGAGCACTCGCGCCACTCCCCTTCCCGCTGCAACCAAACCTCACCCCACGTCGACTCCCTGGCCTTGAGCCGGTTGACCTGAATCCACCCGTTGAGGGGACGCCGCGCATTGCCGCCGTCACCGCACTCCTGGTTCCACCAGTGGCGCTCGGAGCCTGCGGCGTAAACGGTGGCGGCGAGAGCGTTGAGGTGCACCCGTTCGACTGTCAGGTGCTCCTGATCAAGCGCGCGCAGGGCGGGACGCACGGCGGCCAGCTCGCCCTCCCGGGCGGCAAGATGGAGCCTGGCGAGACACCCCAGCAGACGGCGATCCGCGAACTCCACGAGGAGCTCGGCTTTAAACGCCGATGATCCGCAGCACGGCATCATCGTTGTCGGCTCACTCGATCCCGCCTACATCCCAGCGAGCAACTTCCTGATCCACGTGGTGGTGGCGGTTGCACCAAGCACGCCACAGCTCCACCCAGATCCCACCGAGGTTGCGGGCGTTGTGGGCGCCGAACTCGGCATCTTTGATCCGCGCCTCCCCGTGCATGACGTTGACGGGGAGCAGAACGGCGTGCAGCTCAGGTATGGCGCCTTCGTTGTGCCGGGTGAGCTGCGTGTCTGGGGGCTTACCGCTCGCTTGCTGTGCGAACTCGCGGGCCGGGTGGCGGAGGGATCGGCGCGCTAAATCCTGCGGGGAGTTGCCCCTGCTCGGCGAGTCGGCGGATCACAAAGCCGTAGTACTCCTCAACCGCCTGACCCACGCGCTCCCAGGTGAAGAGTTGCGCTCGCTCCTCGCCAGCGCGCGAGAGTTGCGCGCGCAGTTGCGGATCGTCAATCAGGCGACGGATGGAGGCGGCGAGTGCGTCCGCGTTCCCTGGCTCCACCAGGACCCCATCACGCTCGCGACGCACCACGCCACGGTAGCCATGGATATCTGAACAGATAATCGGCGCGCCAGCAGACATCGCTTCGAGTAAGACGATCCCGAACGATTCTCTCCCAGTGGCTGGAGAGACGAAGATGTCAGCAGTCTTGAAGAGCTGCGCCTTCTGCGCCTCAGGGACACGGCCAAGGAACTCTACGTCTTCAAGCTGTCGTGTCAACACGTAGCGTCGCGCCTCGCGGTCACCAGGACCTGTGCCAACAATCAGCAGTCGCGCTCGTACGCCGTCGCGCTGCAACTTGCGGAACGCGCGGAGGAGATGAATCAATCCCTTCCGTGGCTCCATGCGCCCAACAAAGAGGATATTTGGCACGCCATCGCGGTAGCGAGCAATCGGAACGGCGCGCTGATATCGCGCTGGTTCAACGCCGTTCGGAACAATCTTGTATTCACCAGGAAAGTAACGGCTGATGAAGTGGCGCGCCGCGGGGCTCACCGCAATGCGACCATGCAACTTGTTCGCGTAGTGACCGAGTGCGCGCTTACCGAATTCGTAACTGATAGATAAACCGCCGAACGCGTGGAAGGTGCCAACGTTGACGGAGGTGGAGAGGGTGAGCGTTACGAGACTTAAGAATGGGACAAATGGTTCGTGATAGTGCAGCACATCAAATCGTTCGCGCTCAAGGATCTGGCGCATCTGCTGTAGATACGTTGGGCTGAGTGTGATCGTTCCCATTGAGCCGTTAAACGGAACGCTGAATCCTTTCCCTACGCGAATAATTTCTCCCTCGCTTGCCTTCTGGAGTCCGTGACTACTGGTGATGATGCGCACATCGTGGCCACGCGCACGCAACACGCGATAGAGCGAACCGACATGATCATTCACGCCACCAGGCATTGGGTACGCGTATGGAGTGACGATGCCAATCTTCATCGGGTTACCGCTCCTCGTCTGGCATATAGCGCGCGGGGCGGCGACGGCTTCCTGGGTACCCGAGGTCGCGACCACGTCGCTCGCCACCGAACGTCCAGATCGGTCGCGTTACGCCGGCAAGATCTTGGCCGAGCCCGATCAGGTTGCGCAGCATCTGGCGCCCGAAGATCCCTGGGTTCTCAGTCAAGGTGTGGTCACTCCCAGCGCCAACGCTCACCGTGCGCGCCAAGATCGCATCGCGCAGAGCTTCTGGACTTGAGCCAGGGAAGGTTGTCCAGACGCGACCAATGGCGCTCAGCACATGAGCATCAGAGCTCCCGAGTGTTGCGAGGCCCAGATCAGCGGCGAGGCGCCCCACGCGGCGGCGCGGCGAGGTGCCGAAGATCGTGGGGTTGTACGTCTCCAAACCGTCTGGTCGGCAGGCGGGGTCCCGATCGTTCGCCGCCCCACGAATCGCCCCCTCCTGCGCGCAGAGCGGGTGCGGAAAGAGGGGGTGAGCGGGGATGGCGATCCCCCCTTGCTCGTGAATCTCAGCGATGGTGCGGCGGAGCGAGTGGAGTGGCCGAACGCGTTCGTGGAGGAAGAGGCCGAGAAGGTGCCCCTGCAGCGTAGAGATCTCTTCGCCAATGACCACCTGCACATGAAGGCCATTGGTGAGCGCCATCTGCTGTGCCGCCTGCGCCGCATCGATGCGATCGTGATCTGTGATGGCGATGATGTCGAGGCCAACCTCTTCGGCGTGCGCGAGCACTTGCGAGACTGAGGCGGTGCCGTCTGACGCCATCGTATGGATATGTAAATCTGCGCGTGACGCACCGCTCAACGAATCTCTCATGCGCGGATATCGTCCCAGATCGGGTAGAAGAGCGTCCACCACTGCTCAGGCGCCTTGACGATCAGCTCCTCAAATACTCCGGCGATACCTGCGAGCGTCGCGCGTGTTTTCGCCATGCGATCGCCATCCGCTGAAATCACCACCTCGCGGATGTAGCCGGTGTACGCGCCTCGTGGTTCGCGAATCACCGCGGCAACGTACAGCTTTGCGCCAGACTCAACGGCGAGAAGTGCTGGGCCGATCGGAAGTTTTGCCGTGTGCCCAAAAAGCTTTACCGGTACACCAGCACCAACAATGTTGCGGTCGCCAACCATGCCAACGATGCCGCCAGCGGCGAGTTCATCACTCATCACCTGTGCTGCACCCTTTGCAGAGATGATGCGCAGCCCAAGCCCTGCACCGCGTACGCGGAGCATCCACGCCTGCAGCACCTCGTTGCTGATCTCCTCCATTGGTGCCATCGGCGTGCGCCCAGAGCGGTCGGCCAAGATGCTGCCGGGAAGTTCAATCGCGCCGAAGTGTGCGGCGAGAAAGATTGAGGCACCAGCGGCTGGAGAGAACGCTGCGGCGACGGCGAGTTCATCTTCTAGCTTGACGCGCGTTGCGATGATCTTTCGGGCGTGCCGCGGCGCGCGCGCGCTCTCAATGTAGAAGCGCAGGTGATGCTCAAACATTTCGCGCGTCCCGTGCGTGAGTGCGCTGCTCGTTGGCGCAACGTTGTCTCGAAATTCATACACGCGTGCAAGGTTGGCGCGTCCCAGACGCGCGCGCGCCGGCTGAAACAGTGGACCAACTGCGCCCCATACTTTTGCGATTGCCAGAAGGAGCGGCTCTGGAAGATATGAGATTGCGGTGAGTCCAGCAATCGTGCCACGGCCCATCAGTTGATCCTTTAGGCTCATGCCGCGCCTCGCTCGTGTTGTGTTGCCATCTGCGCCGCAAGTTCTGCGAGCCGCCGTTGCTCTACGGCGTTTGGCCAGAGCAGCTTGAAGCAGTTCCACTGCGTTGGTTCGCTTCGGATCAGACGCTCCATCTGGTCGGCGGTTTCTTGTGTTGCGGCGCGTTGTGCAGCGGGCGACCCATTACCAGCGCTGATCGGTGTGCCGAAGAGGATGTAAAACGATCCTGGCCGTTCCCGACGAACAAAGAAGGGGATGATTGGTGCGTTGCCTCGTGCGGCGATCACCGCAGGTCCGCTCGGAAGCGTCGTCCATCGGCCGAAGAGCTGGCACGGAATCCCGTCCGGCTTCCACCCCCAGTCGCTCAAGAGCACAAGGATTCCGCCGCGACGCATCACACCGAAGACTTCGCGGATCGCGCGCCAGTCGATCACCTTGACCCCCCAGGAGGCGCGTATCTTTCGAAGTAGCTCATACATCTCGGGGAAGGCGGTGTCATCAGCGACTACGTTGACGTCGTACGCCTTCTGGCCGAGGCTCGCCGCGCCGAGCTCATTGTTCCCCGCATGAAAGCCAACAAAGACCGCCGCCTGTCCACGCGCTTGAAAGTCGTCAAGGAGCGTTGTCTCGCGAAGGTCAACATCCGCCGCGATCGCCTCCAGGCGGCGGCTCGGAAGGCGGAGGAGCTCCGCTGTGAAGCGGCCGTAGCTGCGATAGTTGGCGATCGCTCGGGCACGAACCGCCGTTTCAGCGCTGGGGAGGGGATTCCCATCCGGATCGGCGACCCCAAGAACCACGGCGGCGTTGGAGTTGGCAATTCGGCGCTTGGCCGGCCAGAGGAGGTAGGCGAGCGGGGCGAGCGAAGCGAAAAGGGCCTCAACGGGACGTGGGGGGAGCACCCCAATCAAGCGCATCAGGGCGAGCATGAGGAGATAGACGATCCGCTCCCAGAGGCGGCGTGGGGTGAAACGGGGGGCCGATCCGGGCGTCTCGCGGCGGATCGGCGAAGGGGTCGCCGGCTGCTGCTCGTTCATCTGGGAAGTGTATAGGGAGAGCCGCGCCCCTTTCGGGTGCGACGGCTCTCCTCGTCGTGAAGGCGGGGCTGGCGCTAACCAGCCGAGCCGGAACGGTTAGGCGCGGACTGGGTTCAGGGCCTCCGAGGAGGGGTAACCCTCGGCAGTAACCTGTGTGCCGTCGAGGACACGGCTGTCCTCACCGCGGATGAAGGCCTCAACGGCAGCGTGCGCGATGTCATCGTGCAGCTGCAGCGGTGGGCTCTTCATGAAGTATGCCGAAGGGGCAACGAGTGTCCCCGCCAACTTCCGATCGAGTCCGAGCTTCGCGCAACGAATCGCGTCGGTGATCACACCGGCGCTGTTCGGCGAATCCCAAACCTCAAGCTTCAACTCCGCAGTAAGCGGCACGCCGCCGAAGGTTGTCCCTTCGAGTCGGATGTTCGCCCACTTGCGGTCGAGGAGCCACGGCACGAAGTCCGAAGGGCCAACGTGCACCTGGCCCTCGCCCATCGGCTCATCAAGGATTGAGGTGACCGCGTTGGTCTTTGAGATCTTCTTACTCTCCAATCGGTCGCGTTCCAACATGTTCTGGAAGTCGGTGTTCCCACCGAAGTTCAACTGATAGGTACGATCAAGGTGCACGCCGCGGTCGGCGAAGAGTCGAGCAAGAACACGGTGCGCAATCGTTGCACCAACCTGGCTCTTGATGTCGTCGCCAACGATCGGAAGACCGGCGGCAGCAAACTTCTTCTGCCACTCTGGCTCACGACCAATGAAGACTGGGATCGCGTTCACGAACGCGCAGCCCGCCTTGATCGCCTGCTCGGCGTAATAGCGGATCCCCTCTTCGCTGCCGACCGGAAGGTAGGCAACCAAGACGTCCACCTTGCGCTCCTTGAGCACTGCGGCAACATCAACTGGCTTCTCTGGTGACTCCTTCACCACGTCGCGCAGATACTTCCCAATGCCGTCAAGCGTTGGTCCGCGCTGCACAATCACGCCAGTGATTGGGATCTCCTGGAAGGTCCAGGTGTTGTTCGGCTCTGCGCCGAGTGCAACGGAGAGATCCTTGCCAACCTTCGTGACGTTCACATCGAATGCGGCAACGTACTCAAGATCTCGTACGTGGTATCCGCCAATGTCCACGTGCATCAGTCCTGGGACCTTTGCATCGTTCTTGGCGTCCGCGTAGAAGTAGCGACCCTGCACGAGGCTGCTCGCGCAGTTCCCTACGCCCGCAATCGCCACGCGGATCGGATTCGTTGCCTTAACCGGCGTTGATGGTGCCGGTCGTGCGTTCCATTGGGCCCTTGGCCCGTTCATCTCCATCATGTTGCGTACCCCCTTGTTACTACCGTTCTTTTGCGGAGCTGACTCTCAGCCCCACCTTCACTTACCGCTGGCAACGCCAGCGGCGAGCATCAATTTGCCGCTACTGGCGCGGCGAAGCCTTCCCTTGCGCTGCTGCTG
>FUWD013428901.1_pt2 | contig 10892 bp, 24 predicted proteins | sample 1063281 | NCBI WGS metagenome assembly FUWD01 (sample SAMEA79048168, study PRJEB19326) | metagenome | biome: marine
AACGCCAACCAACGACTTATGGACGTATGAGGCGAATAGTAATGCTGCTAGAGAGGAATTATTCACTAATATATCCGGTGGGCGTGCTGAAATAGCCAAACGAGAAGCGGCTAAGACAGCTAGAGCAACGGCTAATTATGAAGCGGCGAATAAGGTAGCGGTTAATGGTGATGCCGAATTAGCGGCTATATTGAAAGATCCTTATGCGGTAAGAGCGGCTAACAACATGAGTGACCTAGCCGAAAGCACAGGGCTAACAGGGAAAGGAAGCAAAACTAATAACGTGACTGCTGACAAGGCGAGTGAGTACCTGCATCAACTCAAGTTATCTTTAGATGCTATGATGAAGCAGAACTCGAAAAATCCTATAGACGATTTTGAAACTTCTGCTGTTAGGGACTTGCAACAACGCCTTGTCGGGTGGCTTGAAGCTAAGAACCCTGCATACGCGAAGGCTAGAACTGAATTCGCTACTGACATGGTCGATCTTGATAAGCGAAGGGTTGTTCAAGGATTGAGAGATAAGATGGTGTCGCCTATATCAGATATGGGTGAGGCTAGTGGTGAAGCTATTGTGACTAAGCAGAATCCTGGCGCATTAGCTAACGCTCAACGGAACGAACATAGCTTCATTACAACGGTTGATGGCAGTCCTAGATATAAAACTTTAGAAGATGCTATTGGTAAAGACGGGGTTCAGGCGGTTGATGATGCTTCGGAAAGCCTAGCAAGACGGGTTGATTACGAGACTTTATCCAGGAGAGGCAGTAGTGCTATTAAAGAGATTATTGATGAGTCAGCAGTAATTCCGCCTGCTTCGGGTATGCTACACCAGAATTATAGTGTGTTCAGGGCGGTAGTATCTGGACTGCAAGGCAAGGTTAGGGGTGAGTCAATGAAGATAATGGACGAAGCCTTCAAGAATCCTAAACAGGCTGCTGAACTATTGAAAAGGGTTGTCCCTGAAGATCAGAAATTGGTCTTTGGTGCGATGAAGAACTTTAACGACGCAGTTACCAAATCTACATCGGAAGGCGTCAAGCAGACCGGAATGGGTCTTTAGGAGATAATATGCCACGCAACGGTTCAGGTTTATACTCGTTACCAGCAGGGAATCCCGTGGTAACTGGAACCATAATTAGCTCGACAACGCACAATAATACAATGTCTGACATTGCCTCTGAAATGACGAATTCAGTGGATAAGGATGGTCAGACGGTATTAACGGGGATTATTGACCACAACGGCAATAACATCGTTCTCGATACGGATGGTGATACGCTTTTAGACCTTGGAACTGATGACCAGGTTGGAATAACCATTGCTGGTGCTGATGACTTCCTCTTTTTGGCTAACATCTTCAGGGCTTTGTCAGGATCTGTACTTGAGACGAACACGATCAATGAGACTACTGCTGGTAGTGGCGTGACGATTGACAGTGTTGTGCTTAAAAACAATACGGTATTGGCTGGAACTCTTTTACTTGGCGCGGGGTCTGTAACTGATTCCTCGGGCGCAGTATCTTTCGGCAACGAGAACCTATCGACTACCGGAACTGTAGGAACAGGCGCGCTCACAGCGGCATCTATTACCTCTGGCGGAGCAGTATTAAGCGACACAGACTCAACCGACTCAATCGGATCTACGGCGGTACGCTGGCTGAAAGGCTGGTTCGATACTTTGACGGCAGGAACGCTGACTATCGGTAGTGGTTCAATCACCGATTCCTCGGGCGCAGTATCTTTCGGCAACGAGAACCTATCGACTACCGGAACTGTAGGAACAGGCGCGCTCACAGCGGCATCTATTACCTCTGGCGGAGCAGTATTAAGCGACACAGACTCAACCGACTCAATCGGCTCAACGGGCGTTAGATGGCTGAAAGGCTGGTTCGATACACTCACGGCTGGAACGCTGACTATCGGCTCAGGGTCTATTGTAGACAGCTCCGGTGCAATAAGCTTTGGAAACGAGAACCTATCGACTACGGGTACAGCGGCTACGGGCGCACTGACGGCCTCTGACTCAATCAGGGTGAACGATGGCGACAATGACCTGCTGCTTGAAGGAAGAACAGATGGCGGTTCGGTAGCCGGTTTGGGCGCATCTAACATATCCGTTATTGATGGCGTATATGCGTCTAATCCAATTGGCGGCGCGCGACTTGCATTTATTCATGCGGGGGGCGCAGGGCAGCGAGGCGGTATGACCTTCGCGTCAAAGAATACTGACGATGACTCTATCCAACCCACGGTTCGTGGTGTACTAACCCCTGCGGGGAAGTGGGGCTTTGGCACAACTAACCCACAATACTCAGCTGAGGTAGCAGGCACCCTTGGTGTTAGTGGTGATGTAACACTGTCTGCTGGCGATTTAATCATCACGACAAGTACAACACCAGCAAGCGCAGCGGCTGCGGGAGTAGTTGGGACTATTGCTTGGGATGCCAGTTATATGTACGTTTGTACAGCAACTAACACATGGAAAAGGGTGGCTATTGCCACATGGTAAACTTATGAAAACTTACTTAAAGCACGAGAACAAGCCTGACGTTGCGATTGCATTAGAATCTAGGTTCGACCCATTGACAGGGTCGCCAGATGATCCATCAGAAACACGATATACATTAGCGGTATTAGACGACGAGATACTGGCTTGCACGACAAAGTTGGCAGAATTGAAAGAGACTCGCGCCAATGTCGCGGCTGCTCTGAAAGCATGATTCAGTACAAGGGCGAACTATACGCAAGCGCAAGAGGCTTGCTTTGAATTACCCACACATAGAGCTGCCCTTTGCGCTGCCTTTCGGCATTCTGGCGATCACATTACCCTTCGGTATCTTATACGGCAAGGGTATGCGTACAGCGTCAAGAATGCGCCATGAGGCGAAACACTGGGATGATATGTGGCGCCTATGGTGCGTGGGATTCTATGCGCTGTATTTTTACGAGTATTTTCGCGGCAGGGTTAAGGGGTTAGATCACCATTCAGCCTATCTAAACATATCATTCGAAATAGCGGCAAGGAAAGCATGAAGATGGAAGATTTTGAAACATTATTTAAGGAAATAGCCTCCTACCTCTGGATGATCTGTTTAGGCGTTATGGGCGGCACCGTCAATTATGTGTCACGTATTAGGCGAGATTCTAAGCTAAAGTTCAGCATTATCGAATTGCTCGGTGAATGGTTCGCCTCTGGTTTCGTCGCTCTGATGACCGCCTACGCCTGTTTATACCTTGAATTCAACTTCCCCCTTACTGCTGTCATGTGCGGCATTTCCGGCCACCTGGCTGGGCGCATCATTTACATGCTCGACACTCACGGCCAGCGGTTATTAGAGGCGACCATTAAGAAGGTGATCAAATGACTTGGAAGAATTTCACCAGGGAAGAATTCGCTTGTTCCTGCGGATGTGGCACAAACGAAATTCTCGACAAGACGATCGATTTCGCGCAATCACTGAGGACCGAGTTAGGGTTCCCTTTGGCTGTGACTTCTGGATACCGTTGTAAGGACCATCCAAGCGAGAAGAAAAAGTCTAAACCTGGTTCACATAATCGAGGCATGGCGGTTGATTTCGGTGTATCTGGTGGTAAAGCTAAATTATTGGTCCGTGCGATACTTTCCCGCAACCTGGGCGGTGTCGGCATTAACCAGAAAGGCCCGCAACACGCACGATTCATTCACGGTGACATTGACGCGAACCGGCTCGACCGATTCTGGACGTATTGAAATGTCGAGTTCTGGCAGCAAGGACAAGCTTTAGCCCTCACTCCCTTTATCCTGTGTAGCAAATTTTCCGGCCCTTATTGATTCCGGCCCTCGATCGTTCCGGCCAAGGAAGTTGTCTATTTCGGTTTGTAGCTTGGCATTCTCATCGGTTAAACGCTTAACCTCTGCCTGTAGGCGAGTTATCTCTGCATCGTGAAGTGGCGGTAGTTGCATGCACCAATTGGTGAATTTCTCGTAAACGTCAGCGGGTATATTGTCAGCTCCAATGCGAAGATATTCCTTACCGTTATTATCGAAAAACAAGGTGTCTCTTGAGCCTTCGGCCATAATTTTCAATACAGGCGCGGTGTTTAATTCCGTAAGTTCTATTTTTTCACTCATACATCACTCCCTTTATCCAAGCCCATTATTTTTAACGCCTTGTTTTCTGCGCCAACAAATCGAGCATCTATAACGATGGCGAAGCGACCAACGCACAACCATAAAAGCTTGCCTGAGTAATATTCATACGCACCCCAGCCACACTTGCATTGATGAAAAATCAAGCGTCCTTTTAAATATCTAAGTATCTTTTTCACTTTCGACATCCCTTAGCTTTTCGATCTCCCTTAGCTTTTCGCGACCTTTGTCTATGGTCTGGTAGCAAAAATCAATAACGCTCAAAATGTCTTTTTTTTTGATTTCTTGCTGAAGCCTTTCTGATGCTTTCATCTATACTTCACTCCCTTTATCCTGTTTGGGCAGAGCCGTTAAGCCCTGCCCGATTATCGCTACTCGCTAAGGTTGTCCATCGTCGCAAGTACATGAGCAAGATTCAGAGCGGCCTGAGAATACTTTAGCGCGTCACTTGAATCACCTTTTATGGCATCGTCAGCCAACTTCTCTATTACTTCTTTGATTTCCATTAGGTTTTATCTCTAATATTCTGGCTTAGATCGGGAAGCCAGATCACCCGTTATTTATTACTCCATTTATCTCAAAATTATAATTACGCCGACAACAAGGCCAACTATTAAAATAGTAACGGCGGTTGCAATTCCCAGACTTATTTCCCGGCTAAGCTCCGCCCTCTGGCGCTTCAACATTTCTTCATTCCAGTCATTCTCGTTCCTCATGCATCATCCCCTTTATCCTGTACTGGTGGCCAAGATGCCTTTAATTCTTTTTGGAGAGTTACAACAGTAGACTCAAGCCGACTAACTTCATCTTTGATTTTTCCCATTTTAAAGTTTTTTCGACGCAATTCATTTATCAAAAAGCCTATTTTGTCTCTGAGAAAATCTTCTCCACGATTATTAAAATAAGCGTTTCGCCCTCTTTTGATTGCTGCCAACTCATCGGTTAAACGTTTTATCTCGTTATCGGCAGCTATAATGGCTAGGTTTTTATTGCTAACCGCGCCCTCTTTCCTAGATTCCACCGCTTCTTTTACTCTCGTGTCCCATATCGCTTGGTCTAGTGCGTTCATATACTATCCCCTAGTAAGGCTGTGCGGTTCTTGCACCATTCGCAGGGGCCAAGAAGTTTGTCAGTATTTAGTATTGAGAAAAGTTCTCCCTCATAACAGCAGTAATGAAAGCCGTCTATCAGGATCGCATCGTTAGGACACGCCGCCTCCCGCAGCGCATCTTCTAGGGCGGTGATGCGCTTGTTTCTACGGATTAATTCGGCTCCATAACCGTGTTCACTAATCATTTTGTTTCGGGTTACGTCTTCAATTTCTCCCTTCAACGTCTGGATTGTCTGGTTGTCTCCATCACCTATGCTCATGGTGTCTCCAATGCTTTGAGCCAGTTCTTGTTAAAGTCGGCCATCGCTTTAGCGGGGGAATCGCCAAACCCTGCAACACCGTCCTGTAAGTTATCGCCGTACAGAGCGCACCATTGATCACCGTCAATTTTGAGATTAGGCCGGAATAAGACTGAAGGCTCGCCGTATTCCCATGCAACATGAGAAATCGCCTCCTTTGCCATTTCCGCATAATGAGAGAAGTTGCAGTCTCGCATTACGTTTTCAACAGCGGTGCCTACATCACAATTAGAAAGTCTGCTTCTGATCGCGTCATATATCGGTTGGTATGAATCACTCATGGTGCCTCCTTCGGTACTGCGATAAGTTCACATTGCTGGTTGCGAGGTAGTTCGGCTTCGCATGTTGTGACCAAACGTTCCCGTGTTATATTCTGGGCGGCGTTGCCAGCCAGCAGCACTAATATCAGTAGGACGATCCCCATTACTACAGACGTTCCAAAAATTTCCATTACCTCTCTCCCTGTATCTCAGCGATGGCTTTTACCAACATATCTGCTAGATCATCATCGCCAGAGTTCATGTTGAGGTAAGCGCCGTGATCATTCACCACCCGATTAGTTAGAGTTATCAACTCAACCACCAGCTCGGTGCGTGTGTAGCTTGTGAAAAACTCAGGGTTAGCAGGGGTTGAGTTATCCCCGTCTATAGCGTAAAGCATTTCAGGCTCTACCCGCAGCGCAGCAGACAAACCAGAACGTGCTGCTTGTATCACCCTTGGCATATCACTCATTTACCCTCTCCCAATGCTTCATCGCGTATAGACCTAATCACAACTCTTTTTAGCCTCCGGTACATTGTTAAATATCGCTCCGGTTCATCTTCTCGAATGTCGTAACAGTTGCCAGTTTCAGACTCCCATTTTTCTATGGGGTAACGGGCAAATATCACAGCGTTAGTTTCGGCATTTATCGCGCCCGACCTAGATAGAAATCGGCGACCCTTGGTTGAGGCTCTGTAAACCGTGGCGATCTCCTTAACTATCATTTACCCTCTCCCAGTGCTTTGATCAGATTTCGGTATCCTTAAAATCTCGACTAAGGGCACTTGCTCTGGCTGATCACTCATGGCTAACCCCTATAATGACCCTGCAACCATCTTTTCTTCTGCCTGAATCCTGACATAACCCCTTTTCGATCAAGGCAGAGATCCTGCCAGAGAAACTACTGATACCCTTGCCCATCAAAGGGGCCAAATCCTTCACTGTAAGCCCGTTAGGGGACTTTATGATGTGTTGGTACACGATATGCTCATCGCCCTTAGAATTGACTGTATGAGCCGCATCTATGGACGTATCAAGGGCATCTTTACGATGTAGTTGGTGCGGTTCTTTGCCAAACATATACTTCTCCTAGAATCGTCGTTAAGACATTAATTTATTTATTTCAGTTTAATTTTGTCCACGGACTGTCATTGGCCCAAAAGTGTGTTAGCGATCAAAAAGGGATCTCTGAGTCGTCAAAACCACCGCCGCCTTTTGGGTCGTTGTTTTCAGAAACCTTTTGATTACCTGGCTCACGTTTAGATCCAACAAAGTGGAATTCACTAGCCACAATGTCCGTTGCATAACGTTTAACACCGTCTTTTTCCCATTCTTTGTATTCTAATGAGCCTTCGATAACCAATTGATCGCCCTTTTTAACGTGTTGAGCAATAATCTCGCCCATCTTTCCAAAGGCTTTGACTGTATGCCACTCAGTCTTCTCTTTTTTCTCGTTGGTATCCTTAACCGTCCAGCGTTTAGTGGTCGCCATTGAGAAATTAGCTACTGCGTTACCGTTTGGCATGTATCTAACTTCAGGATCGTTGCCCAATCTGCCCAATAAATTTATTTTGTTCATTTTGCTTCCTTATGTGTGATTTTCATCTGCTGTGATGCTTTCTTGCGGTATTTCTCTAGGTTCACACCCTCTAACTGAGGGACTATCGAGTAATCTATACTGCCTTTCTTCTCGAAAAACGTGATTTGTGCGTTATTACACGTTGAATTCTTCTCAATTCGTGTCTTTAAGAACGTTTCAATCGCTTTCTTTTCTTCTGTAAGGGTTTTAATCCGTTCAGCCAGTAGCTTGTGATCACTTAACTGCATAGCGATCATTTCATCGTCAATCTCAATCCAATCAGGTTCAGGTGGGTTAGCACAGAAATCATCCCATGCCTTGATTAACTTCTTCTTCTCTGATGGTTTGGGACTGAACTTCAGGCATTTGAAGACACCAGGTTCAATGAAGACAAACAAGTAACTGTAATCAGTCGGGACAACGTAATGCTGATGAACCAGTTGCCACATATAGTGCTCGGGAATCTCACCCTTGATTACTGACTTCCACGTTGCTGAATCAACACCCTTGTACGGGCATTTAATCTCAACATTGTAAGTCTGACGATTTTCATCACGGCCATAAGCATCTAGCGAAGCTGAATACTCACCTTGAGTTGCAACCACTGGCTCTAGCGTAGCTTTCAGATACTTCTCTGCTGCCGCTCTAGCGATAGGCTCCATGTTATGACCATGTTCTGTAGCAACGTTACCAAAGAACGTAGACTCTCCCTGCTTCTCTAACCAGAGTTTGTACTTCGTTCTGAATGCATCTACCCCCATGATTGAACCAGCCTCAGAAGCGTTCCTGTAGCGGCTACGGTGGGCTAACCATTCTTTAGAGCCTTGGGTCAATTCGACAAATTTCATGCGGTTTCCTTTTTAAGTTCGGTTAAATTGATTTGCGGTGCATCGTCAAACCCGACCAGCCTAGTTACCGCCTCTGCTGTCGTTATTGTCTTATTCGCTTCCCATGTTGGGTCAACATTGAACTCATCAAATATCAACTCATTACCAATCATCGGGGTTTTGACATTAATGCCGTACCCATTCCACTTGAATTGCCGCAAGCCTCTAATATGCTCCCGTACATGACTTGACCCGCCTCCGGTTTTTCGGTCGTGCGCTCTAACGTGATGGATAATTTTCTTACTCACGCCATCCTCAACAACATTTTCCCTATCCTTAAAGTAATGCTTAGTGTCTTTTTTAGGGACACAAAAGGTCATGCGCTTACCATCTTTTTTACAGATAACGTGCCACATCTCGTTCTTTGCTTGCCAGAAATTAAATACTGAGTGGGCATAATATTTAACACCCTCAATATTGTTGTCTGACCCAAACGTACTAAACCTCCAATTTCTTGAAACGTAACCTTCCCCGTTTGGAAGGCTAACTTGATGACCGTATAGGCGTTTAAGTGGAACAGCTTGATTGTCGATAATTTGCACATCGTAAGTCCCCCAATACAACTTCCCCTCGGTATGCCCGCACTGGAATCCGATGCCGATTTCATAAACAGGATGCTCTTTATTGTGTGCTTCCAAGAACCACTGGTTTCTTGTTGGCAACTTTATCGCATATACAAATGCAATATTGTCGTCCTCGCTCATCTGGAAAGAGGGATCGTTGGCAAAAAACATCATTGTGGGCCTTTTTTCGTGTTCAATCTTATCGCTTTCTACTTGGTAACCTGGCTGCGGAACAAATGGCCCCATCTTTCTCAGCGCCCTTAAAGTGTTCCAATCTGCACTTCCCGACCAGCCCTTAACTTCCCTCTTGATATACAACCGCTCAAAATGAGCGTCCAAGTTATCAAGGGTTTTCTTGATAGTTTTCCCCTTGTAGATTCTTTTCTTTCTGGCTTTCTTTGGCTGTTCAGGAGCCTTGGTTTTAAAAAAACTCCTGATGAATGCGACTATTTTTTTAATAATATTCACTTCGCAGCCTTTTTCATTTCTTCAAGTTTCTTCTCTAGTCGGATGATGGACGCTTCAACGCTACCCTCAGCCATGATGTAGCTTTCAACATCGGAAAAACTGGTGCCTGTTCGTTCGCACAAGTCGGCTACCTGGCCTTTCTTGCCGTTAAAAGGGTCATAAGGGCCGGTAGTTTCTAAATTGGGCAGATCCTCACCAGCGTAGATGTAAAGACCGAGACCATGAAAGGCTATAGCTTTGACCAGTGTTCGCTGTAATGCGGTGTTCACATCAAAGGAATTGGGATTCTGGATAGATTTGTTCTGGTGGTTTAGCACTGGCATGATTTCAGTAGCGGCAACACCTTCAACCGTTACCGTGACCACTACATAAGCGTAACCATCGTTATCCTTCATGTAAGGGACCTGACCAGTGGCAATGTCGTCAAATATTTCCTTTTTGAAGGTAGCGTCAGGGTAATGCTCTTTGAGCGTAGACCATGCCCATGCCCATGATAGGTAGCTAAACTTACCTTTCTTTTCTATGTGCTTACTAACATCAATAGCACTTAACGTTTTCCATACACTCATTACATTGCTCCATGTTTAGTGATTAATTCTTGTGCCTTTTGCGACATTTCTGCCATGCCCTCAATCTTGCCCTGCGTTCTAGCCCGTAATATCAACTGCTCGAACCATTCAGATGAAACGGCATCTAACTTATGGTCGGTGATGAACTGGCGCTCAAGATCGTTCATTAGATCGCTCATTCCTGCCCCTTTGCTTTGTTGATGATGATTCTTGTGAAGCGAAGCAATGTAATGTCTAGCATTGCCCGCTGTAGGTCATTCAAATTAGCCTCACGGCCGTATCGGTTAATCATGTTGAGAGGTTTGTTATCAATCAGGTCACATTCCGCAATACCTGGCAGAAGATCAGTATCCCAAAAGGTTTCGTTATCAATCTGGTGATCAAACCGCCACTGAAGCCATAAAACCTAATTTCCCATTCACGGTAGTAGAAAGTACCTTCATCGTCGTGACAGCACTCATCATCTGGCCCCATACCGCTTATAAGCTTCCAAGCTAGGTCAGACGCGCCCAATATGCCTTGATCACTTAGAGCGACAACGGTTTCTTCATGCAGTTGATAGGCATCCCAGATATGTTCTTCAATGAGCTGTTCTTCAGCGGCCTCCATGAAGTTATCAGAGGTATCGTCGATAGGATTTACTGGTTGGTGGAACGGCATACCATTAAGCAATGCCCGATCCTCGATGTCTGTTTTGGATATATACATCTAAGCCTCCATTGATTGTTTTAGGGCAGCAGAAAGATCAGCCATTTGTTGAACAATGTCTGACTGCTCTTGAGTCGGTAGGAAGTTTTCTAGTTCGTTACGCACCATGAACATGGTGGCATCTGATGCTGTGGGTGTTGAGTATAAATATTGTTAAAGACATATTCAGTTCCTTCATAAGATTCAATTAACGCTAGGTGATAGGTCGTTTTCTCATAGTTGACCGCCATAGCCAGATCCATCGTCAGATCCATCGTTATATCCATATCCATATCCAGATCCATCCCCAGATCCATATCCATATCCAGATCCATCC
>FUWD013231743.1_pt1 | contig 10887 bp, 16 predicted proteins | sample 1063281 | NCBI WGS metagenome assembly FUWD01 (sample SAMEA79048168, study PRJEB19326) | metagenome | biome: marine
TGACGGCAACGTCGGCATCGGGAGACCAACCCAGGGACAGCCCTAGATGTCGTGGGGACCGTAACGGCCACTACATTTAGTGGGAAAACCGTCGGATCCCACTACGGTGAGATTGTGGGCTCTAACGCGGCTGCTGTGAGTAGCCTCACGGCCTCGGGACGGGTCAAGGGGGCGACCGTTGTCGGAACCCACTACGGTACGATTTCGGGCTCCAACGCGGCTGCTGTGAGTAGCCTCACGGCCACGGGCAACGTCGGCATCGGGACGGCGAGTCCAACGGATCGTCTTGATGTTCATTATCCTACACCCACGTATGGAAGTTTAACTGGAAACGAGGAAGGTTCCCTAACTGTGAGCGCCGGTGCCGAACACTCCAACGCCGCTGTGTATTTCAGAACGCCATATAACGCCGCGGCACCCGCTAAGATGGCCATTTTTTCATCAGGGGGTGGTTTTAGTGGGGCGAACAACGGCGGCCTCCATTTCTGTGTAGAAAACACAAACAATAACACCACCAAAGTGAGCTTAAATAATTCGAGAATGGTTATTAAATCTGACGGCAGCGTCGGCATCGGGAAGACCAACCCAGGGACAGCCCTAGATGTCGTGGGGACCGTAACGGCCACTACATTTAGTGGGAAAACCGTCGGATCCCACTACGGTACGATTTCGGGCTCTAACACCGGGGCATTCTCTAGTCTTACTGGAACCCACTACGGTACGATTTCGGGCTCTAACACCGGGGCATTCTCTAGTCTTACTGGAACCCACTACGGTACGATTTCGGGCTCCAACGCGGCGGCATTCTCTACTCTTACTGGAACCCACTACGGTGCGATTGCGGGCTCTAACGCGGCGGCATTCTCTACTCTTACTGGAACCCACTACGGTACGATTGCGGGCTCTAACACCGGGGCATTCTCTAGTCTTACTATTTACGAAGCAACGGGAACTATCCCATCTGCAACAAGTGGGACATTGGTACTCGACCATGGAAATAGTGGGGGGACTTCTAGTATCGTATTTCCTAGTCGAGTAAATAGGAACAGTGACTATGGATACATTAGTTATAGTGATGCTGATTCGATTAATGCGGTTGGTGAATCGGCTAGGCTTAGGATTGGAACTTCCAATGATACTGACGACCATATAATTCTGGAACCGTCTGGGAATGTCGGCATCGGGACGAATACTCCTACATATAAATTACATGTAGACGGGTCACTCTCGGCTACGACTATTACCTCATCTAGTATCAAATCTGATGGATATGTTACTACTAACGGGATTTCAGTTTCTATGACTTACAATACGTGGCATAATATCATCGATTATAGGAGTTATACATATGCTCGTAAACGTAATTTTATACAGGGTTATAGAAATGGCTTATTGATAGCTGGGAATGCTAGCTTTTATGTGGCGACTAATAACAGTGGCTGGGCTGCTACCTCCAGAAATGATCATAGCGTGGATGGTTTAGGGTTTCAAGTGAGTGGTGATTACATTCAGGCTAGAGTAAACCAGAACCACAGTAGTATTGGTGCGCTTGTTTTTACGGTAATAGCATTAGGTTAAAGATAATTTTCTAAATATAAAATAAAGATGGGTCTCATTGTTAATGATACTATTGTACTTCCTACGGGTCAAGAAATAAGTTCCTATTATGTAGGTCTTAAAGAGGGGTTTGTTACCATTAGAAAAGGTGGACCGGACTTCTATACAATGGAAGCAGAATTTGGGTGCTACATTTCAGAAGAGGCTCGATTGAAGAATTGCGAACCCTTCAAAACCATAAATTCTTCTGCGGTTTCAAATGTCGCAACCCATCCAAATATGTATAGTCTATTGTACCAAGACTTCCAAACTGGTTTTATCCCCTCCAATGTGACCACACAGAATTCCGGCATCGTCTAATTACAATCAATTTTCCTCCAAATTGAAACCCAGTTTGTAAGTCTTCCCCATCCCGAGTGTCTCCGTTCCAAGTGTGAAGCACTTGTCCCTTATCTCATATCAAACAAAGTCTTTCCGACTTTCGCCCCGAGCTTAAAAATAAAGTCTCCATATATAATAAAATGTCTGGTGGTATCGCCCAACTCGTTGCTGTCGGTGCCCAGGATGTCCACCTCGTCGGTCAGCCCGAAGTCAGCTTTTTTAGGTCTACCTACAAGCGCCACACGAACTTTTCCCAAACGGTCGAGCGTCAGGTCATCCAAGGCAACGTCTCGAACAACGGCATGTCCACCATCCGCTTCGAGCGCAAGGGGGACATGCTCAACTATGTCTATCTCATGCCCATCAAGTCTGATGGTACCCAGTCCAACACCGTCCCCGATTGGACCACTGCCATCTCCAAGGTGGAGCTTCTCATCGGTGGTCAGGTGATCGATGAACAGGACTCTACCTACTCCACCCTCATCGCCCCTACCCTCTCGGCGACCTCCTCCGCTAAGTCGGTCTCGGGTGGTCTTTACACCGGTTCGGCTTCTGAGCGGTTCTACCCTCTCCGCTTCGCCTTCTGTGAGAACTGGCAGACCGCCCTTCCCCTCATTTCCCTCCAGTACCACGATGTGGAACTCCGCATCACGTGGGGTGCCGCCGCCGATACGTACAAGTGGGAAGTCTACGCGAACTACGCGTACCTCGATACTCAGGAGCGCGAGATGTTCGCGGGCTCTCCCCAGAACATGCTCATCACCCAGGTCCAGAAGGCGGTCGCTTCCGGCGCCAAGATCCAAGAACTCAACTTCAACCACCCCATCAAGTACCTCGCGGCGGCGAACGGTTCGGGTGTCACCATGCTCGGTGATACCAACAAGCTCAAGCTCCAGATTAACGGTACCGATGTTTCGGACTACAAGTTCGCGAACCCCAACTTCACCGCGGTTCCCTTGTATTACCACACCTCCCACGGGAACTCCTCCCCTGGTGCCAACCTCTTCACGTACCCCTTCTGTCTCGAAACGGGTAAACTCCAGCCCACTGGTAACCTCAACTTCTCGCGCCTCGACTCGGCTCGTATCGTCAACGATACGCTCATCTCGGCGGATGATATCTATGCCGTGAACTACAACATCCTCCGCATAGAAAACGGTATGGGTGGTCTATTATATTCTAACTAATTAGTAAATGTGGAAACTCATTTTCTTTCTCGCCATCGTTTTTGTATTGACGTACGATCCTACTTCCAGGACACTCGAAAAGTTTGTCGGTCAACCGACCCAAAAATCGTGTGAAAATGCGCATTACGAAGCCGTCCAGTTTGCGCAGTCACCCTACGAATGCCCAACCCCAGGGAAGACTATGTTGGGTGTAATTGCTTAAAAAGAAAACGAGAGACATAAGTATATGATCCCGTTAACCGCGACACTATTATGATGATTGCCACCGTCGTGTGTGCCCTCGGTATTATCTTCCTTTTCAAGGAACTCAGCAAGACGAAGGAGGAGATGAACAGTTTCAAGACTTTCTCGGCACAGGTTGTCCAACACCTCAACGCGCCTGTTCCCACGCCCGCACCGGTCCCAGAGCCAGAGCCTGTAAAGGCCGAGGAGGTAAAATCCAAGGAATAAACATATCGCCTTAGTATAACTTGCGAATGCGCAATGAAGAAGTACAAAGCGATCGCAGTACCGGTGAGCTTCATCGATGGGAAACCACGGTTTCTCACAGTGAGGGACTGGAGATTTAAGGATTGGATTTTTGTGACGGGTGGATGCAGGCGGAGAGAGATTTTTAATCCCATTCGGTGTGCCCTCAGGGAACTCGAGGAGGAAACACGCGGTGTGGTTTCCCTCAAGAATGGTGAATACACCGAGTTTAAGTTTACAGTCAAAGAGAGTCCATCCGTGGATCTCGAGTACAATGTCTTTATATTCTTCGTGAACTACACGAAGAATGACCAACAACAACAGATCAAAAAGTTTTACGAAGAGAAACACAAAACAAATCTTAAAAAGCTCATGAAACAACCATTCAGAAAAACATACGACGAAAACGATTACATGAGTTACGATACCCTCGAGGAATTCAACACACGTAAACGTTGGAAACTGATCATCGATAATGTCATCAACAATCCACAATTTTACGCGTGTATAAGTTCTTTGAATAGAAAAACCTTCTCTATAAAATAATGAAGTCCAAGGCGTACATCATGATGCAGATCGGAGAACTCCTCCGGGAGAACCGAGGACTCTGTGAAGAAGAAATCAAACAATGGATCGAAGAAAATGAAATCAAAACAGTCTACGAACTCTTAACGATAAAGAAGGAACTTTCTCAAGGTAAAGAATTCAGAGATGTATCCTGTATGTCCTGGTTTAGAGAAGAGGTACCTTAATAATCCATGTTTAAGAGTTGGTGTGCCTCCCAACAGTTACTCACGCAACCAATCTATCACATGTGCTCATGGACGGTGGTGTCCTCTCCGTGCCATTTGATAAATTGAACGACTTTCACGAGCGGTACGTGGAAGCGGTCAAACGCGGAGAGAAACTTTACGTCGTCGAACAGAAGACACCCCTTTACAACTTTTTCGTGGACATCGACTATAAGGACACCGAAGCCCTTGACCTCGATGAAATCAAAGATATCTGTAAAGTCATATGTGATAAGGTGAAGCGCCACGGTGGTAAGGATTGTCTCATATCTATTTCCCCCCCTAAAAAGTGTGGGGAACTCATAAAAACGGGGGTCCATCTCAATTGGCATAATTTCGTCGTGGACCAGTATCTGCGCTCGCTTGAGAGACCATATCTCGTCGCACTCTCTAAGGCTAAAGGGAGGGGTACGGATTGGAACGAAATCATCGATGCCTCTGTCTACGGAAACGCAGCCAGGAAAACAAAAGGGAGTGGGTTTCGTATGCCTTGGTCGTATAAGAAGGCGAAACATGGGTTATGCGATGGCCAAGGGTGTTCTGAATGCGAAAAGGGAAAGATCGATCAATTGGCGTATTTACCCGTTTTCATGTATCACCACGGTCCCTTGAGTGCGATTCTACAGGTTGGTCAAGAACCAACCCTGGAGATACTCACTATGGCGGCCGTGCGTACCGACGCACCCCAAACTATCCACGTGACACCTCCCTCTACGAGTATAAAAGAGGGGACGTTCACGACTGCACAGATGAAAGATGAAGTCTGTGATGACACCCTAAAGGCTAAAATTGAGGACTTCATTCGTGCGAACATGGAGGGGCAATCGGGTGCCTACATTCCTAAATTTTTCAAAAAGAAGGATACGTATCTCGTCTCGACAACCTCTAAATATTGTGAGAACCTCAAAAGAGAACACGGCTCTAATCATGTCTGGTTCATCATCAGTGGTCCGACGATCATTCAGAAATGTTTTTGTCTTTGTCCAACCCTCAGGGGGAGACGTGATGGGTTCTGTAAAGACTTTTGTGGGCGACGGCACCAGCTTCCACAGAGTATCGTCACGAGTTTGTACCCGAAGAAGGAAGATATCAGGAAGTGTCCAGAGATTAGGAAACGAGTAGAGAAACCCCAGGTAAAATGTGGTGACGTGAAAGAACCCCTCGAGGCGTTCATCAAGAAACATATGTACGGACCGGAGGACTTACAGGTGATACACGTGACGAAGGATAAATCAAACTTTGTAGCCCTCACAAACTCTAATTACTGTGAGACGATCAAGGGGATGCACGAAGATGCCGTGATGTCCTACCTGATCAAAGGTAAGGAAATCAAGCAGAATTGTCCTCGTTGTAAGAAGAATACACCCAGAACACATTGTTTGACCCAAGACATTATAAAGATACTTAAACAGTAATGCCTACTACAACTTAAAATGATTACTCGTTCGGGGCGCAAGATAAAGAAACCTGAGCTCTTCAAGCCCACGGAACAAGATCTCGTCGATGACTATTCACCAGAGGACCACGATACTGATTTTGATTCTGAATTAGACACCGGGGATGAGGAGGACTATTCTTCTTCTGATGAAGAGGAGGACGCAGATGAAAATGGTAATCTCAAGGATTTCATCGTGGATGATGAGAGTGAGTCAGAAGATGCTTAAAAAAAACAGATGTATAATTAGAAAATGGAAACTGACATAGGTAATCCCATCGAGTATAACCCCACCATGGATTCTTTAAATGATAAGAACGAAGAGCCTGAACAACCTTATTACATGGACTATCCCATGCAACCTCCCCCACCCCCACCACAAAACGAGAAGTTCGATCTTTTCGATAGGGTTGAAAAATCTACATGGATCATCGCGTTCGCAGTCTTTCTTTTAGGCTTTTTTATGGGGAAAACCATGCAACCAGTGATCCTCCGGTACGCTTGAGTACGCAACGAATGTCCCGATGTCCCCGTATATCGGTTTAATTTTACCCGTAGTATCTTTTTTAATGAGAGGAGATGGATACAACGGAATAATAAACGCATCATCTGTATCTTCGATAAAACCAGCAGTAGTACTGACTTCGGCTCCAGTATCTATTTTGTTTTGTAATTCAAACGACGGATAAAAAACAAAATAAAGAAAGCACTGACCAAAATTATAGTGACAATAATCTTGATCATTTTGTTTATTGTATATGAATATTATTTACTCGGCGACATCCTCAAGTTTGGCGCTCGCTTCGCGTTGTTTCTGACGCTCTGCGATCTCCGCGGCGACGATCGCATCCGCTTCCTTGACGAGTTCTTCCATGTTCATATCAGGCTTCTCTTTCTTGAGACGCTCGAGAACCTCCGCTGGATGGGAAATGGGTGGTTCATCAGGCTTGGTGTAAAACTTGGAATTTTCATCACCTGGAACATGTTGATTAGACCCGGCTGTCATGGACTGCTTACGTTCTTGGAACATACGAGCCGCCTGCGACTGGTTCTCCTTGTACCCTGTCATGATCTCTTCGAGCTTCTCGTTAGTGTAGGGCACTCCTCAATCTTTGTGGGATCGGGAGGATCAGAGCCATTTGTACATATCGACGACATAGATATCGAACGGGGGTCCTCCTTCTGAAGGCGTTTGGCGTGGTTCGCGGCTTCATCACGAGTCGCGAAAGCCCCGCGGATCTTGATACCCTGTTTATCCGTCTTTTGGGGGGAATCGGGACCTACGATCGAGATGCACGCGAAAACTTGACCGGGGACGGTGGTGTAGTCGGTTTCTAGAGACATTATATCTCTTTTAGCATTCAAAACTTTAAGCTCCTAAGTAAAATACCTTAAAAGAGTAAAACGATATGTACACATGGAAGAGATTGAAAGAATCATAACGAGGCGAAGAGGGGTCTCATTCAGTCCGTGGCTCGAGAAGGACAACATATCCTCGACGTGGGGTGTGGATTTGGGGGAGATCTTCAGAAGTGGCACTGGTGCGGTGTCAACATAAACATGTGTGACCCAGAGCCGTCTGCCCTCGAAGAGGCTCGTGCCCGTGCGAAAAAGATGCACATGCGAGTAAACTTCTATGAGGGTGACATACACGAGTGTCCACAAAGAAAGTTTGATACGATATGTTTCAACTTTTCACTTCACTACATCTTCGCTTCGAAGGCATACTTCATGAGTTCCATCAAAGAAATAAAAAAGCGTATGAAACCTGGTGGACATCTTATCGGAATCATTCCAGATTCTGAGAAGATCCTATTCAAAACACCTTTAGTAGATGCTATGGGCAATTTCTTCAAAATGAAGGATCACGGAAACGGAGACTTTGGAGAGAAGTTATGGGTCAACTTAGCAGAGACCCCTTATTACGCCGATGGACCAAAGTCTGAACCGGTGGCGTACAAAGACCAACTCGTGACACACTTAGAAGACCTCGGGTTTCGTTTACACACATGGGAGGGACTCAGGGGGAATCCCATATCAGAACTCTATAGTAAATTTATCTTTGTCTATAACAGATGATCGTACTTTTATTACTCCTAAATCTCTTGATATTGTATACCACCCGAGAACCCCAAAGGTTGGTTGACGTCAAAGAGAAATATCGTATCCTCAGGGAACACTTAATCGAAACGAACAATGAAAAGTTTCACATGTTGAAACGGTGTATTCCCATCACAGGTTTCCTTCGCATGAAAGGTGCCGTCGGATACAACACGAACAAAGGGGGGGAGATCGCAGTGTGTCTCGACGGTGAAGTGAATGAGATTTTCCATGTTCTCATTCATGAATTGGCACACTGTACCGTGACTGAATACGAACACTCCGATGAATATTGGAACAATTACATAGAACTTCGGAACATTTGTTTGGGACTCGGTATCTATGACAAAATCCCAGTCAAGACTGAGTTCTGTGGTGAGCATGTCCAGGATAAATAATCTCAACGTAAATCAAATGAAGACACCTCTGAGTGTGCTACTCATTGCCATTGCCTACTGGGTGGTTATCTACGGAATGTCGATCGTTCCAAACATGTCGACCAATTACCTTGTGAACATCACTTGGATGACCATCGTCATGCCCAACGTGCTTCGTCTCATGGTTGGGAGTATTCCCCGTCTCGCGGTGGACCGCGTCTTTTTCCTGGCGTCGACGGTATTCGCGTTCGTACTCACCTATGCGTTAAACCTGATTTTCAGTGATACGAGGGAGGCGATAGAGGATTCAACTGTATCCAATAGCAAGAAACTTAAAATGAGTGCCTTGCTAGTGGGGACGTTCACAGTGGGTGCCCTACTGACCTATTTTTTGGGTATCGATACATCGATCTACAGTAATATGGGCTGGGAAACGCCAGCTCTTTAGGGCTTGATGACATAGTCCTTCGCGATGTAGAATAGAATGGCGGCTACGGCACCAGTCGTCGCGAGACCAACAACACTTCTACCCCCCTGGTCGTTAAGGAACTTGGGGATAGAGGTCGCGAGACGGTCCTGAACGGGCTTGCTCACGGCAGCGGCGGTACAGACAGCGACGAAAAGGGCAGTGAGTTGTTCATCCGTGAGGTTGAGAGGGTTCTTCTTCTCAGGTTGGGGGGGCGCCTGGGATGTAGCGTAGGCACCTTGGGGTTGGGGAGCGGTCATCTGGGACATCATACCCTGCATCCTGGGTTCGTCGGTCATCATGGGAGGGTCCATCATGATATCGTTAATGGGAGTAGAATCCATCGTCTCTTTACTTTGTCTTACATTTTTTTCGGGTGTAAAAGACGTGGAAGGGTTATCACCAAGAGGAACCATCCCTTCGCCATCGTCAGAAAGATTCATGGTATCCATTTAGTATAGTCCTATGTTTTTGAATTCAATACTCAACGCGTCTTGGTGATTTTGAGATTCGTCTTTTTCGTCGCCTTCTTGGCATCATCTTCCTTCTGCTGTAGGTGCTTAGGGTTATACATCTTCTTATGAAGTGTCCACAGGTCTGGACCACCGACCCTGAAGTTCTTTCTCACCGTCGCCTTGTACCAAAACACACAATCTTGGATCTTGTTAGACTTTACCGTATTGTCCAACACGAGACACTCGTAGTTTTCTGTACACGCATCCATCACTTTACAGAACATATCGAAAGAGGGGAAGATACCGAAGAAGGACTTATACAACTTTTCTCGGTTCTGAATGATGTTTTCCCTGAGGATAAACACGTAATCCACGTTGGCTCGAAGCGCTGGTGGGAGGTCCATCACGTACTGCATCGTGAGCATGAAGAAGATCTTCCAGTGCCGACCATTCATGAAACATTGACGGATACACGTATCTTTTAGAAACTTCGAGTCGTACATACAGTCATCCAGAAGCATGAACGCCCCACAGTTTGTAGCTCCATTTCCGACCAACTTCCGCTGTCTCGCCATCACCCGCTCTATGGCATCACGATCGTAGTCTCCGTAAATGAACAGATCGGGAATGAACTCGGAATAAAAATGGTTCCCCTCCTCAGTCCCTGAAAGAACGATACCCGCTGGGAGATGTTTCTTGTGGAACATGATATCTTTCACGAGCGTCGATTTACCCGTATTACGCTTACCAATAAATACGATGACCTTATCATCCGCGATGGTTTCGGGTTTGAACTTCCTCAACTGAAGATTCATTCTATTGTAGTGGCTCGTTTTATTTACCAAAATTTTACTCATATAGAGTAGGAATGGCTGGTCGTCTCAGACTCGCCGCCACCGGTGTCCAAGACGAATGGATCACAGGTGAGCCACAATTTTCATACTTCCTGATGAATTTCAAGAAACACACAAAGTTCTCCTTCGACTTTGTGGAAAGTCAATTCGATGGGAACATTGATTTTGGGCAAATAATAGAGTGTAGAATACCTGGTGACAAGGGTGATCTCGTGAGAAACATGACCCTTAAAGTGACTCTGACCGACCCACAACCAGATGATGACGGTCAAAACGACTTAGTTTGGTCCCCGTCTGTGATTACGACGATGATAGAGTACGCTGAACTTCTCATCGGTGGGCAACCGATCGAGAGAATCACAGGTGAATACATTTACATGCACCAACAACTTAACAACACTAATGATGATATAGAACAGACAATCTATTTCCTGAATGGCCATGGGAATTATTTGAGTTATGCTGGTGAATACACGTACTTCTTAGATCTTCCATTCTATTTCTACAGGAATCCGTCTCTCGCTATACCCACGTGTGCCCTCACGAAACAATTGATCGAAGTGAGAATCAAGACGAGACCCCTCAACGAACTTGTCAGGAATATGGGTACAGCCGACATAGAAGGTATCTCTGACGTGACTGCTTCGATCGCGAAATTCTCGTTGGATACTGAGTTTGTCTATGTGACTCCCGAAGAGAGGGGGTATCTCATGTCCAGACCTCTAGACTATGTCATCACCCAAGTCCAAGTGGCAAAATTCATAATGAAACCCGGTGAAAATAGAAAGTCTGTGATGCTCAATTTTCAACATCCAG
>FUWD013185766.1_pt1 | contig 10878 bp, 10 predicted proteins | sample 1063281 | NCBI WGS metagenome assembly FUWD01 (sample SAMEA79048168, study PRJEB19326) | metagenome | biome: marine
TTAGCTATAAGGATTACAGCGCGCGGGCTATCACGACCCTGTAGGAGCGACTGTAGTCCTTGATTCGTGCCATTTTTTCGTAATCTCCGGTCTGATTCATAATAGTGATGGCCTCTTGGGTCTGGGCGGGCGCCATTTCGAGAATAATCCAGCCGCCAGGATTCATAAAATCGTGTGCCCCTTTGATTATCTTTTTTAGATAGTACATTCCGTCATCCCCGCCGTCTAAGGCTAATCGTGGTTCATTATCGCGAATCTCGGGGGAAAGGTCATTATATTCCCTGGAAGTGACATAAGGAGGATTTGATACCACAATATCAAAAAGGCAGCCATCATTCAAAAAGGGTTCCCAAAGATCTCCCTGCCGGAATCTTAGCCTGTCAGAGACATCGTGTTTCAATGCATTACTGCGGGCTAAATTCAGCGCTTTTTCGGATATATCAGTGGCCCAGATCAGCGCTCCGGGCATCTCCTTAGCCAAAGCAATTGAGATAGCGCCGCACCCTGTCCCAAGGTCGAGGATTTGGAGTGATTGATTCTCCTCTTGCTCACGGGTTTTTGCCAATGTAATGGCTTGGTCCACTGCTATTTCGGTTTCAGGCCTGGGGATGAGGACGCGATGGTCCACAACGAAGTCCAAGGACCAGAACTCTTGTGTTCCGGTTATATACTGGAGCGGTTCACGGCTGACACGTCTTTTAATTAGAGAACGATAGCCGGAGAGCTCCTTTCCGGTCAGGGGCTGATTGAAGTTCAGGTAGAGGCGTATACGTTCGAGGTTGAGTTGGTGAGCCAAAAGCACTTCAGCGTTGAGGCGGGGGTTTTCAATCCCCTTGCCTTTTAAATAGTCGGCGGAGACCTTGAGTAGGTCTTTTATTTGCCATGTTTTTGGAGGCATTTTTTAATTGAATATTGATGGTCTCGTAAAAAGTCTCTAAAGCCGTCACTCCCGCGAACGCGGGAGTCCATAAGTGGTTGATTCCCCTGGATTCCCGCGTTCGCGGGAATGACGAAAACGGGTCATTTTTGACTTTTTACATGGGTATCAATATTGATTAGTGAATATTGAATATTTGTGGATTCGCTTGGACCGGGCACTTTCAATTAAAAATGGTAAGTCCCTTAAATCGTCAATCGTCAATATTCAATCTTCAATTGTACCGGGTATCGGGTTCAACTCTTGTCGGACCTTTTTAGCGCTTCAGTCTGGAAGTGGGTGATTAAGGGTTCGATAACCAGGTCCAGATTCCCCTGGAGAAGACTCTCTAATTTGTATAGGGTAAGCCCGATTCTGTGGTCAGAGACCCTCCCCTGAGGAAAATTATAGGTCCTGATCCTTTCACTTCTGTCACCGGAGCCTACCATTGTTCTCCGTTCCTCGGAAATCTTGGATTGTTGTTGAGCCAGTTTCAAGATCTAACAGGCGGGACCTGAGTACCTTCATGGCCTTTGCCTTATTCTTGTGCTGGGATTTTTCATCCTGGCAGGTTACGACAAGTCCCGTAGGAAGATGGGTGATTCGCACGGCCGAATCAGTGGTATTGACATGTTGCCCCCCGCACCCCGAGGATCGGTAAACATCTATTCGCAGATCGTCCTGTTTGATCTCTACATCTATCTCTTCAGCCTCGGGAAGAACCGCTACGGTTACGGCAGATGTATGTATCCGGCCTTGGGTCTCTGTTTCGGGGACTCGCTGGACACGGTGCACCCCACTTTCATATTTGAGCCTGCTGAATACCAGATTCCCTTCCACAAGGATTATGATCTCTTTTAACCCCCCGATTCCCGTCATGTGTTGACTGAGGATTTCTGTTTTCCATCCCTTTGTTTCTGCGTATCGGCTGTACATCCTGAATAGATCAGCGGCAAAAAGCGCCGCTTCATCCCCGCCTGTGCCTGCCCTTATTTCTAAGAGAATATTCTTGTCGTCGTTCGGGTCTTTGGGGATAAGGAGAACTTTAAGATTTTGTTCAATTTTAGAAAGGTTTGAACTTAGGTTATCAAGTTCTTCCTTGGCTAACTGTCTGATGTCAGGATCTGGATCATTCAGCAGCGATTGATTGCTCAGAATCTCATCCTTAAGCGATTGATATTTTCGGAAAGCGGTAATAATCGGAGTGAGCGTGCTGTGTTCTTTGGCATATGTCTGGTAGGCCTTTTGATCCCGGACAACCGCGGGGTTGCCCAGATCGACCTCCAATTCATTATAGCGCTCTTCTATCTCTTTGACTTTGGCAAACATCCCCGTGAACCTTATTAAATAGATTTAGGAATTTAAGAATTTAGGAATTCCGAATTGTTTCATTATGTTATGAATACTGGCCGTAATTCGCAATGCCCAAATTCCTAATCCCGCGATTCGCGGGACACAATTGCCCGTAAAAAAAGACTTTTTACGGGCGCATCAATATTGACAAACTCGGGAAAAGGCGAAAATGACCCGTTTTTGTCATTCCCGCGAACGCGGGAATCCAGGAAAACTAACCACTTATGGACTCCCGCGTTCGCGGGAGTGACGGCCTTGGAGACTTTTTACGAGACCATCAATATGCAATTTGAGAGATTTACTCTGTTCCGCCGGGCAGTAATCCGTCTGCTATTGTGAGCCTACAGTGGCAGGTTCAATGGATGAGGGTAAAGGTCTCCCGCTTTCAGCGGGATTCAAAGGCCGCAATTGCTGTCTTAGAGCTGACTTAGCCGTCAATCTTCCGTTTTGGCTTCTGTCTTGGTATCGGCGGATGCCTTGTTGAATTTGGCATACTTTTTCTTAAAGCGTTCCACGCGCCCTGCCGAATCGACCAGCTTTTGCTTGCCTGTAAAAAACGGATGGCATTTGGAGCAGATTTCGATATTAATCTCTTTGACAGTGGAACCGGTTTCAAATTCACTCCCGCAGGCACATCGCACTGTCGTCCTGTAATATTCCGGATGTATGCCAGTTTTCATTTTGTCAGTTTCTCCTGATTTTTTTAGTTAGTGTCCGAACGAAAACTATGATTTTTGGTTCAGGCATTAGTTACTCATTGAGGCAAGAAATTCCTTATTATCGCTTGTTCCTTTGATTTTTTCAAGCAAGAATTCCATGCTGTCCACCGGGGTCAATGGCGCAAGCAGTTTACGCAAAACCCAGATACGGTGGAGATCAGCCTCCTCTAACAGAAGCTCCTCCTTCCTGGTCCCGGATAGGTTGATATCAATGGACGGATAGACCCTCCTGTCACTCAGCTTGCGATCTAAATGGATCTCCATATTTCCAGTGCCTTTGAATTCTTCAAAGATGACCTCATCCATTCTGCTCCCGGTGTCAACGAGGGCAGTGGCAATTATCGTGAGACTTCCCCCCTCCTCAATGTTTCTCGCTGCTCCAAAAAAGCGTTTTGGTTTGTGGAGTGCGTTAGAATCCAGGCCACCGGAGAGGATTTTTCCGCTGGGAGGAACGACGGAGTTGTATGCCCTTGCTAATCGAGTAATGCTGTCTAATAGGATTAAGACATCAAGTTTGTGCTCAACCAGTCTTTTGGCCTTTTCAATGACCATTTCCGCCACCTGGACATGGCGTTGAGGGGGCTCATCAAAGGTAGAGCTGATCACTTCGGCGTTAACGGATCGAGCCATATCAGTCACTTCTTCCGGTCTTTCATCTATGAGAAGCACGATTTTGTGAATATCTTTTTCGTTGGCCGATACGCTATTGGCAACATTCTGCAGGAGCATGGTTTTTCCTGTCCTTGGCGGGGCGACAATCAAGCCTCGCTGGCCCTTCCCGATCGGTGTCATCAGGTCCATAATCCTTGTGGAATAATTGTCGGCCGCGACCTCTAAGGGGATCCTTTCTTCGGGGTAGAGAGGAGTAAGGTTGTCGAACAGGATCTTTTCCCTTGATATCTCCGGGTCCTGATGGTTGACTTTTTCCACCTTTAAGAGGGCAAAATATCTCTCTGATTCCTTTGGTGGCCGGATCTGTCCTGCAACTGTATCCCCCTTTCTCAAGTTAAATCGACGAATCTGGGAGGGAGAGATATAGATATCGTCAGGCCCAGGAAGGTAATTGGCGTCAGGTGCCCTCAGGAACCCAAAACCATCCGGGAGGACTTCGAGGACACCTTCACCGTAAATCAGACCGTTTCGGGCTGAATGGGCCTGGAGCAGTGCGAAAGTGAGATCCTGCTTTCGCATTCCGGATGCTCCCTCAATGTTAAACTCCTTTGCCATTTCCGTCAGTTCACTGATCTTCATTTCTTTAAGTTCAACTAAATTCATACTTTTTCTCCATTAAGACATGTTTGTGATGAGTCGGCTATAACGACATACGCTGAAAGACATCAAAATGCCTTGTTGTGGCCAGACCGTAGAGCCTTATAAAACCTTTTATGTGCGTTAGAATTAGGTTACTCAGCAGAGTTGTTATGAAGTCTATACAGATATCCGGTCTATACCGAATCCCCCGAAAGGAAGGAAAATATTTAAGATTTTATAATTATAGTTGTTTTATCCCTTAATGTCAAGGCTTTTTGGAACGAGCATGCTGATTTACAGGTAAGTGTTCACAGGTTCCGGGTTCAGAGGTTCAAGGTTGATGGTCTCGTAAAAAGTCTCCAAGTCCGTCACCCCCGCGAAGCTTGTCCTCGACCTGATCGGGGAGCGGGGGTCCATAAGCGCCTGATTTTCCTGGATTCCCGCGTTCGCGGGAATGACGAAAAGGGAAGATTCTCGACTTTTTACGAGTTTGTCAAGGTTAATCTATTGAATTGACCTTTGAACGCTGAACCTCTGAACCCGTGAACGGTTCAAATCATGACTTCAGATCCAGTTGTTCTAAGATCTCCAAGGCATGTTTCATGTCGTCCGGAAGTGGGGCTTCGAATTCCATAAAATTTTCGTTCACCGGATGGACAAAACCTAAACGTTTGGAGTGAAGCATTTGTCTTTTTAGGTTGAGCAGTGCCCGTTTTTTTGGGGGAAGTGCTTTTTCCACCAGTTACGCCCATATCCATAGACAGGATCTCCTGCAACAGGGTGACCTATGTGGGAGAGGTGGACGCGGATCTGGTGGGTCCGACCTGTTTTTATGGAAACAGAAAGGAGTGAAAATCCTATTTCAAATTCCCTCAATTTTTGCCACAGAGTTAAGGCCTTCCTTCCCCCGGAGAGTACGACCGCCATCTCTTTTCGCCTTGTAGGGTGTCGAGCAATAGGGAGATCGATCTCCCCCTCCTCACCGTTGATTTGTCCATGTACGAGAGCTAAGTATTCCTTTTTAACCAAGCCGGATTTAAATTGTTGAGCGAGAAATGTGTGGGCCCGGTCATTTTTTGCCGCAACCATGAGCCCGGAGGTATCCTTATCGAGCCGATGTACAATACCTGGCCTCAGCTCTCCCCCGATCCCGGAGAGGTCTTTGCAATGTTTAAGAAGACCGTGGACAAGAGTTCCGGTTGAATGCCCCGGGGCCGGGTGAACAACGACCCCTGCCGGTTTCGACAAAACAATTAAGGAAGAGTCTTCATGGATAATTTGGAACTCTACCTCATCGGGTGTAAGATCCGGGAGGGTTGGGGGTGGGATTGTGAGAGAAACCCGATCCCCTGCCTTCAATTTGTGGCTTGGCTTTGAAGGGCGATCGTTTACCTCAGCGTGCCCATCCCTTATCAGCGCCTGTATCCTTGCTCGAGACAGACCGGGTGATCTGTTACAAAGAAAAACATCAAACCGAGTACCTTGAGCGGTCTCAGGGATGTCATAGTAGAATGTGTTAGCTGGCGTCTGGGTTAGTAGCAAGATGTTGACTATTGCAGGGATTGGGGTTTTTTATTGTTTTTCTTTGCGAGCTTTGTTTACCCCGTAGCTCCGGGAGATGGTACTGGGGCGCCTTTGCGTGAGACCTTCTTTATGGTTCCCCGCATCAGTTTCAATGAAAGCGGGATCTGCGTTGCACTTTGACCGGCTTGTCCGGGTTAGGAAAACATCTTATCTAAATCCTTTTCTACCTGTGATTCTTTGATCTCTTTGGCAAGGGATATTTCCTTGACGAGAAGAGTCCTGGCGGTATCCAACATTTTTCTTTCACCGAAAGAAAGCTCTTTATTCAGCCTTAGAAGCAACAGATCACGATACACTTCGGCTACTTCGAAGACGGACCCGGTTTTAATCTTGTCCATGTAATCTCTGTAACGCCGATTCCAGGTCTGATTGTCAAGGATGACGTCTCTCTTTTCCAGGATTGTGAAGAGCTTTGGAAGTTCTGTTTTAGCGATGATCTCCCTCAAACCTACGTTGTCCACATTATTGGTAGGAATCATGATAATCATATTATTATCGAGAATGCGCATAACGTAAAAATCCTGCGTGCACCCAGAGATTTCCTGGGATTCTATCTTTTCGATTATGCCGACGCCATGCGCAGGATAAACGGCTAAATTACCTACCTGAAACATTTATACCTCCATAGTCAAGGCTCATGGCCTGTAGCTCAAATGTCTCATCCTATGAGCTATCAGCCATGAGCATTTTGACCGTACCGATTTTCTTTTATATCAAAGCCCTATCTTAAAAATAAACCGACTGCCGGCAAAATCGGTGCAATAACCAGAGCAACCACCGACATCAACTTGATCAGGATGTTCATGGCAGGGCCGGAGGTGTCTTTAAACGGATCACCAACCGTATCGCCCACCACGGCGGCCTTATGGTTGTCTGAACCTTTTCCGCCTAAGTTCCCTTCTTCTATCCACTTTTTCGCGTTGTCCCATGCACCGCCGCCATTGGCCATGAACAGGGCCAGGAACGCGCCCATAACCACGGCGCCCAACAGCATACCGCCTAAGGTCTCTTTGCCTAAGAGGAAACCCACAGCAACAGGGGTCAGCACAGCCACGAGGCCGGGGGCGACCATCTCTTTCAGGGCAGAGTTCGTCGCAATTGATACGCAGGTCGTGGAATCGGGCTTGACGCCCTCTTTTCCTTCTAACAGCCCGGGGATTTCCCTGAACTGGCGACGTATCTCTTCCACGATGGCGAAGGCCGCCTTACCGACCGAGGTCATGGTAAGGGCCGCACATGTCATTGGGACCATGCCGCCGATAAACATCCCGATAACCACCATCGGGTTGTCGATCAGAACAGCGCCAAGATTGGCCGCCTGTGTATAGGCCACAAAAAGGGCCAAGGCGGTAAGGGCTGCGGAACCAATGGCAAACCCTTTTCCGATGGCAGCGGTCGTGTTGCCAAGGGCGTCGAGGCTGTCGGTGATCTTCCTGGTCTCAGGGCCAAGACCTGCCATCTCAGAGATACCGCCCGCGTTGTCAGCGATGGGGCCATAGGCATCCACGGTCATGGTTGCCCCGACCGTTGCTAACATGCCAACGGCGGAAAGGCCTATGCCGTAAATCCCTGCGGTCGTATATCCGACAAAGGTGGCCACGCAAATACCGAGAATCGGAAGCCAGGTGGACTGCATACCGACGGCCAGGCCTGCAATGATAACGGTAGCCGCACCGGTCTTGGTCTGTTCGGCAATACGTTTGACCGGAGGACCGGATGTGTAATATTCGGCAAGGAGACCGATGGCAATACCGCAAAGCAGGCCGGAAAATACTGCCCAGAAGGCGCCCATAGGCATACCGAGAGACTTGGTAACAAGTATGGTAAGAACCACAAAGATGATCGCAGCCACAAAAGTTGTGTATCTCAGGGCCCCCGCGGGACTTCCTTTCTGGAAGATTTTGATGGAAAAGACACCCAAAAACGAGCTGAGTAATCCCACCATGATAACTAAAATAGGCATGGCCATATATTTCAGTTTAATGGCCGTCACGGATAGGCCTTCCAGAACAGGGAATTCTTTGACGAAAGCCGCAAGGGTTTCTGGTGTATTGATGGTCAGTGTCGCTGCAATGGCTATGGTGGCAATCACGGAACCGACAAACGACTCAAAAATGTCAGCGCCCATCCCGGCAATATCACCCACATTATCACCCACGTTGTCAGCAATAACGCCCGGGTTGCGCGGGTCGTCTTCCGGAATGCCTGCTTCCACTTTACCCACCAGGTCAGCCCCTACGTCCGCGGCCTTGGTAAAGATACCGCCGCCGACACGAGCAAACAGGGCAATGGAACTGGCGCCCATGGCAAAGCCGTTGATATACTGGGCCGTGTCAGGGTTTCCCCCATAGACCCAGAACCAGAACCCTAATCCGATGAGTCCAAGGCCCGCAACAGCGAGACCCATGACAGAACCGGAAAAGTAAGAGATGTTAAGGGCCTTTGCCTGCCCGGATTTATTGGCAGCCTCTGCGGTCCTGGAGTTACCCCGGGTGGCTGCTGTCATGCCTGAAAACCCTGCGACCATGGATAAAAGCGCACCTGTCACAAAGGCAATGGCGGTTTTCCACGCAATTCCCCAACCCAAAAGGACAAACACAATGGCAATAAAAATAATTAGAACAGAATACTCTCTCTTTAAAAAGGCCATAGCGCCTTTATGAATCGCATCCTCAAGTTCCTGCATCAACGGGCTGCCATTTGGTTGTTTCTTGACATAATTATATATCAGAAAAGCGATGATCAGACTAAAGATCCCTAAGAAGGGAGCATAAACGGTTAATCCCTGCATCAGTTTTTTCCTCCTTATTTACTAAATTCTGGCAATTGATTTGATTCATTGCCGATTCAACCCCTTCCAAAACAAATAGTTCACATGCGTTAACGGCCACCCGGATCGCTCTTTCTGCAAGCCCCTTTTCATCGGCATAAAAGGGAGCAAGGACATAATTCTCCACGGTTTCTCCGTACCGCGGATGACCGATGCCAACCTTAATTCGGCAAAATCCTGTGCTCCCGAGATGGCGGATGATGGATGACACACCTTTGTGCCCTCCGGGTCCGCGATCCCTGACGACTTTTATCCTTCCTAAAGGGAGGTCCAGATCGTCATGGATAACTAAAATCCTGTTGGTCTCCAGGGCATAATAGTCAGCACAGGCCCTGACCGATTCACCGCTCAGGTTCATAAAGGTCAGGGGGCAAAGAAGAATGATATTCTTTCCCCGGAATGCCGACCGGATATGTTTTGCACGGAAACGGCGGCTGTTCATAGACAGACCCAGATCCCTGCACCACAGGTCGATAACCCTGAAGCCTATGTTGTGTCTCGAATTCTCATATTCCGGCCCGGGATTCCCGAGGCCCACAATCAAGCACAAATCTTTGTGTTACTGTTCACCCCCTTTCTTTTCTTCCTTCTTTTCCTGATTCTTCAGCAGATTCCTCTTCTGAGTCTACCGTTTCTTCCTCGATGCCTTCTTCAAGCTCTTCTTCCTCTTCTTCCATTCCTCCGCCAGGTGCGGAAACGACGGCAACGGTTAGATGGCTGTCTTCTGCACAGGTGAGCCCTTCAGGAAACTCGATGTCACGGATATGTATTGTATCCCCGATGTCTAATCCGGACACATCTAATTCCAAGGAATCTATCAGTTTATCAGGGAGACAGGAGACGGTAATATCTCTTCTGATGTGCTGCAGAAATCCACCCTCCTCCGTTACACCTATCGGGATATTAACAAGGGTGACGGGGATGTCCACGGTAATTTCCTTGTCCATGGAGATTTCGTAGAAGTCGGCATGAAGATAGGCGCCGCTAACGGGATCGACCATGAGATCTTTAAGCATTGCCTTCCTGGTTTCTTCCCCATGATCCGATGTAATTTGAAGATCGAGAATGATGTTTTCGCCTTTGCCCTGGGTTGTAATACGCGTAAGTTCAGGGTAATCCACGGTCAACATAATCGACTCAGTTGCAGGTCCATAAAAAATGGCTGGCAACTGATTGTTTTGTCTTAATTTTCTGGCTGCCCCTTTGCCTGTATTTTCTCTAACATGGGCAGAGAGTGCTAATTGACGCATTTGGTCCCTCCGGTATTAATTAAATTTTTCACAAATGAAAAACGCCTGATTCCTCCAGGCGTTTTCGACATCTAAACAAACAAAGTGCTGACTGAATGAGAGCTGTGACTTCTCTTGATGGTTTCCCCTAAGAGTTCTGCTATCGATAGAACGACGGTTTTTTGGCACCCCCTGGCCGTGTCAGTTAGGGGGATGGTATTGGTTATAACGAGGCTATTAATGGGTGAGGCGTCTATTCTTTCAATGGCAGGCCCCGAGAGGATCGCATGGGTGCAGCAGGCGTGTATCTTGAGTGCGCCTCTCTCCTTGAGCGCCATCGCGGCCTGAGTCAATGTCCCTGCGGTGTCAACCATATCATCCAAGATGATAGCGGTTTTGCCCTTTACTTCACCGATTATGTTCATTGCCTCAGCGATATTAGGGGCTTCGCGTCTCTTATCTATGATGGCCAGGGACGCGGTTAGGCGCTTGGCAAAGGCACGGGCCCTTTCCACCCCACCGGCATCTGGCGAAACGATAACCAGATCGTCTTGGAGGTTGTCTTGAATATATTTGAGCAAGATCGGGGCGGCAAAGATGTTGTCAACCGGGATGTTAAAGTAGCCCTGGATCTGTCCTGCATGCAGATCCATTGACACGACCCTGTTTGCGCCTGCCACCGTGATCAGATCGGCAACAAGTTTGGCGCTTATCGGGACCCTCGGTTTCACCTTTCGGTCCTGCCGGCTATAACCGTAATAGGGGATAACTGCGGTGATTCGTTCGGCGGATGCCCGTCTCATGGCATCCATTATGATCAAGAGCTGCATAAGGTTGTCATTGACAGGGGTGGAGGTGGATTGAACTATAAATACATCCCGTCCCCTTATGTTTTCCCCAATTTCTACCTGGGTCTCTCCGTCGCTAAAGGTTTTAGCTAAGATCTTGCCCGGTTTGATTCCAAGGTATTCACATACCTCGAGGGTCAAGGCAGGA
>FUWD013025567.1_pt1 | contig 10871 bp, 10 predicted proteins | sample 1063281 | NCBI WGS metagenome assembly FUWD01 (sample SAMEA79048168, study PRJEB19326) | metagenome | biome: marine
CTTTTGTTGTTGACAGTAATTGGATGTTCAGACGGCGAAGAACTATTAACAAACAATGACCCGAACAAATATCAATTAGAGGAAAATGTTGTATGGGCTTCAACAGAAGGGTTCGATTTGACCTTAGACATTTATACACCCATTTCCAAAAAAGAATCTAATCCTGTTTTGGTTATATTTCATGGGGGAGGTTGGCTTGTAAATGACAATTCTATTATGGATCAAATGTCTCAATATCTAGCTACTAATAGTGAATACGTTATATGCAACGTGAATTACCGACTATTATCAGATCAGGATAATTCTGTAACTTTAGACGAGATTGTAGAAGATGCTTTTGGGGCTGTAATCTGGATCAAACATAATATCTCTAAATACAAAGGAGATAATTCCAAAATTGCAGTTACTGGGGATAGTGCTGGAGCTCATTTATCTGCAATGATTGTTAATTCAGGAACAAAGCTAAGTTCGGTAGAAGAATTTGAAAGTAATTTAAGCTTCACACCCACTTTTCTTCCGAAAGGAAGAACTGCTGAGCAGGTTTCCTTAGACAACGACCTAAGCGTACAAGCTGTTATATTAAGCTATGGTGCTTTCGATATTTATGAAGCAAGTCTACAGGGATTTGAAACCTCTAAGAACCCTTTTTGGTTGTTTTCAAGGTCTAAGGCTAGAGGAGTATTTGGAAATCAATACAGCGCTATAACTAATCCGAAAATGTATAAAGCTCTATCACCAATCTACAATATTCCAAGGCAAGAAGATGTCACTCTTCCTCCTCATTTTCTTCTAGTTGGATCAGAAGATAGCCTAACTACACCGGCGTCGGTAAAAAAATACCTTCATAAATTAGAATCTTTAGGACATAAAACTCAATATTGGGAACATCAAGATAGGAATCATGCTTTCTTAGATTCTGGCTCTAACATGTTCTTAGGCTCTAGCTTTGAAAAAGATGCACCACAAGCCTTAGAAAAGATGATTAATTTTCTTGATACTGTGTTTGTGAAGAAAGAAAACCAATAGCAGCTAATTTAGATAGCAATCTACTGCTTTTACATCTTGCAAATTACAGGTTAAAGTTTCGTATGAATTATCTCTAAGACAAAATGGACAAATCTACCAATACAGAATCTAATATAAGGAAGGTTGCTTTAACATCTTTAACAGGAACAAGTATAGAGTGGTACGATTTCTTCCTATACGGAGCAGCGGCAGGTCTAGTTTTTCCAAAATTATTCTTCGGAGAAGCTTCTCCGACAACTGCATTAATACTTTCATTCTTAACCTTTGCAGCTGGCTTTATAGCGAGACCAGTGGGAGGAATTATTTTTGGACACTTTGGTGATCTTATAGGAAGAAAGAAAACGCTGGTTATTGCTCTAATGTTGATGGGGATTTCTTCCACTTTAATTGGGCTATTACCTACTTACGAAATGATAGGAATCTCTGCACCTATTTTATTAACTCTCCTTCGCTTTGCTCAAGGAATCGCCATTGGAGGTCAGTGGGGAGGTGCCATGTTATTGGTAACAGAAAATGCTCCTAAAGAAAAAAGAGGCTACTACGGGGCCTACGCTCAGGCAGGAGCACCAGTAGGAGTTATATTAGCAAATCTAGCTTTTATCACTGTAAGTGCCTTTACCAATGAAGAATCTTTCCTTTCTTGGGGTTGGAGAATTCCATTTTTAGCTAGTTTCTTACTTATTGTGATAAGCCTGTATATTCAACTAAGACTCGAAGACACAAAAGCATTCAAAGAATTAGAGGCTTTAAAGGAGCAAAATACCGAAGCGCCTCCAGCCTTTAAGTCTTCTCCAATTTTAGAAGCATTAAAAAAATACCCAAAAAGAATTTCTCTAGCTGCCGGTGCTTTTTTATCAGTACAAGTAACTTTTTATATATTAATTGCCTTCTTATTGGCTTACGGAGTAGAAACAACTGATTTGAGTAGGGATGATTTATTAACAGCTGTTTTAATAGGTTCGGCAATAATGGTACCAACGCAATTCTTTTTTTCTTCTTATTCGGACAGGAATGGAAGGAAGGGAATTTTTATGACTGGAGCTGCCTTAACTGCTTTATGGGCTTTTGCAATTTTTCCTTTAACCGGCACAGGGGATTTCTTTTATGTAGTTATTGCTATAACTTTCGGGCTAATGTTCCTTGGAATGATGTATGGGCCTCAAGCTGCATTCTTTGCGGAACTTTTTTCTACAGAAGTAAGGTATTCTGGAGCGTCTTTAGGTTACCAATTAGGAGCAATCATAGGAGGCTCTTTTGCTCCAATAATAGCTACATTACTATGGAAAAATTATGATATTTTTTGGGTTTCCGTTTACATAGCAATCGCTTCAATTATCTCGTTAATCTCAGTTTATCTGCTCACCGAGACTTTTCAGAAGAATTTAAATGAATAAGGATATTTATTAATGAAATACCTACATACTATGCTAAGAATAAGGGACATAGATGAGTCTATGAATTTTTACTGTGATGCCTTGGGTCTTAAAGAAGTTAAGAGGATTGAAGTAAAGGAAGGAAGGTTTACCTTAATTTTTCTATCTGCTGAAGATGATGAATCTTCCCAAATTGAACTTACTTATAATTGGGATGGGGATGAATTGGGTTTGGGTTCAAGAAATTTTGGCCATTTAGCTTATCAAGTAGATAACATATACGAGACCTGTTCTCGCCTTCAAGGATTAGGGGTGGTTATTAATAGACCACCAAGAGACGGTCATATGGCATTCGTTAGATCCCCTGATAAAGTTTCAGTCGAACTCTTGCAAAAAGGATCTCCCCTTGCACCTGTAGAGCCTTGGATGTCTATGGAAAATACCGGGGAGTGGTAATACTTGTATTGTTATGTCAATAGAGCTAAAGAAAGTAAATAATTGGTCTGGTACGGCATTTAACACAGCCCCAGACTCAGAAAATAAAATTCATGGCGATGAATTGGCAAAAGAATATGGTTTTGAAGGAGGGCTTGTCCCCGGTGTAACTATTTCTGCTTACTTAATTCATCCGGTTATTGAAGTTTGGGGAAGAGATTGGCTAGAAAAAGGTTATGTGAATTGCCATATCACCTCACCTCTTTATGACCATGATAAGTTTGAGGTTGTTACAGATTTTATTGATGACAATAGCTTGAATACTTCTTTAATTAGACATAATGGAGTGATAAGTGCTAACGCTGAAGTTGCGATAATAAAAGATTTACCTAACCCTCCTTTAATGAGAAAAGACAAGATAGTTGAACCAGATTTCATACCTCCAAAAGCTACCAAAGCAGAATGGAATAAACTGAAAGAGGAGGGATGCAAGGCCTTTAGATTCTATTGGGGAGGAAAAGACCCTTTAGTTTATTTAAGAGATGTAAATTCGTTACCCTATTTGTTACAACCCGATAAAGGTGGTTTTTCAAATCTATCTTTCTTATTGGGATGTTCTAACTGGATATTAGCTGGAAATGCTTACATGAATCCTTGGGTTCATTTACAAACGACTTCTCAAAACTTCAAGTCAGTACAATATGGAACTAACCTTGTAGCAGAAATGGAAGTTAATAAAACTTATGAAAAAAAAGGCCATGAGTTCGTAGAAGTGACTGTTAATTTATTTGATGAAAAAGATGAAGGTTGCGTCATGAGCATAAGCTTGATAGCTATATATAGGCTTAGAGGATCTTAGGTTTATTGGAAAAAATAAGATGGTTAACTCAATAGAGATGTAGTTTTAACTGTGCTTATTTATAGTAAGAAAATGGTACTATCTTAAATATGTTAAGAGAAGAGCAGATAAGGATACTAAAAGGACTAATTGGCCATTTAGATGCGAAAACAAATGTTAATGCCGGAGGGATAATGAAAACTCCTGCTGATACTTACATTTGCGAAGAAAGATTTAAGAAAGAGTGGGATACTTTTTTCTTGAATTATCCTCAAATAATAGGAATGTCTGGAGATCTTCCAAAAAATAATACATTTATAACAACAGAAGACTTTGGAATCCCAATACTTGCAACTAGAAATGAAAAAGGTGAATTTAAGGCGTATGTTAACGTTTGTTCTCATAGAGGTGTAATAGTTGAAGGTGAAAAGAGCGGTGAAAAGTCTAAGTTTTCTTGCCCTTTTCATGGTTGGACTTTCAGTAATGATGGAGCTTTGATTGGGTATCCTAAAGAGGATCATTTCGGAAAAATAGATAAGGAATGTCACGGATTAACAGAATTACCTTGTTTAGAGAGATATGGGTTCCTTTGGATTCATCCCTCAGAAAAAGGTGAAATTAATCTTGAAAATTTATTAGGAGACAAGTTAAAAGCAGAATTTGGTTCTTGGAACTTTGAAGATTTAGTTTTAGCAAACGAAGAAAAATATATTACTGAGATGAACTGGAAGTTGGCTATAGATACTTTTGGAGAGACCTACCATTTCTCTGTACTTCATAAAGATTCGCTATTTGAAAATTTCCATGGGAATTGTCAAATGTTTGATAGTTTTCAAAGGAATGCCCGGCTTATTCTTTGTAAAAGAGAGATTGATATAATGAGAGAACTTCCAGAGGAAGATTGGAACATTTGTACGGGAACACTTCCTGTTTATTATCTTTTTCCTAATATAATCTTTATGCCAACTAACGAAGGGGCTTTTTTGGTTAAGGAGTACCCATTAGAAAGTTCACCTAATAAGAGTGTTTCGAAGGTCTCTTTTTACTTCTACCCCCATGTTCTTGAGTACATTAAGAACATGGAAAAATCTGGTAATGAAGAAGAGACTTCCCTTAAAGACCAATACGAGGGTTTTGCTGCAGTTATAAGAGATGAAGATTATGTAGTTGCAGCCTCTTCGCACAGAGGATTAATGTCAGGTAAAGCAGAGTATTTAACTTTTGGAAAGAATGAACCTGCTCTTCACCATTACCACAACACTTATAGAGAAGCTCTAGGCCTCCAATCCTTACCTTTAATTACTGATTAATCAGCTGGTCGAATTCAGTGCTAGTTGACTTAGATTTGTTTTCAAACTTTCTTCATGCAAATGAAAACCTTCAATTGTTATTTCCCAATCTAAGTCTTTAAATAAATTTAGACCTTGTTCAAACCAGGCTTCATCTTTATAACTTTCTTCAGATAAATTCTTTAAATCTATGAAGCTAAGCCAAGTTTTAGCATCAAAGTTTTCAATTTCTTTAAAGATTTCCCTGCATTTATTAAAATCTTTGTTCAGGTAGTTAGCAAAAAATAAGGCGTTTAACCACCTATCGCTATTGGTATCGTTTATTGGCATTGGATCGAGTTCTAATCCCTTTTCTAGTATCTTAATTCCTTTTTCGATATCTCCAGTTCTTAATAGAGATTCACCATAGATAGACAAAACAGCAGGATTGTTTGGATTTGCATTAAAGGCTTTATTCGCAAAGTTTTTTGTCTGCTCAAAATCGTTTAGAGTTAAATGGACTTCACCCATAATTCTGTTTGCATTCCAATTATTTGCATCAATCTCAGTTGCTTTTCCAACTGATTCCAATAACCCTCCCAAGAATTCATCTGTTCTTTCTTGGAATCCCAAAGCTAAAGCCTGACCCATGGTGCATGCTTTCCAAGAATAAGCTAATGAGTTTGTTTCATCAGCTTCAATTGCTGCATCTAGGATCTCTATTGCCTCAGCATTTGCACTTTTCTCAAATTGTTGATTTAAATCCCTTCCTTTTAAAACAAGTTCGTAAGAGCTCATATTTTTAGTTGGTTTCCTGTGAGCTCTTTTAAGGCTAGATAATTCTATTTCTCCAATCATTGAATTAATTATTTTTGTAACTATTTCATCTTGAACTTCAAAAATATCTGTTTTTACGCGATCATATTTATTGCTCCATATGACCCTTGAATCTTCTACTTCTAGTAGTTCTACCGAAACTCTTATTCTGTCTTCGACAGCCCTAATACTTCCGGAGACAACGAAGTCTAAATCCCAGTCATTAATAAAAGATTCTATCGATTCATTTTTCTCTCTATATTCAAAACATGTTTTTCTAGAAGCTACATCTATTTCTTTTATCATTGAGAATTCAGTAATTAGATCTTCAACTATTCCATCCACCAAGAAATCTCCTTCCCCTTCTTTATTTAGGTTCTCAAAAGGTACAACTGCTATTTTCTTTTTATAGTCACCTGTTTTTTTCGCCTTATTAATTGATTTTCTCTGATTTTCAGTTTCTTCAGCTAAAGAACCTCGTTTTATAAAGTAAGTGACTAGGAGAACTATAGGCAATAAGACAGGAATGCCAACCAGCAAGGTCTGCATAAAAACTTCAGAAGGGATGCCTAGAACCTTTTGCGTTGATATGTTTTCTACGACAATACTACCTAGCTGTATAGCTGCAAATCCTATAACCACGTAAGCAGTTGCAGTTTTCCATAACATTTGAAAAATGGTTTTCAACATTAATAACTATCTCCAAATAACTATGTAAATTAATATACCAAGTAAAATCAAGACAATCTATGGTGAATGAAAATAATTGAAGTAGAAGACTTACATAAATCTTACCCACACCCAGAAGATAAGAAGAAAATCTTTAAAGCCGTTAATGGCATTTCTTTTAGCATTAAGAGAGGGGAGATATATGGAATCCTTGGACCAAATGGAGCAGGAAAGACAACAACTTTAGAAATGTTAGAAGGGTTAATTGATATTGATAAGGGTAGGGCTTCTATAGATGGATTGGATGTGGCCTCTGAGCCTTTTAAAGTTAAAAAAATTATTGGAGTTCAACTCCAATCAAACGAGTACTTTGATTCCCTTAGCTTAAGAGAACTGTTGATTCTTTTTGGGAAATTGTATAAAAAAATATACAAAGTAATTTTTTATTAAATGAAGTAAATCTTTTAGATAAGATCCATTCTAAACCTGAAGAATTATCGGGAGGTCAGAAACAAAGGTTTTCAATAGCTTGTGCATTAGTAAACGATCCGAAAGTGCTATTTTTGGATGAACCAACTACAGGCCTAGACCCTCAAGCCAAAAGAAATCTCTGGACTCTGATTAAGACATTAAATGAATCAGGCATGACAATCGTTCTAACCACTCACAACATGGAAGAAGCAGAAAGATTATGTGACAAGATTGCCATTATGGATAAAGGAGAGTTAATAGTTGAAGATTCTCCTTTAAACCTTATTAGGTCTTATGATAATCAGACAAAAAACGGAAACTTAGAAAATGTTTTTTTAGCTTTAACTGGTCATGATTTGAGGGATTAAGATGTTTACACATTTACAATTTCATTTAACCGTAATCTTTCTAAAAATATTTTTAAGAAATAGACAAGCTATTATTTTTAGCTTGTTCTTCCCATTAATATTTATAGGGGCTTTTTCCTTTTCTGGGGGCGAGCCCGATCCTATATCTTTAGGAGTGACCGATAAGGCGGAGAGCCCATTATCGACGAAGTTTATTGAGCTAATTTCTACTAATCAATTGTTTGAAGTGACAGAAGGAGAAGAGCAAGTTCTTAGAAAAAATCTAATTGATGGAGATATAAAGGCACTAATAATAATTCCTCAGAAATTTAATGATAAAAGCGAATTAGATTCCTTGGATGTATTGCTTGATGCTTCTCAGGTAAGGCAGTCAGACGTTATTAAGAGTTCAATTAAGTCTAGTCTTATATCAATTGAAAGAGATTTAAGGAATATAAAACCTATGTTCACTTTAAATATTAACGATGTAAAAGCAAGATCTCAGCGCTATATAGATTTTCTGTTACCTGGTTTGTTAGCTTTCATGCTTATGAATCTAAGCATTGCTGGATCAGGCTTTAATATAGTTGAGTATAGAAGAAGGGGTATTCTTAAAAGGCTGTTCGTGACACCCATTGAGCCAAAAGACTTTATTATCTCAATTGTATTAGCCCGCATGCTAATAGTAATAACCCAATTATCAGTTGTACTTGGAATGGCTATATTTGCTTTAAATATAAATATTACTGGTAGCTATTTATCTTTTTATTCAACTATTCTGTTGGGCACTTTTATTTTTCTTTGTATAGGATTTTCATTGGGTAGTTTGGCTAAAACACAAGAAGGTATAAGACCGATAGTGGGTTTAGTAACTTTTCCGCAGGTAGTTCTATCAGGGGCATTTTTCCCCATTTCTTCGATGCCAGAAATCATTCATCCTATTGCTTATGCTCTACCCTTAAGTTCTGTGGTAACCGTTTTAAGAGACGTAGCTAATGATGGAGCTACACTCTTTACGTTTAACTACTCAACTTTAGGTATTGTTATCTGGATTTTTCTAAGCTTTTTTATCGCTACTAGATTTTTTGTTTGGAAAGAAGTTGCTAAATAAGCTTAATCTAAAGTGCAGGTTATAGATTAGTTTCTGTAATCTAGTGGAGGTTCCCTGTTTCCTAATAGCGGAATGTACTTAAAATTCTTACCCACTCTATCATTTAACTCTTTTTTAGCTTCAAAAGTAATTGAAGGGTTTAGGTAGATTTCTTTTGCAGTCTCAGATAGAACTTGTACGGCTAATTTAGTACCTTTTAAGCCAATTGTGGTTCCACCGGAAGCTACGGCTTGCCAAGAATGGGATGAAGTACCAGGAACCCAAGTAGCTATTCTTGCTCCTGCTGTAGGAACAAGCCAACTAACATCTCCAACATCCGTTGATCCGTATCCATGTATAGCTTTATAAGGAAGTATGTTTTCTTGATCTCCAATCTTAGCTTTAGGACTTAAAAGAGTTTCGTAGATTTGTTTAGCGTATTCATTTTCTTTTGGTGAATAGGTTGTACCCCCTATATCAGTTAGTTTTTGATGCATAATTTTTTGTAAAGTGTCATTAGGCATCAGAGAGTAATTTCCATGCATTATTTCGAAAGTCATATCTGTTTCAGTTCCCAATGCAGCTCCTTCAGCCGCTTTAACGACTCTATTAAAGAGCTCATTCACTTGCTCTCTTTTTGGGTGTCTTACATAGTAATAAACCTCTGCTTCGTCTGGTATAACGTTTGGAGCTAAACCTCCTTTAGTGATTACATAATGAATACGAGATTCTTGAGGAACATGTTCCCTCATAAGATTAACCATCATATTCATGGACTCCACACCATCTAATGCAGATCTGCCTTTTCAGGCGCGCCTGCTGCGTGGGTTGAGATTCCCTTAAATCTAAATTTAGCTGATTTATTAGCATTAGAGGTCCTCGGAGAAGCATGATTAACGCTTCCAGGATGCCAGTGTAGAATTACATCAACATCATTAAAAATACCTTCTCTAGCCATGTATACTTTTCCCGATCCACCTTCTTCAGCTGGGGTTCCATAAAATCTTATAGTTCCTTTTTGATTATTTGCTTTTAACCATTCTTTAATTGCAACTGAGGCCCAAGCTGAACCGGCTCCAAATAGATGATGCCCACAAGCATGACCGGCTTGATTATTCTTATATGCTTCCTTAAAAGGTGAGGAACTTTGAGCAACCCCTGGTAAAGCATCAAATTCTCCTAATATAGCTATAATTGGAAAACCTTTACCATACTCTGCAACAAAGGCAGTTGGTATATTTGCAATATTACTTGTTACAGAAAAGCCCTCATTTAATAATTGTTTTTTTAATAGTTCAGAGCTTTTGTATTCTTGATATCCAACTTCAGCATAATCCCAAATATCTATAGCAGTTTTTTCAAATTGAATTTGATGTTTATCAATAAATTCTCCTAGATCTCTTTCGGCAAATAAATTTATACTTATTAAAGTAATGCTAAGACATAAACAAGAATAGTAAGTTATTTTATTCATTCCTTCTCCGTAGAATATGTTTTAAAGTTTATCATTAAATGAAGAAACAAATTATTGCTATCGGAGGGGGAGGGTTTGGAAGAAGCCCTGGAGAGGGACTTATTGAGAAATATATATTGGATCAATGCAATAAAAAAAACCCTAATATATGTTTTATACCAACTGCAACTGGAGACAATGAGGCTTATAAGGTTAACTACTATTCTACTTTCTCGAAACTAAATTGCTCTCCTGTTCATCTTGATTTTTTTAAAAGAACACCTGATTTAGAAGCTCTAATCCAAGGGCAAGATATTATCTTTGTAGGCGGAGGAAACACAAAAAGTATGTTGGCGGTTTGGAAAGATTGGGGTTTAGATGTGCTCCTAAAAGAAGCCTACGAGAAGGGAGTTATAATGTGCGGAGTAAGCGCTGGGGCAATTTGTTGGTTTGAAGAAGGTATAACTGATTCTTGGTCAGACGACTTAAAAGTAATGGACTGTTTAGGGTTTATTGAAGGAGCTTGTTGCCCTCACTATGATGAAGAGCCACAAAGAAAACCTTCGCTAAATAAATTTTTATCAGATGATATTTTGAAATCTTGTTATGCAATTGATGGTGGTTGCGCATTGCACATTAAAGATGAGCAAGAGTATACGTCTATAGTATTTGCTAAAGAAAAGAATGCTTATTACGTAGAACTAGATAAGGATGAGGTTAAAGAAAAGTCTTACCCTAAAAGAGAAATTTTTGATTTATAATTTTATTGAAAAGTATCTTCAGATTAGCGGCCAAGAACTGTTAGAATGCCTTTTTTAATTTTGGACCGGTAGTTCAGTTTGGTTAGAACGCCGCCCTGTCACGGCGGAGGTCGCGAGTTCGAGTCTCGTCCGGTCCGCCATTTTCAAAATATAGCTACCTAGCCCCCGGACCACCTTCATCAGGCATAGCTCCACCCATCTTGCCTGCGTGATCTTTAACTGAGTTTAAGAATTCTTCACTCTCTTTTTCCATCATTTCTTTTTCTCTTAACGTCCAGCAAACTTTTTTGGGAACCCTAGAACTTGTGTCTGTAATTCTTTCGC
>FUWD013430242.1_pt21 | contig 10871 bp, 12 predicted proteins | sample 1063281 | NCBI WGS metagenome assembly FUWD01 (sample SAMEA79048168, study PRJEB19326) | metagenome | biome: marine
AGTAGATAATCCCCTAACAGCTTATGATTATAGCTGGGTGGAGAATCAAACAGGAAACGTAATTAGTACCGAACAGTCGGTAGATATAAGAGCAGGCGGGACCTACACATTAACCGTAACAGATAGAGTCACTTTCTGTGAGCGAGTGGAACAGTTTGAAGTAATCGAATCCGAAGCAGCAACTATTACAGACGATAACATCGCCGTGATAGATGATACCTCTGATATTAGTGGTAACAACTTCTCTATTACGATAGATCCAACTGGACTTGGGATTGGAGACTATGAATACGCCCTTTTAAATGAATTAGGGGGTATTGTTAGAGATTATCAAGACGAACTTATTTTTGATCAACTAACCGGTGGATTTTATACCTTATTGGTCCGTGATAAAAATGGATGTGATGAGAATGGAATTCCAGCATCGATTGAAGTACCCGTGGTGGAGTTTCCTAAATTCTTTACCCCTAACGGTGATGGAATTAATGATACCTGGACCATTAAAGGAGCGAATGTGCTCTACTACCCTTCTAGTGAAATTTACATCTACGACCGTTTTGGAAAAGTAGTCGCTAAAGTAGATCTAGCTGAGCGTGGATGGGATGGAACCTATAACGGGAAAACATTACCGTCTAGCGATTACTGGGTGTCCATCAAATTAGTACCCTTTGATACCACTAAAAAAATAATCCTTAAAACTGGAAACTTCTCCTTATTAAGAAAGTAGAGAGTTTAATTTAAAAAGAAAGGATAGTCTATGTCACCTGCAGATAAGGGCGCTTGATTATCGTACATATTGATACCTAAGAGTGTTTTTAACTCTTCTATCTCATATTCATCAAAAATTAAAAACAAGTCTTGATTAAAGGTTTCTACAGGGATTTTCCTTTTTTGCATTTTACATGCAGGGTATGTTAACCAGTAGTCTATATCAATTTTAGAAACATAATCTCTAAATTGCATTAGTTCACTTTTATCAAATTGGAAAAGGATATTATTAAAAGTAAGGCTAAAATTTTCGCAACTTCTGCACATAGATAATTCTCCGTTTTTAACTCTAGCAATAATTTTAGATTTTTGACACATACTATATATATTTTAATAACAATCTGTTTTAATTTGATTGTTTTCTTTTAATTTTTCAATATTTGAGTTTAATTTTTCTTTAGCAATTACATCTATTATTTCCTCTACCCCCTTTTGCATTTTAAGTGATCCACAGATTAGGACAACCCCTTTTTTTATTAGAGTTTTAGATATTAGTTCAGATTGGTTTTTTAAAACATCTTGAACATATACTTTTTCCTTTTTCTCTTGAGAATAAACTGGACTAAATGAAGTGAGAGAATTACTCTTTAAGGAATTGGTTATATATTTTTCATAAATTTTAAACGATTCCTTAGTTCTCCCCCCCCAAAATAAATGGATTTTAATATTTTTAGTTCTCTGAATCATTCCTAAAAAGGGAGCAATCCCTGTCCCGTTAGCAATAAGTATAATTTCTTTTGCCTTTTTTGGAAGCCAGAAATCTTTGTTTTTTTCTATCCTTGCAGAAATTAAATCATTTATTTTAAGCTCGTGAATGTAATTGGAGCAAATCCCAAATTCGTGCTTCTTAACGCTTAATAGTATTTTCTTGTCAACTTTAGCAATTGAATACAAGCGGTTTTCGGTCTCGTTATTTGGAGAAATAGAAAGCAGATCTCCAGAAGTAAACTTTATATTTTCAACTGGTTCTAATTCAATCAAAAACGTATTATCAATATTTATTTTACTTTTATGTACGATTTTAATCTTTATATCTTGATCAGCCTCTTCTGAAACATCACCTTTTGTAATTTTTAGATCAACTTGATTTAAAAGACTCCATTCATTTAACCAGTTTTTAAAAGAATCTATGTCTTGATTATCAATTTTACACAAAGGCATTTCAGGAGTAAAATTTGAATGAATTTGTAAAGTAGCATCAACTAAAACAGCAAATTTGCAAAATTCCGGATATTGCCTTGACCCAAAGCCTAAAACGGTATATTTTAAAGAATTATTTTGTTGAATTAGATTAACCATTTTAATAAATTTATCTGCATTTTCAGGGGCGTCCCCATCACCATAAGTTGCAGTAAAAATGATTATATTTTTTGCGTTTTGATACGTACTATATTTATTTAATTCCGTTACAAAAACACTTTTATTGGCTTTTATTAGGGCGTCTTTAAATGCATTAGCAAAACGGATTGTACCTCCTGTTTCAGATCCCACCAAAACAATATATTCAGCATTATTTCCTTGTATTTTATTTTTTATGAATTCTCTTTTCTTTCTTCTTTTTAAAGCCATATAAAACCCTGAAAAGATAAAAAAGAAGAGAGAAAAACAGGATAATAACAGTATTATTGACCATATAAATGACCCATCACCAGTATGTAATAAAGAACTATAATAAAAACCTAATTTAGATATAGATTGTTTTTTCTCACTAATAGTATTTTTTTTAAATTGATCAATTGCAATCTCTTTGTCTTTAAGATTCACTAAAAAATAATCTTCTTTATCAGTAGAAAATGGAAATTCTATTTTTTTAACTTTATCTAATTTTGTAGTCATGAAAACATCTAAATCTGTGTTTTTTAAGTTTGATGTATTTTCATGTAAATTAGTGTCCCTTGGCAATAGTGAAAATCTATCTAATGACAAATAAACACCTGTTAAACTTATTATTACTATTGGTATTAATGCATATTTACCAATAACTACATGGTAATATTGATTGAAGTTTTCTTTGACAACTTTTGAGAAAAATTTATTTATTCCTCCTTGCCTTTTTGTTATTAAAATAATTCCAGTTATTGCAATTAGGGAAAGTAAAAATGAAGCTAACCCTATTAAAAATCTTCCTGTAGACTTTAAAAATAATGACCGGTGTAAATTAGTAGCAAACTCATAAATTTTCTTTCTTTTTATAATTTCACCAACTTTTTCTCCTGTTTTTGGATTGACATAAAATATTTCATTTGATCCATTTTTATTAACGATAGTTAAAGAAACAAAATTATTTTCATCAATTTCTAATTGAATAACATCGTCATATTTTTCTTCTAACACAGATAATGTTTGTGATATTGAAATATTTTTTAAATTAATAACAGCAAATGGCTCTAGCTTGTTTGATATAGACTCAAAAGCTAAAATAACCCCAGTTAAGGAGGCAATTATAATAAAAAAAGCAGAGGATATAGCGAGTGTCAAGTGGCTTAGCCTCCAAATAGAAATTGTCATTTTTTTTCTTATTGTGGCATCATTCTAACGTAACGAATAAAACCTCTCCCTTCAATCTTAGAGCTTAGGTTTTCTAATGTTAATTCAAATTCAACATCATCTTTGTAATATTTTCGATCTTCAACTGCAGATTCAAAACGCACTTTATACCCCTTATCTAGTTTTGTGTGATCAATCTCAATAACACAAACACTTCTTTCACCTCCACTGATAGTTGCTCCAGTAATGGCATCTATATTATCACGTTTTTTTCCTTGATATCTCCACCATTTTGGGATATCAAAATACCATTCATCATCTTTTCCTTGGACAAATAATGTCTCCTCATATTCATCTTTTGGATTTATCAAAGAAATTACAACATAAGCTCCTTCACCACTGTAATTTTTCATTTGGATCATACATTTGTATGGTGATTTCTCTGTATAATTTTTAAAACTAAACAGCACAGCTGCTAGTGATAATAAAATAGAGGTAAATATTATTTTCATTTTAAAGTTCATTCTAGGTTTATTTTAAAAAAGTGATATTAATATTTTGTTTTTTAAATAGTTCATTCTCATGTGCTAAATCATATACAGTTTCTCCAAAATCTGTTACTACATTTTTATTAGCACCATTAAGTAATAAATATTTAATGATTTTGTCATTATTTCCTCTCATACAAGCTACCTGCAAAGCAGACAAGTTTTCATTATTTTTACTATTTATATCTATATTAAAAGGGGCTAGTTTCTTAATTAACTTTAAGTTATTTTTTTCTACGGCAAAGTGTAATAGGGTGTTTCCGCCGCTCTGAACTTCATTAAGTATTAACCCGTTTTTCTTTAAAATTGATAATTTAGCATTAAACCTCTTTTCATTATTTTCGCTATAACTATTGATTAAATAAAAAGAGATTGTATTATCATTATTATCTTTCGCTTTAACATTTGCCCCATTTTTTACAAGAAATTCAACAACTTCAGCATCATTTTTATACACAGCTAAAGCTAACGCAGAACGTCCAGATAGATCTCTTTTATTTATATCTCTTATATAATTAATTAGAAAACTCATAACTTTTATATTGTTGCTATTTGCTGCATTCATAAAAGGAGAACTTCCTTCATTATCTTTTTTGTTTATATCAACTCCTTTGTTTATAAAATATTTATAGATTTCTAAATCTTTGCCGTTATAAGCAATCGAGTGTAATGGATTTCTCCCTTTTTTATCAATTGTATTAGGTTTTGCGCCAATACTTTCCAAAAACTTATATGTTTCTAAAGTATTTTTTTTCCTACGCAAACCCTCACTTGCAAAAATCATGCTATTGTCACCTTTTTCAACACCATTTTCTAACAATGATTTTAAAAAAGTTATATTTCCTCCCTTTGCGGCATATTCAAAAACTCCATTTCCTTCATTATCTTTATAATCTAATGATGCACCTTTATTTAAAAAATACCTTATTAAACTATAGTTTTTAACATAAGGAGCAACTAATAATAAGACATTTGCTCCATTATGATTTTTTTCTGTTTCAATATTTGCATTCATTTTAAATAAATAATCATATAAATTAGTGTCAATTTGTCCTGTAGTAGCTGAAAAAGTTGAAACAGAATAACCATGACTATCTATAATATCAGTTTCAGCTCCTTTTGAGACTAAATATTTTAATATTTCTAAATTATTTTTATAAGCGGCCCAAAAAATATAAGTTCTACCATCATGAGTTTTTTTATTAACTCCATTTCCTTTTTTTGATAGTAAATATTTCACTGTTTTGTTGTCAACCTTTTCTAATAATGCATAAGTAACTGCATCATGAGCATTTTTATTCAATGCAGAAATATTGTTTCCTTCAGAGATTTTTTTGTCTATAATGTTGATTGACGGGTTTTTTTTCCAAAACTCTCTATTATGAAAAACATTGCCTTTCTGCCCATTTGTATTAATGCCCATAAAAAATAAGAGAATAAATAATAATTTTTTCATGGTTTTATTTTTTTATAAAAGAGTCTATAATTTGATCAATTCCACCGTTTAACTTTATATATTTTTTATCAGAGAATAAATATTTATATAATGGCTTATTGTTAACTTTATTGTTTAGCGATAAATTCATATTTCTATTATAAATTTCATCCCACTTATTTCTAACTAATTTCCATTTTTCATTATTTGAAACCCACCAATCTCTTGCTGATTTACAGTTTTCATTATCAACTTTCTTGTAAATATTATATCCTTTTTCTTTGGCTACAATTAGATCTTCTTTCCCTTGCTCTCTTAGTAACTTACTATTATCTTGGTCATGAACCCAACCAGAGTTTGTGATTTCGTGTCTGTTCCCCCTTAATGTAATATTATAGTCGTTTCTTTTAGTATATTCTCTTCTAGGTAGCGGAGCCGTTGTTGAGTTTTCCCAGTAACTTTTTCCATCTACGTGAACCCAAGACCCAGAGCCCTCATATCTTGGACTATCGTCTACTTGATAAACTTTCTGTGTCCATTGTTTTTTTACTTCTTTTTTATCTTTCTCCTCGAAAGCCCAATTATTATCTCCATTATACATGTAAAAGATTGTATTTTCATAAATCCAATCTTGCCTCCAATGTTTTACGATCATTGGATTTGAGGGGTTTCCAACTTGAAGGATATGTTGAATAGAAATTTTATTTTTACTATCTGTAACTAGTCCGGCCCATTCAAGACCCCTACTAATTTTATTTTTTGAAGGTTTATAAGTTGAATCTTTACTGTAGTTAAAAGTTTCTGCAAAAGCATATGTTACTTCAAAACAGCCACACATTTCTTTAATCGCATTTCTATCTTTCATCTTTTTCCTTTGAGCATTTAGGGAAAAAGTTATAATAAGGATTAAGCTCAGGACACTTATTTTTTTCTTGCTATAGTTCATTTTATATTTTATTTTTATTGTGATAAAATTCTAAGCAAAAATATAAAATTTATTTAGATTTAATCTAAATAAGACTATATATTTGCAAAAGTAATTTTAAATAGTTTGCAATTAATGAAGAGAATATTAATACTAATTTTAATTTTCAGTGGAGTTGTTTTTTCACAAGAGAAAAAAGAAGTCAAGGAAATCGAATCCGTAAAAGAAGCGAATAATCAATACGAGCTAAAAATTAATAGTTTAGGTTTATTGGTTTTGCGATTAGATCTTTCATACGAATATCTAATTAATAGAGAATCTTCTTTCGGCCTGGGTGGGTTAGTTAGTCTAGGAGGTAATTATAGAAGAAATTACTCCTTGACGCCATATTATAGAAGGTATTTTTCTCGCAACTATGCTAAAGGTTTTTTTATAGAAGGTTTTGGAATGTTTCGAAATTATGATATACGAGAGACAAATGGCTACGATGCTTGGTTTTCTTCCACCGATACTGGAGTTAATGGAAAAGACTTCGCTTTAGGGGTCTCTGTAGGTGGAAAGTTTGTATCAAAAAGCGGTTTTGTAACTGATATTTATTTCGGACTAGGGAAAGATCTTTTTGGAGATAATGAGGACGTAACACCTCTATCAGCTAGATTTGGTGTTTCATTAGGATATAGATTCTAATAAATATAGTGCTAACAAATTTATATTAATCCATTATTAGTTATTTGAATTAGGATTAGTCAGAAAGGCTGTTTTAACGAAAGTTGAAGCAGCTTTTTAATATTATATTAATTTGGTTATTTTTTTACTCATCGGTTTAGTCATTGAATAAAAAACATCAATTAATCTCCCTTTCTCATCTATTAAGTATTTTTGAAAATTCCATTTTACAGAAGAATTTCTTTTTCCATTTTTAGCCTTCGTCGTTAACCATTTGTATAATTTGTGTTGATCACTTCCTTTTACTTTAATTTTTGATGTTAATGGAAAATCAACACCAAAATTTAAGCGGCAAAAAGTTACTATCTCAGCTTCTACCCCAGGCTCTTGACCCCCAAATTGGTTACACGGCAAGCCTATAACGACTAATTTATCTTTGTATGTAGAGTATAACTCTTGAAGACCATCATACTGTTTTGTAAACCCACATTCAGAAGCTACATTAACAAATAATATTTTTTTCCCCTTGTAGATGTTTAAATCAATATTTTCCCCATCGATTCCTTCAATTTCAATATCATAGATAGACGTTGCTGTAGATTGAGCATTAGTATTTAAATAATTGAATAAAAGAAACAAACAAATAATTTTTTTCATAGTATCAGGTTTTATTATAACTCACATACAAAGGTAAGGATATTGTGAACATCAAATCAATAAAATAAACAAACAAGAGAGGATTCTATTCAATCAATCGATATAAATTATCCTAATAGCTAAAACCAAGCAATTAATTATACACGGTGTTAGCAATAGTTAATTTGTATTCCGTTTATTTAATCTTTTGGCTTGATTTATTTCCATTCTTCATGTTCGTTCTAATTCTTAATTCAGTCTGGCTTTAATATTTATTTTAACCGCAGTTGTCCATTTCGAACCCTTTGAGGATGGTTCCCGACTGGAACTTCGGCAACTACTTTTGCTGTAGCATAATCAACTACTGAAACTTTGTCAAGTCCACTTATAGATACATAAGCCTTTGTGCCATCTTTGCTTGAAGTTGCCCAGTATGGCTTAGCTTCTTTTGGATCATCAGAAAGTTTAATAGTGCTATATTGAAAGGTTTCCCTATCTACTATAGCGATATAACCATCCATAGTACCCGCTACACATATCGTTTTATCATCTCCACTGAGAGAAATACCATGATGTCCTGAGGCTAAAAGATGGTCTCCAGGTGATAGATTTTTATTTTTTTCAGGAATAGGTAAATCTAATTTTCGGGTTATTTTATCATTCTCTATATCGTATTCAAAAAAACCATGGAACAATGAAATTTGCAAATAAGCAAATTTTTCATCTTTGGTAATGGCCATTGGACGAATTGCGCGGTCAATCCAATCAAAACCCGCTTCTTCCAATTTTTCCTTCATATCAACACGTCGTATCACTTCATAAGTGTTAGCGTCAACAATCTGAAACCAACGATCTCCTTTTAAAAAGTCGAGATTTGGCGACGCGAAAAAGACTTTTCCGATACTGGCATGGAATATTTTTTTACCATCTTCGGAGTATATATTTTCATGGGGTTGGTCTCCAGATTCAAAACTACCAATGATTTCACCCGTTGAAACATCAATGGCATGTACTTTTCGCGCGGTTGAGGCAGAAACTAAAAAGGTTTTACCATCTGGAGATATAGCCGAATGGTCAGCTCGAAGACCCTCAACCTGAGTTCGCCAAACAATTTGCCCTGAATTGACATCAATGGCAACAACGTCTGCAAAACTTGGTCTGGATGCATAAATATACCTACCATCATTTGACGTAAACATGTCGTCGACTAATTGATCATTGCCTTCACCGACATATTCTCTGATAAAACCTGAAAAAAGACTTCTTTTTAGGCCTGAATACATTTCTTCAAATCTTTCCTCTCGGTCGGGCATGGCACTTACTTTTTTTATGATTTTAAAAGTAGTTGGGTCAAAAATGGTAATGACCCCGTCCCAGTTATTACCTGCTAGCACAACATCCTGTAAAGGAATACTGTCATGAACTGTTGCGGCTTTTTTTTCAGGGTGAAGTGTAAACGACGGATATTCTCTATCTGGTCTCTGCCCCAAATTATAAAGATAGATTCCCAAAAGAATTAACCCTGTAAGAAGTGTGCCTAAAATTATTTTTTTTATCATGTTTAAGTTTACTAATTTTTATATAAATAAGACTAATTTTTTTTGATTTAATTAAAGACCAAGGTAGTGATTCCTTATATTTAACTTTAATTAATACAGCCTATTGATAAATACTCAGAATAAATCATAATTATCTATGAAAAATTTTCTACTCTCCGTTACTATATTATTTTTAATAACAGCTTTAAGTTGTAAAGAAGATAGCAATTCAAATCATTCCGATCCAATAAGTCCAGGTAATGATCCAAACTTCACTATTATTAGTCACTCAGATACTGGATTTACATCTACAAATCGAAAAGTAATGGTTTTTGGAATACCTATATATGCTTTCTATAATGTAGAAGATTCCAAATTACTTCATGCTGCAAATATTATGGCGCAATACCTAGATAATGATGAAAATGGGACTGTAGATAATTCGTTACTGCTTTCAACATTATTAAATAATGAAGCAGCTCTTTTTATGTGGAAAACTGAATCTCAAATAACTCTCAATGCTCAGGACTTAGGAGCAGATGAATCTATCCCTTTATGGCACACAAACGGGCAAATAGGTCAGTTTGATGCAGCACTTGAGGAAGTTTGGCACGTAATTACATATTCTGGTTACAGTGATGCTTATCCAGAAATATTTGGAGAGAATCCAGGAACTTCTTTAACAAATGCAATGGATATCGCTAGGGGAGGAAACTTTACAAGTATTCCACAAAACTATCCAAATGGCGCATGGTACACATATGACGATCAAACATGTGATTATAGATGTATGGCTACTGAATACTTTTATTGGGGAATGACTTCAATACTAGGAGCTCAAGAAAATAGATTAAACGAAATATCCCAAGAATGGGATTTAAATACAAGGTCATTAGTAGAAAATACCGACACCGCAATATATTCATTACTTAATAATCCAGTGTATAACTTCCCTACAGTATTACCAGATGGATCTTATATGCAATGAGAAATACTGTAAAATGTGCTTAATTTATTTAGCGACTTCATAATCTTAAATATGTTAAATTTTAATTAATTGCATAGAACAATTAATTAAAGTATATTTAGATTACTATTAACTTTAAATCTATTAAAATGAAAAAATTACTATTAGTATTTGCAACTTGTTTTTTATTTTCTTGTGCCACGGATAACAAGAAAAAAGATATTGAAAAAAGTGATCCTATGTCTGGAATAATGGTAGGAAAGGATTCTAAATCCGATGCAATGCTTCAGTTTACAAAAGCATATCAAGAAAATAATATGAGTAGTGCTAAATCAATATTTACAGAAGATGTAGTATTTAATGTGAATGACACAAAAATGAGTTTTGATCAAGTAAATGCTGGCTTTTCATCTGGACACGATTTTTTTGATAATATTAAACATACTGAATTTAATGTTTCAACAATGTATTATAATGATGGAAAAATATTTACCAATTATTGGTATACATGGACAGCAACTTCAAAAAAGACTAATAACGAAATAACTCTTAAAGGTTATAGCTGGTTTAAGTGGGAAAACGATAAAGTTGTCGAAGTATATAATGCCTTTGACCCAACAGCTTATAATGCTGAAATGGCTGAATAAACAAAAACCCAATAGTTATATTTGCTCAAAGTTATATTTGCTCAAAGTTATATTATGAACATGTTTGAAATTAAATACCAAGGAGATTTAAGAACAACTGCTACTCATTTAGATTCTGGATCTGAAATAAGTACAGATGCTCCAAAAGATAACCATGGACTTGGAGAAACTTTTTCACCAACAGACATGCTGTGTTCTGCTCTAGCAAGTTGCATCATAACTATTATGGCAATTGCTGTAGAGAAAAACGATAT
>FUWD013186423.1_pt1 | contig 10870 bp, 3 predicted proteins | sample 1063281 | NCBI WGS metagenome assembly FUWD01 (sample SAMEA79048168, study PRJEB19326) | metagenome | biome: marine
TGACCTAAGTCAACTTGTCTGTTTCTCTGGTACTTAGCCAGGGTGTCTTTGAAAGATACCTTCTTTTCATGTTCCAGGGTATTTACCCGGGACTGAATTTCTTTCACTATTTCAAAGTGGTGGCTGCGTTCTGCAGAGATTTGGTTCCTCATCTCTTGCAGACGCGAGGTTGTTATGATATGGGATGTTGTAACCCTATCTTTTGCCTGGTATTTTCCTTGAATCACCTCGTGGAGGTTGTTCAGTGTGGCCAGTATTGAAGACTCTCTAATGGTTTTGGCACTAGCAGTCTCAAATAGGCTTGTTGTACTATTATATAGTGCATTTGTGGCATTGACACATTCGTCTTTCAGAATGGTAAGGGTTTCCTGGTTTTTGCGGTTGGCCGCTTCGAGTCGAAGTGCCACCGGCACCTCACTCAGAGGTGGGTTGCTCCTCATGACAGTTGTCAATCGTGAGATTGCTGTTTCTTTTGAGGGTCCGGCCTGTCGGTCGAATGTTGTGGCGAAATATGTCGCTAGTATTTCAAAGAGGTGATTTTCCTCTAACCCTTCCATAACCAGGTCAGGAGTGATCAGGACTTGCGGGTCCTTCACACTGGTACGGCAATTTTCTATGAGCTTATCTACAATGGTCTTCATTGCAAGGCTGGGCCATACGTGTTTCAATATGAAGCGTGGGGACGTGATCATAACTGGTTTATCAAGAACTTCCACATACTGGAGTTCTTGGTTAAGTTCTTTGACATCGCAGGTTCTCTTTAGAAAGTTAGCGATATCTATCAGCTCGATGCTTTGTGATTCAGCCTGGGAGGCTAAGTATTGATGGAACCAGTGACCATTGCCAGTACTCATGACAGTGGTGATGGCATCCTTCACTTGTGAGCTTGAGTGCTCGTTTATGGATACTTGTCCCTTGAATTGGGCTAAGTTCCGTGTGTATTGTTCAGTGTTTCTGAAGTCTTTTTGGGCTAGAAGCCACAAGTATTGGTCAGATAAACTGAGGAGTAGACTTTTACCGTCTGCTGTTGTTTCCATGGCGACATCCTCCACAAGGGAGGAAGCGGTGATGGTTTGTGTTGTCGAAGCTAGGTTCGTGTTGTTTGATTCAGGGTTTTGAGGTCCTTTATCAATGTTGTTTGTCGCAGAACCGAGGTTCGTTAACATGTGTGTCGCGGAACCGAGGTTCGTTGACGTGTTTGGCGGAAGGATAGCATTGCTGCCACCTTCCTGGTTGTTTACAGTCCCGAGGACATGTAATTGTGTTGGGGGGGAAGTGTTACCACCTCTCCCCTCCTTGTTTCTGGCCATAGGCCTCACACACGTGAGTGTGTACAATATATAAGTAGATGTTGACAGACGCGCGTCTGTAAGTCTTAACGATCTTTAAAGATGTCAGAAATCTAGGTATATACAGTACAGTGCACGGGAGTAAGGTGGACAGAGTATACAAGGTAGGAGGAAGAGAAGAAGTGGAAACGAATATTGATCGTTCACTCTCTCGTACTTTGATTGGTTAGAATTAAATACTAATAAAATGAGCTGAGCCACATTTTATTCCGGCAATTCTTCCGAGGCCCAAAAGTGCGGGCTCCGCTCCTTTTGCGCCTGTATTACCCTAACATACTAAGTACTATAGCTCTGGTGACCTCCGGACCCACAGGGGCTCTAGGCCTTCTAGGCAGGGGACCTCGGGTCGCGCCCGGCGCCCTAAAGAACGAGCGCGGGGGCGCAGGACTTACGCGCATGTACCAGCATAGCTAATACCGGTACAGCGCGCGTACCTTACAGCGTGCAAGCTGGTAGCTACCTATCTTCTAACATGCCCCACGCCCAAAGTCTATTGCGACAATTGGCTTAGGGCGAAGAAAGGATGGGTACTGTACGAGTGAGTACCGTCATCGATGTGACCTGGCTATTCGTACATTCTACGGTCCGTGACTACCGTACTTGCTACCATCGATGTAGTAATATGCTAAGTAAGGTAAAGTAAATAATAAGTATTAATTATATTATTTACGACGTAGAACATGACAAGCTTCTAAGCTTGTGCCCCCAGCATCCAAATCCCGTGGATTCCTCATGGTGCTGGGTCTTCGCTTCGATGAGCCTTCACTCAGGGACATCAGAATGATGATCCTTGAGAGGGTTGAGTTCCTCCTGTCGACTCATTTTATCGACGTGTGGAGCTGGCTCAACTTGCCAGTGTTTTGGAGCAGCACAACAGGCACCCACAGGGAAGCGATCCTTCATCAAGAATCGGTTCCTTAGGCGCCTTGGCTAAATCCCTTGTGCACCGTGCGCAATTGCAGAGGGAGACTTGGGAGTAATTAAAGAGGGATTGATTTCTCTGCTCTTGAGTTATTGATTCAATATATGTCGAATCTGGGGCTTCATAATTGCCCCTGTTAATTGAGTTGAAAAGACTCTGATTGTCTGGGTCCCGAGGAACCGACGCTTCACTCTCCGGATTGGTATCCTGGATTGTAAGTGTTGCGTTGTGTTTGTATTGGAGCTGGCTAGCCAACTCCAAGGTTTCTTTGCTCAGCTTGCCTGCGGCAGTCAAGTGAGCGTTTCTAATGAGGAAAACCTCATCATATTCTGATTTTGGTATGAAACCTTCCCATACTCTGAGGCTGGGATCTTTGGGGAAGGGAGCTTGGAGAGTTCCTCTTCCTGAGTTTTTACCGCTGTGTACAAACCACGTTTTACGGAAGTGAGCTTGAGCGAGCCTTTCTTTTCTTTCAATCGTGCTCGATTGATCGTAGTTTTCCAACGGCTGTGCCGGAGTGGAGTAGTAGTTTACCACCACCTTGTGTTGGTATTTTTGAGTGACTTCGGCTAAGAACCATTCGTTCTTTTCCGTGTCTAGCATGATGAGCATTTCACCCTCATTTATGTCTAGATTGTTTTTGTGTTTGGTTGGCTTAATGAGGGCAACCTTCGTTTCAGTAGGATCGAATTCTCGATACTTCTCAGGTAATTGGGGGACCGGAATAAGCATTTCCACGTCCCTTTTATATGAGCTGCCATTGTGCTCAATGGCGTATTGTCGAGTGCGTAACTTCTTTATTATTTTGGCTGGTCCGTGATAAAAGGCCAAATGTTTATTCATTTTGCCTGCATCACGCACTTGAGCCTGAGTTGGTGGCTTAAAGTAATAAACTTCAGTGCCTATGTCATATAGATTGTCATCAATCTTTTTGCCCGCCATGTTCAGTTTTTCAGCTGTCATGCGTTTTTGCCACTGTGAGTGTCTCACAGCATCGTCTTTTAGTCTTTCAGCTAGTTCAAGAACTTTTTTGTGAATGGAGGTGTCCCACTGGGGGAGTACTTCCTGTAACTCTGTGCCCTCCTCATCTACTATTTGTAAACGAGGGGACATGCGAGCATCGGTGATGGATCTGGCTCTGAGGCCGTGACCGCATTCAAATGGTGTACAATTAATCGATGAGTGAAAAGTTGTATTGTGGGCAAAAGCAATAGCCTGTAGGTAATGCTTGATGTCCTTGTATTCGGATTTACTGCACTTCCTCAATGCCCCATTGAGGGTTTGCATGAAGCGCTCAACCGTAGAGTTTGATCTGGGGTTGTGCCCCCCAGTAGTAATGGTATCTATACCTAGATACCCGTTCATGGCGTTTACCACGCCATGTACAAATTCACTGGCTTCATCATTTCTAAAGAGTAGTGGAACTCCCTTTTGAAAAATGAGGCCTGATAGTAAAGATTTGGCAACCAGATCTTGTTTTCTGCTAGGTAAAAACCAGAGCAGTACTTCTCTAGTGCACAAGTCAAGTGCTACTAGAATTTCACCGTCATTATGACCGTAAAAGTCTATTCCATAGGCCATACGCGGCATGGGCATATTGTCTTCGGTCGCCTGAACGAATTCAGCTGTTAAGCGTTTACGCTGGACCTGGTTGGCAAGACATTCTTTGCATGTTTTGCATGTATTAATTATGTCTACTTCCATGTTAGTCCAGAAATATTTCTGTGCTAAGTCATGGAAGACACGCTGACCCTTTTGGTGGATGAGCGTCATGTGGGCCTGACGAGTCAGGGATAATTGTTCGGAGAGAGGCACAACAATGAGCTTCCTTCCTTTGTCATCCATAACCATGATAAGGTTTGGAGGGTAGTGAATGGGTTTTTCATTCACCTCTAATAGGCGGCCATTTTTGGGAATTTCTTCCGTTTGATGCCCTACCCAGTCTTCAATTGGACTAGGCTTGGGAGTTGAGGCAAAGGAGAACATTTCTCTTTCCTGATTTTTGATACATTTCTGCCGCTTGTTGCGAGCAGCTGTGGGTCGAAACCTTGGTTCCACCGAGGAAGACCCAGAAATGGCTTCCTTTGGTGGTGTGGTTCTGGTTCTTTTATTGGCATGGCCATTTTTGGCCGTTTTGGCTGTTTTATTTAATTGGCCATTTTCAGCCGTTTTGGCTGTTTTATCTAAATGGCTAAATTTTATCTTTTTGTTTGGAGGGCCATTTTGGCCTTCCTTCATTAACGAGTTAGAGTTCCTTTTGAGGGCTCGAAGTTCTCGTGGGGTATGGGAAGTGGACACCCCATCCTTCATAAAGCAATCAAACGCGTTCATGAGGAGGGAGTGATAGTTTTCCTGTTTATTTGGATGGGTGCTTTGTAGCCCTTTTACACTGGATGTGGGCAGGGTTTTAATCCAGTCATCCAATTTTGCGTTGATTAAAGGTACCATTTCTGGTTCCTCTAATTGTTCAGTTAATAAGATGAAATGCTGACTTTGTGGGAGTCGTCTTTCTTTGTGATTAATAAGCCATGCTTGGCCTATTGAGGCTATGACTATGACCTGCATCAATAGCCTGGCCTTTTGTATTGTGAGGTCGATCTTACCATCTGGTTTGCGATCTATCTCATTGAGCAGGCTCACTGGAACCAGTGCTGCAAATTGTATATCTTTCCTGATTAAGTCAGCTACTTTATTAGTGACTTTGTCAGCAAATGTTAACATGATTAGAAAATCATACTTTCCAGGGGCATCGCCTCTGGTGTTTATAATTGGATTTGTTGGCGTTCGCCATTTTTGAGTGATGCGAGTGGCGACTGGCGTGTCCTTCTCTGCATTTACCCTTATGTTTCTTGCGTGCCTGATTGAATCAGGTAGCCGTTTTAACAAGACATCCATTAGTAATGGTAGGTCTAAATTGTTGAGACGATGCTCTCTACGAGCTAGTCTGCTTAATGGGTCTGCGGTGCTTAGCGTCGCTCCCTTTTTCCATATGGTTTCAACCATAGAGTTTAGATCGGCCACCTCATGGATTCTCCATGTGGATAGCGCTCCCTTATTACTAAGTGAGGATTCTTTGACCGCTGGCAGGTGATCAGAGTAACAGGTTACTCCAACACCTGGTGCCTGCGTTTCTATTAAATTGCGGAAGTGCTCCAACGCTAGCAAGCGTGCTAGAGATTCCTTGTAAAAGCATGGTAAATGCTTGTCCCAATCAGACCATGCTTTGGAAATCCATTGCACTATCCTTTTGGGTTCCTTGCTGAAAAGGAAGTGTCGGCCAGGCTCTTCGCCTGTGGGTGCCGTTTTGGCGTGCTGATAAATCACAGCACCCCATCCTTCATTGCAGCTATCCACTTCTATGAAGAGGTGCTTTCCCGGTACTTTATTCCAAAGATACAAGGGAGTGTCTGTCATCATGGACTTGACCATGTGATATGCGATATCATAGTCAGTGCCATGAATCCATTTTTCCCCAGAGGGGAAGACTATGCCCTTGCGGGTTAGCCTGTGTAATGGCGCTGCTGCTATTGAATACTGCGGCACATAGTTTGCAAGCTGCTGGGTTGCCCCCAGGAAAGCTTTGAGTTGTGTGACTGTTTGGGGAATAGAACTATTGGCTATTGGATCCAAGTTTTCAGTCTTAGGTGTAGTGGTTCCCGCTAGGGGACCGTCTCCTCCTACTACCGTGTAGTTGTGGAAGGTGCATTCGGTTCTACCGAATTCAACTTTACTTGCCTTGAGCTGGATACCAGCCAGGTGAAGCGCTTGGATTAGCGCCTTATATATTTCAAATAATTCCTCCATAGAGTTGGCTCCTGCCGCCATGTCATCGGCGAACAGGGCAATCCTATGCCGGTATTTGGGTGGTAGATGCTTATCCATAGCATTATGGAAAGCTGTTTGTTGAACTTGACTTGAGGGCCTACAGCCCATGGTCAGTCGGTTCCAGGCAAACACGCCTTCGTGCGTTTGAAAGCATAATAGCTTCTTGGATTCGTCATCCAATGGTATTGACCAATACGCATGCATAGCGTCGGCCTTGATGAAGTATTTAAAGCCATGAAGCTTTTTAATTTCGTCCGTTGCTAGTGGTAATGTACTGGCTACGGGTTTCAAACAATCATTAATGATTGCATTCATGGTTACCCGATATGAGGTGGGAGGGGAGTTTTTAGGCATGCCCGGATCTATTTTTGGCACTATCACTAGGCGTGATATGCATCTGGGGTCATCACAGCGCTCCACCACAGGGGTGGCTCGCACAAAATGTTCCAGTACTTTATTAGTGGCTGGTTTGCCTTGATAAAAGATTCCTTTGATTGAGGGAATCTTCTTTGGTTTAGGACCAGTGGTATATTGGTCTTGTAGTTCTAGAGAATATGGCGCATCCTTGAATTGAGTGAGAATTCTAGGAGCCCCGTTTTCTGTAGGATATACACTATCCTTCCCGATGTAATCGAGATTGAATTGCTTAAACAGTTTTTTAATACTGTCTGAAACATCCTTGCCAATTTTGATGGCTCGTATGTCGAATTTGCTGACTCTGTCACCATTCTGGTCAGTAGTCATATCCATGTTACTGGCATCTATTTCTTCAGTTGCTGCCGTCCTATCTAGTAAGGCTTGCAACTGAATTTCTGTCATAAAGCATCTTGCTTCACCCATAGCCTCTAAGACTTCGGGTGACATTGCATGATTTATCTGTTCTACAGGCTCCCACATGGGTAACCTTGTTTCAATGCCATCCCAGTGGGATTGGCTTGCTCCAGCAGGAGTCTTTTCATTTAGCATTGATGCTAGGGACATCACTGTGTTTTTCTGAAACCTTTGGGAGGTTAGCAGAGCGTATTCAGTAAGCGGGAGAGAATTGGCTATTCTGGGTGAACAATTACACCTGTCATAGTCATGATTTCTCTTCTTTTTAGCTTTAATTATTCTATCCATAGTAGAATAACTATAGAAGTTCTGTAATTTGGGTTCCCATGGGGGTGGTTTCTTAGGAACCTTTTGGGAAGCGGTCTCCATAAATGGAGTCCCCTTCTTTGTTTTCATTCCATGGTGATACCAATGGAAATCTTTAGTTGACATTCGTTTGAGTGGAACAGGCCCAATCTCTTTCGAAGCTTTCATTTGATAATTGGAATCAAATTCCAAGTCTACCAACGTAGAGTTTGATAGTAAGACGAAATCGGGGTGACCCGGGATTTCTTTCTCGTGCACATAGCATAGAACCGAGACCTTTTTATTGGCCCCGTCTCTAAAGCGTAGTATGCCCATTTCTTTGTACCAAGGGCTTGGCCCGGTTACCGTGGTCATTCTAATCGGTTGCTGATTATAATGGTTACAGGTTTTGATATCATGAAGCAAGGCTCTTTTAGCCATGCTTGCTGAGTTGCAGGGGTCTGTAGTAATTACAGTTTCCCTAGTGTCGCCATTTGGTAATTGCATGATTACCGTGGCTTGGCATATGGCCCTTTCTGGGTTATGCTGTGTGTTGTCTCCTTTTGGTAGGGAGATCTTATTTTTGTGTTGCTGCTGATGCATGCAATAGTACGTTGGGCAATGTAAAGTTGCCCCTAGATTATGATCTAGTTTGATTGAGCTTTCCCCTTCCTTGCCTTCGGTAGTCCAACCAGCGAAGAAGGAGGGTGCCAGTCAGTTGGAGAAGCTACTATATTCAGAGCTTCTGCTTTCTGCATCCGAGTCGTTCGAGTCGGATCCAGATGAGTTATTATCATCATTGTCAGAATCGTCCTGATGATGAGTGTTTTGGTGTTTCCTTCTCTTACTCCCATGAGAGTTGGAGATGGTAAACATGCTGTTATCAAAAGTAGAGCTATCTGTATCTTCAGATTCGGCTCTTCTTTCGTCATTGTCCGCTTCTTCGCTCGAAGAAACGTTTTGTTTTTTGTTAAATAGACATGAAAAACTGTCATTTTTATCAGAAGCATTCTCTGAGTCACTCTCCTGCCCCTCAGCCGTGGTCAAGAACGCAGCGTTCATGACCCCGTGCTGATTGTCAGAGTCATCGTCACTGAGAAGATGTGCTTCGTCTAGAGTAGACATAATGTCAATATTTTGAGATAGCAGAGTTTTAACCTCTTTTATCCCTTGTTTTTTCTTAGCATTTGTGCTTTTACATTTGTTTTTGTCATTTGCCGTGGCATTTTTTGCATATGTTTGGTTCACCCCATTGGCGAATTATATTCTGCATGATGGGTTGTTGATGAGGTTCAAAAACCGTCATCATGGCTGCGAATTTATTTCGAGTTACGAAGCCTGTCGTAAACTTTATCCTTATCAGGGCATTCCCTTTTTGGATGATTTTTGCCACAAATGTAGCATTGGTGTTTAGTGCAAGACATAGTTTTGCAGCTCCAGCATGGTATCCTTTCAGGTTGCCGCTGTGGCTTTCTGGAACCTCCTTTGATGGGAGCTTTACCAATATTTTTATGTTTGAGATTAACTCTAACTTTTTCTTTGCGAAACCTACAGTCATCACGACTGTGGTTGGTGTGGTTTCCCCTTTCCTTACATTTTGGTTCTGTGCACCATAGATGTTTAGGTATTGAGGGTTTAGAGGACGAGCTGGAGGATTTGCGAGAATCTTTCCTGCTGCGGTCTTTTGAGGAAGATTTTCTCTTCTTGTCTTTAGAGGGCGTATGCTCTTTGTTTTGTTTGTCCTTGGTACGGACGTTAGCATTTACATGCTTGTAGAAATCTACTGGATGTTCCCATCCTTTGTTGGAAGCGTAATGCTTCATATATTCTTTGACAGTAGCATCCGGTTTAAACGGTTCTATGTCTGAGTCTAGTGCTGTGAGCAGCTCTATCATGACTTCATATGAGAACTTACCATGTAAGTAATGTTTGATCTGGCCAATTTTGGTAGTATCAGCAGCAGTTCGGCTTCTATTGAGCAGCTTAGACTCTTTGTGTACAGCTATTTTTTCTCTCTCATGCATGGTTAGCTGAGAGGAGAAATGCTTTTTCCAAGCCACCTCATCTTCCGTGGATAGGACGGTAAGACCTTGGGCCTTGGCAAGTCGTTCTGTCATGCTAGCATGCGATTTGAGCCATTTTAATGGCTTGTTTGGTACTTGTCTAACCACATTACGTAGAGCAAGTTTTGCAGATTCTATTAAATCCGTGTTGGATGTAAGGCATCTGGCTACGATGTCCGTTACAAGAATCTTAGCTGTGAATAAATCATCAGCTTGAGTGTCGTGTTGCTGCTTAAGGAAGTCAGAGTGCACTTGTTTGATGTACGTTTTAGCCAGCCTATTGCTAACCTGGTATATCGTTTTGAGGTATGTATGGTTAATCATATCTCTTAGTGTTTTTAAAGCTCGGGCATAGCCCTGCCTTAGTATTCTTATTTTATCCTGTTCGTCAGGGGTAGGGTGATCTGATATTGCGAGATCAGATGTCGCGAATACTCTAATTTTGTCCTCTTCGTCTGAAGCAGGTTCATATGGTGAGTCAGCTAACAGAGATACGCACAAGGCTTTCATCTGTAACTGTAATTGTTTTTTGTTACTGGTGCCAAAGCTACCAATAAACGAGGATGATGGCTCAAATATTTTGAGTATGAATTTGTTAGATTCTTTATTGCGAGATAAACACTCTTTCACATGTTGTGCCGATAAAGGCTCAATTTGTGCATGAATGTCATCCCAATCAGTTTTTGGTATAGGGTGATCAGGGGAACCCTTGAATGTGATGGATGCGGCGTGCGCTTGCATCTCGCGTACTGTAACTAACTCAGCCTCAGTTAAGTCTTTTTTAGGTACTTTTAGGGTACGCGCTCTAAGTATTTTTATTAGCGGAGTAGCTACGGTGTTTCCCTGGTATAGTAAACCCGGGTGTTCATTACTTGGATATGGTGTATCGGCATGACCGAACCCATCCTTTCCATTTGCTAGTAGTGGTATATCACTTCTATGTTTAATTAGGTCTTTCCAATATTCTTTGTCTTTATCAGTTGGCATTTTAGGATGCTGTGGTGTTCGTATTTTACCGTGTAAGTTAGTATTCTACGGCGTAATTTGGTACCGCTGAACCAGTGTCAGAATCAGTACGAGGGTAGATTTAAGAATAAGGTTGTAGTTCCGATTAGGAATTAATTGGCTAGTGCCGGTAAATGAAATTACAGGCTCTAACAAGTTTTGTCCTTATGGAGACTACTCTGTCGCAGGCACTGCTTCTGTCACAGCTGCCATAATTTCATCGGGCTGGTCAATTCCAGCATTGTTGAGGAGATCTGAGGATGCATTCGCCTCAGTCATAGTATCACGGACTTGATCGAGATCATCACATATAGTGATGTCTAGATCGTCAGCGATTATTGTAGGAGGCTCTTTCGCCGAGTCTCGAAGCAGTTTCATGCCTGGAGTTGGTCTAGGATCCAGCTCTGGATCAGTAGGGTATTCAACATACTCAGCTACGTGTTTGTAGATTATCAGTAATCTTTTGACATGGACCAAGCCTACAATCCACAAAAGCATGTGGGCTTGTTGCTCATTACGGCATTGATTTAGCCGGATCAGCTTTTCAAACCTTTGCATGAGCTTTATGTAGGTTACTTTGCTTGGGTCTT
>FUWD012898247.1_pt1 | contig 10862 bp, 12 predicted proteins | sample 1063281 | NCBI WGS metagenome assembly FUWD01 (sample SAMEA79048168, study PRJEB19326) | metagenome | biome: marine
CGCTAGCCCATCTGAAAAAGAAACAGAGTCAAAGATCCGAAAAGCTACAACTTGGTAATAATTACATTACTGTCATTACAATTGTGTAGGTTAAAAACTGTTTGATTTAACCTAAGGAAGAGTCAGTCAACCTTGCCGGAATTCCTCAATTCTAATCTTGCCTCTTTTTCCGGCTGGTTAAATTTGAATCACAAATAACCTGACGCGGAGAATTGCGGGAAGGCTTACATTAGTGAGCTTTCCCGCAGAATTGTCGCTAGATTGCGTCGGCGTCTCTCTCGCCAGTCCTGATTCGGACCACCGTGTCCACCGGGAAGACAAAGATCTTGCCATCGCCTATGGTGCCCGTTCTTGCGGCAGCTATAACTTTCTCGATGACCTGGTCAACAACTGACGACTGAACAACCATCTCGATCTTGATCTTGGGCAGGAAATCTACTAAATATTCGGCGCCTCTATAGATTTCTTTATGCCCTTTCTGTCTACCGAATCCTTTTACCTCTGTAACCGTCATCCCCTGTATACCTATGGAATGAAGGGCCTCTTTGACGTCGTCAAGCTTAAATGGCTTGATAATAACTTCTACTTTTTTCATGCCTATCCCCTTTTTATAAAATCATTGACCGGATATGTCTGTGCTCTCATTTCAAGGTTAAAATACACCATTCATTGCTCAGTAGCTGATCATCAGATGTTGTAAGCAGTCTCTCCGTGCTCAGAAGTATCACAACCAATGACCTCGTCTTCTTCGGAGACTTTTAGACCAACGATGGCTTTGACAACGTAGAGGATGATCAAAGTCACAACCAGAGAATAGACTATAGTTGCAACGATTGCCACAATTTGAACCCACAATTGGCCAGGATTTCCAAAGAATAGGCCATCATTTCCAGCAGCGTTTATGGCCTTGGATGCGAAGAGTCCAGTGGCGATTGCGCCCCATATTCCACCGACTCCATGAACACCTACTACATCCAGAGCGTCGTCATAACCCAGGGAGTTTTTAGCCAGGACAGCCAGGTAACAGAGAACTCCGGCCACTGCGCCCAATATTACGGATGACACTGGACCAACAAACCCTGACGCAGGCGTGATAGCCACAAGACCGGCTACCGCTCCAGAGGCCACACCTAGTGTGGTAGGTTTACCCTTGATAACCCATTCAGCCACTGCCCAGGATAGCGCCGCCGCGGCTGTGGCCATGTGAGTGACTACGAAGGCCATGGAAGCGCCTTCGCTGGCGCTCAGTGCGCTACCTGCGTTGAAACCGAACCATCCAAACCAGAGCAGGCCGGCGCCGAGCAAAGTCAGAGTGAGGTTGTGAGGGATCATTGGAACGTGCCCGTATCCTTTACGTTTACCGATGACGATAGCGCATGCGAGAGCCGCTACTCCAGCGTTAATATGCACTACGGTGCCTCCGGCGAAATCCAGAGCCCCCATTGCGGATAGCCATCCGCCCGGACCCCACACCCAGTGAGCCACAGGACTGTAGACGAATGTGAGCCAGAGGATCATGAACAATACAAATGAGCTGAATTTCATTCTTTCCGCAAAGGCCCCGGTAATAAGAGCGGGCGTAATGATTGCAAACATACACTGGAAGATCATGAATGTTGTCCCAGGTATGGTCATTGTCTTGGATGGGTCGATAAGGTCAGGGAACAGGTCCGCTCCTATGTTGTTCAGGAAAAAATATTTGGAGCCGCCTAACCAACCCCCAAGGGCGTCTGGCGCAAATGCAAGGCTGAATCCGTAAAACATCCAGATTATCGATGCCAGTCCCATTAGAAAGAAACTGTGCATCATGGTCGATAAAACGTTTTTGGATCTTGTCAATCCTCCGTAAAACATCGCAAGACCAGGCGTCATGAGTAAAACTAACGCCGAAGAAATTAGTACCCACGCATTGTCAGCTTGATTCATTTTTCGACTACCTCCAGATTTATTTTTTAAGCTAACGCTTTTCTCGTAATCAGTGAGCGCTCTGAATCGGTTTGTCTCCGAGTTACCAGCTCTATGATGAACAGGGCTCGTATTTTACTGAAGGTAGAGCAACAGTGGCGCCAAAACAGCCAAGAAAATATGCTGTGAGGATAACATGTTTAAATAATGAGATTAAACGTTATGAGGTAATTCCTGGAAGTCTTAAGTTCAAAAGGTATAAGCCACCGAAATGTAGGTAAAACATACGACCCCGTTACATTAACGTACGAAACTTCCTCGCGTCTATTCCGTGCTTTCTTACCCTTAAACCCATTATCCGCTCTGTCAGCCCCAAGGTTCGAGCTGCTTTAGCCTTGTTCCCGCGTGCTTCTTTTAAAGCGTCGACGATCAAATCGCGTTCAATTGTCTCAAGCGTGGTGTCAAGCGCGCCGGAATATCCAGTACCGCTAGCCTCAGCCGTTTGAAGCGTGGGAGGAAGATTGTGAGAATGGATGACCTGGTCCGAACTCAATAGCACCGCTCTTTCAATGCAATTCTCCAGCTCTCTGACATTACCGGGCCAGTGATAGCTCATCAACATGTCAATGGCGGGGGTTGAAATCCGAAGGACTGGTTTGTCGTTGGCTCGGCTGTACTTGTCGATGAAATAGTCAGCCAGTAAAGGAATGTCGGTCTTTCTCTCCCTCAATGGAGGAATGTGAATTGGGAATACATTAAGCCTATAATACAGATCGTGCCGGAAAAGTCCCTGAGTGATCAGCAGTTCCAGATCTCTATTCGTTGCGGTAATAATCCTCACGTCGGTTTTCAGTGTAGTTGATCCTCCAACGCGTTCAAATTCCTTTTCCTGAAGTACTCGGAGAAGTTTAATCTGGGTGGTGGGGGATAGATCGCCAATTTCATCGAGAAAGATAGTTCCACTGTGCGCAAGTTCGAAACGGCCCTTCCGGGTTGCTATTGCGCCAGTGAAAGCTCCCCTCTCGTGTCCAAAAAGCTCACTCTCGACAACGCTCTCAGGAAGCGCTCCGCAGTTGACTTTTACAAAGGGTTTATCAGCCCTGGGGCTGTTGTAGTGTATGGCATGGGCAACCAATTCCTTGCCGGTGCCACTTTCACCCCTCACAAGAACGGTGGCCTCGCTCGGAGATACCTGGGATATAAGGTCATAAACAGCGCGCATGACTTTGGAATTGCCTACAATGTTTGAAGGCCTGAACCTTTCCTTTAAAGCGCTCTGTAGCCGGGCGTTTTCTTCAACAAGGCGCTGTTTCTCTTCCTGCGCCTCCTGTCTTAAGCGAACGGCTTGGGCGATCATAGATGCGATAATTGACAACAACCGCACGTCTTCCTTAAAGGAAACACCCTCCTCGAAAAGACGGTCAGCGCTCAGCGCGCCTATAACTTCATTTCCGATCTTGATTGGCACGCAAATGAAAGAAATGTCCTTTTTCCCAAATCGTTTTCTAGCGCCGGTTTTATCCAGGAACATAGGTTCATCAGAAATGTGAGGCACTATGGCGGATTTGCCTGTCTTGACAACTTGTCCTGTAATTCCCTCCCCTGGCCTGTACCTGCCGCGTTCCTTCTGAGTCTCCGAGAGCCCGTGCGCGGCTTCTATCATGATCTCACCGGATTGCCTGTTAAGAAGTGTTATGGTTCCCCTCAGCATCCCCATTTGGCGTGCAATCGCTTCCAGCGCCGGTCCCACGACCTCCCCAAGGTCAAGGCTCCTGTCGAGTATCTGGCTTATTTCAAATAAAATGAGGAGTTCCTGAAGTTCACGTTTAATAGCGGAGCGATCTTGTTGGCTAGTCATGTTAAAACCATCCGTCATACAAAAATCTGGGCAATCCTACAAAATTGTAGGTTGAATTGATTCATTTGTCAAAATTGTTCTGGGTCAATCTAGTGGTTTCTTTTAAACGGTTAAAAAAAAAGGCTTGAACACTTGATAAGTTAATCAAAAGGGATAAATATGAACAAAGTAGATATTATGCTGGAATTATCAGGGATAAGGCGTATGCGATCCAAAGCCCCAAAATCAATTGCCAGGAAAGTATAATGATGATAAAATGTTAGAACTTACATTATCTATAATGACTTTTAATGATTCACCCGTACCACCTGATTCTTTGCGGGATTCTGAGTCGGGCAAGGTTCTTTATTCCAATGATGGAGAGACGATCTCGGTATGATGTTGAAAAACAAGGACAACATGATTTGTGAGACTGTCAGACAGGTAAAGGTTCAGATTAGAGCTTATTCTCCTGCGCTCTTATTAATGCTTTTCCTGATCATCATTCCAATATTAGGACCGGAATTGGTTTTTTCAGCTAGCCAATTGGACAAGTCGGAAGCTGGCGCCCGATTAGCCTTTGTTTCCGGGAAGAAAGCTCTGGAACAAGGGAATGTAACCCAGGCGGAGAAGTTCTGGAAGCCTATCCTGGGTGAAGGTGTTTACGGTCCAGTAGCATATTTGTTACTGGCGAGAGGATTTGCTCAGGCAGGGGATTTTTCTAAGAGTGAATCTCTGATCAGGGATTTTCTGAAATTGTATCCGGCAAGCCCTTATAAAGAGGCGGCTATAGAGGAATTGACAGAGTATGTTTACAGGCAGAGCAAACCGGAAGCTCCCAGATTACTCCTTTCTGCCCTTTCAAAGGCTTCGGAAAGCAGGAAACAGGCTCTACTTCTGCAACTCGGAGACATCGAATCAACCCTCGGCTCTTTTGAGAAGGCGCTGACATATTACAGGAAACTATACATCAATTATCCTGCGGGACCTGAGGGATTAAAGGCACGGGACAGAATCGCCCGATTAGCCTTTAACAGCAAGATCAAGAAACCAGAATTCACGGAGAGCGAATTACTCAATCGAGCGGCCAGGCTCAGTTCGGCCGGTCGTTATGATCTGGCCTCCGAAATCTATCTTGGTCTTTCAAGGCAAAAGCCCCAGGACTCAACATTGAAAGTCAGATACGCTCGCTGTCTTTACAAGGATCGTCAAAATGATCTGGCTATAAAGGTTATCAAAGAATTTTTGTCCGGGCCTCATACGGAAGACTCAAAACTCGATGCCCTGTACATATTAAGCCTGGTCTATTGGAGAATTGATAAAGACGCTGAGTTTGAATCCTGCAGTTCAAAAATTCTGGAGAAGGGGCAGACAAAATACAAGAAACGAGTAATGGCGAATATGGCCGCATTCAACTACGAGAAGGGGAGGTTGAGTAAAGCCGAGTCCTATTTCAATAAACTTCTCTCTGAGTCAGTTGACCCGTCCACAAAGGCTAAAGTGAAGTGGAGGCTGGCGTGGATCAAATACCGCTCGAGGCGGTACGCGGAATCAGCGGAGATTTTCAAGGAACTGAGACAGATTTCCCGAGACCAGCAGATAGCAAGCGTATCGAAGTATTGGCAGGCAAGGGCTATGACAATGGCTGGGGAATTCGAAAAAGCGGAACCTTTGTTCAGGAGCTTGGCCGTAAATAACCCCTTTGACTACTACGGCGCTGAATCCCAAAACATTCTTCGTCAGTCCAAGAAAAAGCGGCTGAGAAAAATCCTCCAGTCAGGAAACCATTTCCCGATCTGACCATAAGCGCTGCCTTAAAATCCAACGCTCTGGTATCAAACGCATTAAAACTCCTGGATCTCGGACTACCTGAGTTCACGCTCCTAAATCTCCAGGCGTTACCCAATAATGTTCGATCCAGCAGTTCGATATTATTTCTTATGGCAAACGCCGCTCACAACGCCGGATATTACGGACTGGCCCATGAAATAATAGTTTCAGGATTTCCCGAATTTGTCGACAATCCCCCGGCTAACGCTCCTCGAAAGTTCGTTGAAATTGCATTTCCCCGTGTGCATCTTGGCGAAACCTCGGAAAACGCCGCCAGAAGAGGGGTAAACCCATGTCTGGTCTGGGCGATTGTTCGTCAGGAAAGCCGCTATGACGCTTACGCAGTTTCACCGGCCGGGGCGCTCGGATTAATGCAGGTCACCCCCAAAACAGCCCTAATTATAAGCAACAGCAATGGCGCCAACAGGGAAATCGTGGAGGAGTTGCTGGATCCCAGGAAGAACCTGTCCGTGGGTATACAAGTCCTGAGTCAGAACCTCAAGGAATTCAAAGGCTCAGTTGTGCCTGCCATTGCCGCTTACAACGCCGATATTAATAAAGTCCGGCAATGGGTTGGACGCAACGGACGGATGAGGCAGGATGAGTTTATAGAAAATATCCCTTATGCCGAGACCCGACTATACGTGAAGAAGGTGCTGGCAAATTATGAAGCTTATAAAAAGATTTACGCCGTAAAAGATCTCACCGCCAAACGGCAATAAGCTGAGGGTCAAATATATTTTCAAAGAGAATACGTAACATGACCGAAAACGCTAATAATAAGGACCTTTCTTATTTTGACGCCACGCCATACTTAAAGCTGATCGTTGATAAAGAAGGCCGGTGGTTTCAGAATGGAGTTGAAATAATTCACCCTAGAGTTCAGAAGCAATTTCTGGAAGCGCTTGAGAAAAACCTGAAGGTGGATACAGAATCAGAATCGGGCGGGAAGTATGTTCGGTTGAAGTTGAGGACACGCCTTTTATAGTGTCCAGAATACTGGAGATAGATGAACAGGTTCGACTGGAATTGAATGATGGTTCCAGTGAAATTCTTGATCCGGAAACTCTGTGGATAAATAGGGAAAATGTTCCTTACATCCTGGTAAAGAATGGACAATTCCCTGCCCGTTTGAGCCGTCCAGCTTACTACGAGCTTGCCAGGACATTGGACTTCGATGAACTCCAGAATACATTTGTTCTGAAATTGAAAGGGAAGACCTGGCCGGTTCGGTCTGAAAACAAAGCCCCACTAAACTAGGGCGTCTCAATGATAAGGGTAACCGGCCCATCATTGACCAGTTCGACCTCCATCATTTCTCCGAAGACTCCCTCTTTGACTGGAATGCCCCTTTTGTCCATTGTGGATAAAAACAGTGAATAAAGTTTTCTGGCCTGATCGGCCTTTGCCGCTAGCGAATATGATGGACGTTTTCCCTTTCTACAATCCCCGTAAAGTGTGAACTGCGATACAACGAGTATTTCTCCGTTGATCTGCGAAACATCAAGGTTCATCTTCCCTGAAGAATCAGAAAATATTCTGAGACCCGCTATCTTTTCGGCAAGCCAGAAAACATCTTTTTCAGAATCGTTAGAGGTGGCGCCGAGCAATACCAGCATTCCGCGTCCTACCCTGGATACCGTGCCGCCACTTACACTTACGCTGGCTGATGTGACTCTCTGAACAACAGCTCTCATGAAATTGATTTCTCGTTGAAAAGCTTCCACAAAAGTACAAACGCGGGGACGAAATCATCCTGACGGGTCCGCATGATTTGAGACAATTCGGAGGGTTTCATAAACCATCCCTCAACTATCTCCTCATCATTTGGGACAGGCCTGACGTCAGAAGAGGCTTCGTACAAGACCACATGCTCATTGTCCGTTGCAGGACAAGCTAAAACCTTGAGAATCTCGGTCACCTCGGCTTCAATCCCCAGTTCTTCCAGTAGCTCCCTTTTGGCTGTTACCAAATATGATTCACCCGTCCCAACGTGACCCGCAGCAGACGAGTCAAGTTTTAGCGGATAACGGTCCTTCCACTTGGACCGCCTCTGAACGTAAATCTCACCTGAGCCATTAAAAAGAAAGATGTGGGCCGCTCTGTGCAATAGACCTTCCCTGTGGATTCTGCCTCGAGTGGCTATGCCGGAGATATTATCCCTGCAGTCGACTACATCCAGCAATTCATCGGCTTGGGATGGCGCATTGCCTGGGGGTGTTTTCATGTTTGACTGAATGTCATCCACTAGTTTCGATCTGTGCCTTCCTAAAATTCTTTGCCTAATTTCTCCTCAACTGACCTGACTTTGCCCCTGATAGTTCCTGAAGCGCCCTTTTTGTCATCAATTTTGATTTGTGTTACAACTCGATCTGACTGTAGGGCCATGTTGTTGTGACATTTTTGAATGACTTCAAAAACCTTGTCGGAAGGACCTTCTATGAGAGTGCCCATGGCGTGAATCTCAAAATCAAGGCCACTTTCCTCAATTATTTTAATTGATTGAGCTACGAATTGGCTGAGTCCGCGAGCCCCCTTGTCCAGAGGAAAGACACTAATTTCTGCCAGCATTGAATTTTCTCCGCCTAAAATTTGAAATCTACACGGATTTTGAAAATTTGTTTCGCAGGAAACTCGAATAAATCTATCCCAGATTTTTCAGTCATCTCATTGAGGGTTCTCTGCTTATCCTCTTCAGAGGGGCTGATAAGGGTAAACCAGACATTGAAATCGTGTTTCCTGAGATAGTTATGTGTAACCCCGGGATAATCGTTTACCATGGTTACGAATGATTCCAGAACTTCTTCCGGGACTTTTGCCGTTACCAGGGTGCTTACGAATCCCAATCCCCGCGAATTAATCGACGCGCCAATCCGTCTGATGATGCCCAAGACCCTAAGTTTATCTATCCGGGCCACTGTTTCATCTTCCGTTATTCCGATCCTCTGCCCCAGGACCCGGTAAGGATGCGATTCAACCGGAAAATATGACTGGACCTGATTTAAAAGGGCTCTATCTATCTCATCGATCTGAGGATGAAGGTTATCGATCGTAACACCTCCTCGGGGGTAAATCGCCTCAACGCCGATTTTAATAAATCATATGGCTTGCGAAAGCGAATTTCAAGATTGGACGAGATAACAGCGGTGACGTTTCGGGTCATTCACTATCGCTGAACAGCCTTTGATTGCAATTTAGAGCGGGCTTTGAGCAACTCTCGTTGAAAAACCCACCATTCTAGCTAACTCCTCAGGAGCGCAATACTATTGCCAAATCGTCTCTGAGTCGAGTAATAATAGTATTCTATTCCAAATTTTTTATAGTTTGTCTGTAAAGATCACCAATAGCGACGGTTTGATTTGTTTTGTTACGACGCTCCCGGTGTCCGTTAATGGAGCCAACGCTTTTCGGGAGTGTCCGGTAAAATGCTTTTGGGAGAATTCCTAGAATGTCGAGTTTTAAGCATGGGGGGACACTGCGAGAATATTCCGAAAAAAGTGGTTTGCCTCCGGATCAGATCCTTGATTTTTCCGCGAACATCAATCCGCTTGGGCCACCTGAATGGATGGAGCCACTCATAAAGGTTTCGATTGACGACGTGCTTCATTATCCTGATCCAGAGTGTTTCGATCTCAAACTGGCCTGCGCCCGAAGATACAATGTCAGCCCACATAATATTCTGATAGGAAATGGCTCTACTGAACTTCTGTTTCTTATCCCGAGGGCATTAGGCCTGCGCAGGGCGATAATCCCCACTCCATCCTATATTGACTATGCGACTGCGGCCAGGAGCGAGAATCTTGAGGTCAGGTTTATTGACATTAAAGAAGCGGATGGTTTTCGCGTAGATTTGAGTTTGCTGAAATCTCAACTAGAGGGCGGAGAAATAGTATTTCTTGGTCACCCGAACAATCCAACCGGGGTCAGTCTCGATGTAGAGGCTACGAAGGACCTGGTATCGGCAAATCCTGAAACGGTATTTGTAATCGATGAAGCTTTCCTTGATCTGACGGAATCCATTAAATCCTTTTGCAGCGAAGATCTTCCTAACATCATTGTACTAGTGTCGCTAACCAAAACCTTCTCAATACCTGGACTGAGACTCGGAATAGCTTTAGCAAAGCCTGCCTGGGCGGTACAGATACGAAAGGCCCAAGCGCCGTGGTCTGTAAATGCTCTAGCTCAACGGGTTGGAAAAGAAGCGGTGGAGGATATCGCTTTTGTGCAAAGAAGCCGTGAATATGTTAGGGAGCAGCGAGTCAAACTGGAGTCGGCGCTAAATTCAATAAATGATCTGAAGGTATTTCCATCCCAAACCAATTTTTACTTCTAAAAATCAAGCGTTCGGGCATGGACTGCGAAACCTTGTCAGAGCAGACGTTGGCCAAAGGCGTAGCCATTCGGCCTTGCGCAAACTTTAGAGGACTCGGGCCGGACTATTTTCGTGTCGCTGTGCGATCGGAAGAAGAGAATGAAATTCTTTTCGAGACGCTAAACTCAATTTTTGCAAGTAAGGAAAAGGCTAAGAGAATTAGAAAGGCCCGATCCATCATGTTTCAGGGAACTAGTTCCAACGCCGGAAAGAGTGTGCTTACCGCAGCGTTTTGCAGGATATTTCTCCAGGATGGATACACAGTAGCGCCATTCAAATCACAGAATATGTCTCTCAATTCCTTTGTCACGCTTCGTAACGAGGAAATTGGGAGAGCGCAAGCCCTCCAGGCTCAGGCTTGCCGGCTTGAACCTGACGCGCGCATGAATCCCATTCTATTGAAGCCGAACAGCGACACCGGCAGTCAGGTCATAGTAATGGGAAAGCCAGTCTCCAATATGAACGTCGAACAATATATAGAATTCAAGCCGGTGGCATTTGAACATGCGGTTCGGGCGTTTGATTCTCTTGCTGAAGGATACGATGTTGTCGTAATAGAAGGAGCGGGTAGTCCCGCTGAAATCAATTTAAAGTCCCATGATATCGTGAACATGACAGTGGCCCAGTATGCAAAGTCCCCAGTGATTATAGTAGGCGACATTGATCGGGGCGGGGTTTTCGCGTCGTTTGTAGGTACCCTTGAATTACTGGCAAACTGGGAAAAAAGACTGGTAACAGGTTTTATGATAAATCGTTTCAGAGGACGAGAGGAACTGCTTGGCCCGGCGATAGAGTTTACTCAAAGGGCAACGAGGAGAAACGTCCTTGGAATTATTCCATACATTCAAGGTCTCGGGCTCCCGGAGGAGGATTCGGTATCTTTTAAGTCTGCCCGCTCCCTTGCGTACGATTTACCAG
>FUWD013023574.1_pt1 | contig 10856 bp, 6 predicted proteins | sample 1063281 | NCBI WGS metagenome assembly FUWD01 (sample SAMEA79048168, study PRJEB19326) | metagenome | biome: marine
TAATAGAATGCCGGACCGAGTTTGAAGGTCGTTCCGCCGGCCTTGGGACCGAGGAGTGGAAACGCATCCCCCTGGAACATGGCATTGACGATGGCGGCATCGCGTACCTGGTCGGCATTGAATCGCGCGAGGTCCGAAAAATCCGTGAGGCGAAGCATAGCACCAATCAACAGAATAGTGATGAGTGCTATAGATGTCTTATGGACGCGGAGGAACGAAAGCGATGCGCGGAGCCGTTCGGTCGGTTTGGGTTGTCGGTGCGAGTCGGACATATTCATAGGTTTGAGGGGATTACCGTGATGAAGTTATCAGGTCGTCCGCCGATGTCGAGTCGCCAGACGGCACGTTCGTCGATGTGGTCATAGTATCGATCGGCGGATAGTCCCGGGTCCGTCGCATTATGGAGAACGAACCGGTTGCTTTCCTTGAGGACCCCGCGCTTGGAAAGGACGAAGTAGTCCGGGGTGACGCGTGTCAGATCGATCTTGCGGCTTCGGAGGCACTTTCCGCGGAAGAATCGACAGACGGTATCGCTGTTTGACCAGATGACGATGTTTTCCGCATCCGGCAAAGCGTTGAGGTACTCCGCGGCCTCGTAGGAGCCATGTCCCCATGAGTCGTGGATTGTGGAATTTTTCGGAAGCAGGATGTTGGTATAGCTGAACGGGAAGGGGCGTATCTGCCAGAGCGTCGTGACGCCGAGGATGAGGATGACTGACAGGGTCGCGAAGAAGGGCCATCGTCGGCGTGAATCGAGCCGCGTGAGCGCGTGATCGATCGTGAGGCCGCCGAGGAGGGCGGCCAGCGGATAGAGAAGGATAGAATAGCGGACATTGGTGACGACCTTGGCGGAGAGCGTGGAAGCGAGGTAGGCGAACGTGAATGCGGTCACCGTAAAGAAGGTCCGAGCGAGGGTCGGACTCATGGTTCCACGGAGGGCGACGACGCATGCATAGACGAGCGATAGCAGCAGTATCGGTGTCAGCGAAAAAACGAAGGGATATGCTTCCATGAGGAACAGTTTCGCCGACAGCCCCGGTTCGGGTTCGGTCTTTCGGTCAATGACGGGTTTGAAACTGAAGTTGTTCGGTTCGTTCGCGTAGGAGGCGTCACGGAGGGATTCGACCGGCGATATCCGTTGGCCGGTCCATACGTTCAGGACCGAGATCCCGATAAGCAAGAGGAAGGCCAGGGACAAGGCGATTAGGGCGGGCCTGCCGAGACGATTGGTCCTAGCAAGCAGGGCCGACACGCGGTGCCGGAAGACAAACAGTACGGCTCCCGATAGGACGGTGACGGAGAGGATCGCGATTGTCCGCTTGGTGCCGCCATCGAAGAATTGCGAGATGCCGTTGAAGAGATATTCGGGATGAAGGACGGTTGCCGGAAGAAAAAGTGCGAAGGTCGCGGCCGACACGACAAAGACGAGACCGATGTCGAGCGCACCTCGGATCGCGGATTTCAGATCTCGGCGCGTATCGTGGGGGAACAGGAAACGTCCGGCAATGACGAGCCCGTAAAAGAGAAAGAGTGAAAAGGCGGTGTATTTCGAAAGCAGCGCGAATCCGGTCAGGATGCCGCACAGGAAAATGAATGTTCGATTTCCGGTGCGCTCCGCTGCGAGTAACGCGGCCGCGGAGAGGCCTGCGAAGATCCAGAAGAAGCTGTCCGGATTGATGATCTGTGACATGCCCAGGAGTATCGGATGGAGCGCGATCAGGGCGGTGGAAAAGAGCGCGGCGCGCCGGGAACCGAATGCCTGCGTCAACAGGAGAAAGAAAGCGGAAAGGGAAGCGGTGGCGAACAGGAGCACGGGAAGCCTGAATCGGATATTGGTGATTTCCGTATGGTCCGCATCATACCGTTCGAAGAGAGCGCCGTTATCGACCGATTGTTTCTCGTTTTTCGTCGGATCGGGCTCAGAAAGGAGTCCGATGCCGGAGAAGAGGGCGACGGTGACACCCGGCTTGTCGTTTATGTAGGTTCCGTTCCAGTCACCTTCGGCAAGAGCGGTCCAGTATCGTCCGATGCGGTCGTATTTCCACAGGTGTTCGTCGGTCGTCTCGAACTTTCCGAGACGGTACGCCCCGAAGGAGAGAAAGACGACCGAGAGACCCGCGACCGCGATCGCGAAACGGAAAGGGGAGCTGTGCGCACGCATAGGATCTATTCGTTATCGGACGAGTGAATAGGCCTGACCGGAATGATTTTCACAAATTGCCCGGGGCGATCGCCGATATCGAGCCGGTATGCGAGACCGTCTTCTTGGTCGTAGTAGGTAGAGAAGTCGAAGACAGGATGGCTGGTCAGCCCACGGTCGCGCGAGACGACCGAGGATGTTCTGGATTTCCGACTCCAGGAGACGACGACATAGTCGAGTTCGACACCTTCGAGCTCCTCGAAAGAGAGCTCGGTATGACACTGTCCGACGAAAAAGGTGCAGAGACCTTTCTTGTCCGTCCAGACGGAAAGGACTTGCGCGTCAGGCAAGGCGTTGAGGAGCATCGCGGCTTCGAAGGAACCCGCGCCCATATCCTTCACGTCAAGGAAGTACCGCTTCGGAAGCAATGGCGAGGCATAGCTCAGTGGGAAGGCTCCGGAGCGTATGGTCGGAACCAGGACGGAGAGCAAGACGAGAAAAACGATTCCCATGAAGGTCGTATCCGGAAAACGCAGGGTCCGGAGGAGTGGCCGTATCGCGAGCGAGAGGGCGATGGCGGAGATGACGCCGACTATCGGGAAGAGCATGATCTGGTAGCGTGCCATGGAGGCGACGTGCGTGGCCGTGGCTGCGGCTTCGTAGACCAGGACGAAGAACAGCAGCGCTGCGATCACGTTGAGCGGGCGTTCCGGATAGTAGTCGTCGGGGGAACGGAAGAGGAGTATCGCACCAAGGAAGAGTCCGGACAGTGTCAGCACCGGTATGCCGAAAAGCAGCGGATAGAAGTTCGTGAGAAAGAAGGAGAGAATGTCGGTTCCGCGGTACGAGCTTTTTGGCGCCGACAGGATGGACTGGAAATCGACGAAGGGCATGCCGGCAAGCGTGTTTCCGATCACGACGAGGGCGATGAGCAGGAACGATCCGCCTATGAAGAGACGGAGCGTGCGCCCGTCCCGTAACCGCCGCGAGGCGATACGGAGCATCTTGCCGTCGAGCGCGAAGCCGTCGAGTGCCAGGAGCATGGCTGCGGCGGCGATGAGCGGCCAGACGGGCGCGAACGCTTCCGAGAGGACGGTTCCCCTGAGCAGTTCTTCCGGGTGCATCCAGGTCGTCGGATATAGGAGAAAAAACGTGAATAGTGCGGTCACGGTGAAGCCGAGGATATCGCGGATCGCTTCCCGGAGGTAGGCGCCCTCGGGACTTCTGTCGGCGCTGGCCTTTAGCAGGTACGACAGCGGGATAAGGAGAAGGAGAAACGGGAAAAGGATGTTCGCGACGTATTTGGTGAGGAGCGCGAGTCCGAAGATGAAGCCGGAAAAATGGAGGAAGACCGGGTCGCGGCGTTTCCGGAAGACAAGAAAGGCAAGTAGCGATGCGGGGGCGAAAATCCACAGGAGCGCGTCCGGATTGACGAGCCGGCTCATTCCGACAAGGATCGGGGACAGCCCGACGAGGATAGCGGCCAGGAGTCCGGTCCGTCGGCCGAGCAGCCGTTCACAGAGGATATAAAAGAGCGGTACCGCAAGCGTCGCGAAGAGGGCGAGAGGAATCCGGAGCGCCCGGTTCATCGGAAGGATGTCTTTGGGCTGGGAATTATCTTTTTCGGCTTCGTACGATTTCGGATCGTCGATGAAGGGGAGCCCCGCTCCAGAGACGAGGGCGACGGTGACGCCGGGTTTGTCGCTTATGTTCGTCCCGGCCCAGTCGCCTTCGCCGATGTTTTTCCAATAACTCGGTATGCGGTCGAATGTCCAGAGCGGTTCATCGACGCCGGCGAAGTTTCCGATATCGCGCAGCAGCAGGAATCCGCAGAGCGCGGTGACGAGGCCGAGCGCGGTCAGAAAACCTGCCCCCTGTCTCGCAAGCCAGCGCGGTATACCGGCGCGTATCCGTGCCGGTATCGAACGGGCCTTTCCGCCGTCCGGTCTACGGAGTAACCCGAACGCGAGTAAGAACGGATAGGTTCCGACGAGAAAATGGAAGGCCGGGTGCAGCAGTGTCTCCCGCCCGGAAAGAAACAGTCCGTCATAGAGGACGAGCTCGACCGGCATCAGTATGAACAGAAATGCGGTGACGGATGTTCCGAAAGATGTCGATGACGCGCGCATCCGCGAATGGGCACGGGAGGCAAGTAGGGTGCCGATGATAAGGAAGGCCAGGTAGTGCCACGCGGCCCGGTCGAGCAGGATGAACCCCGGGTCGACGGCCTTGCGCTCGAGGAGGATAGACGCGTTGACTGCCAAAAGCGATGAGAGAAGAATGTCAGGCAACAGGTGTCGCCACATGACATACGCGGATGATATGAATCGGGTCATATTGCAAAGAGGTGGTTGCCGGAGTAAAATTCGGATGAGGAGCAGTCACATGTACCGATACAGTATATAAGACTGTACCGCGTAAGGAAAGCAGATAATAGAGCATCGTCCACGCTTACCGAAGTCACGATATGTCGTTTTCCGCAAGGGAATCAGTCGTCCGAATAGGCAGATCCGAAATCTTCTGGCTGATCGTCATCCTGGCGGTCGGCATGTTTTTGCGTTTCTATCATTTTTCCGATTGGCTGCACTTCGAACTCGATCAGGCGCGTGACGCGCTCGTGGTCCGCGAGGCGATTCTTGGCGGTCCGGGCGAGCTGACCCTGCTCGGAATGAAGGCCGGTGGAACGTCGCTCCGGCTCGGTCCCGGGTTCTATTATCTGGAATACCTGTCCGCCCTCCTGTTCGGTGCCACTCCGCAGGGTATCGCCACGGTTGTTCCCATCCTGTCCGTCGCATCTGTCTTGCTGTTTCATCTGTTCGCCCGACGGGTGTTCCATATTCCGCTCGCACTCACGCTCACGGCACTGTTCGCCGTATCCGAATATCTCGTGTCGTACGGACGGTTCGCCTGGAATCCGAACCCGATCCCGTTTTTTTCGTTGCTCGGCCTGTATGCGCTGCTCCGCTCTGTCTCGTCCGGAGAGCGGTATCCGGGACGATGGTTCATCCTTTCCGCTTTCGCGATCGGGTTCGCGACTCATCTGCACTTTATCGCATTCCTGGTTTTGCCGACGGTCGCCTTGCTGTTTTTGCTCGTGCGCCGACCGCATTTTTCTGTGAAGTCGTGGGGTGCCGCCGTGTTCGCGTTCCTCCTGTTCTATATACCGGTCGCACTCAATGAGATGGAGAGCGGCGGTGCGAATTCGAAAGCGTTCATCGGCGCGTTGACGGAAAAATCCAGCAAGGAAGTGCGGTCTCCGGTCGAGAAACTGATCAGAAACGGCGTTGAGCATGGTCTCGGATACCTGGTCGTGACGACCGGCATCGAGGATGGCGGATTTCCCGAAATCGAACTGCTCCGCGACGGCACGGTGCATCTCGACTGTGACACGAAATGCCAGCACGGGAAGGTAGCGGGCACCGTTGCCGTGGGGGTGACAGGCCTTTCACTCCTGTCACTCAGTTTCCTGTGGTTTCGGGTACGAGAGCGACGGCGTTCCGATGTGCTGTTGCTTACCGGCATCTGGCTTGTTGTCACGTTCATCGTCCTTACCCCGCTCTCGTACGGGTTCGCGCCGCGGTTCTTCCTCGTTCAGGCACCGATCCCGTTCCTCCTGATCGGATTCTTGATCGAATCGATCCGGATCAGTCTGCCGCACGGAACCAAAGTCGCGCATATGGCGACCGTTGCTCTGTTGTTTCTTGTCGGGCTCAATCTCTTCGGCATCGCGGCACGCTTCGATGAATTGGCGCGTTCGTCGACCGAGGCGGTCGATTCACCGGCGGATCGGATACTCAAGGAAAAGATTCGTGTGCCGCTTGTACTGCAGACGAACATCGTCTCGTATCTGAAAGCGCGTTCGGTGGAAACGGGCTATCCCGTCTATCTGCAGAGCGAGCCCGAACACCGTCGGGCGTTGAAATACCTTCTGGAGCGTGACGGCGTGTGGGTGCCGAGTCAGACGGGTGTCTATGAGGAAGGAATATACGCACTCGTGATCCGTTCGCAGTCGGATCTTGCGGATGGGTCGAAGAAGTACGCGGAGCGTTATGATACGTTCAAGACTACGCCGTTCGGTACGTTGACGCTGATCGAGTTCCGGCCGAAGACGGGAACCGAGGACGGCGTACGGCAATCGAGAGATGATGCCAAAGCGAAGGGTGGCGGCGTCGCGCTACCCCGTCTCACCTGGCGGGAATGGTGGCAGGGAAGGAACGATGCCGGAAACGATAGCGAGGAAGAATAAACATATTCATGACCGAACACACTATGATACGTTCCCGCTTGTCGGTATGTGTCGCGATGCTGTCCATTGCCTGCTCGTTCGTGCTGTTCGGTTCGTTTGCCGATTTCGCGACCGCTTCGGGATACGACTATTATTATGTCGAGAAAGGCGCCGATGGTGACGGTTCTTCGGACGACCCGTTCGGTTCCATCGGGGACGCACTGGACGAGATCACGGATCACGGAGGAAAAACGGTGTTCGTGAAGTCCGGTACCTATGGGGAATCCATTACGCTCTCCAAGGGGGTCTCGTTGGTCGGAGCCGACGAGAAGGGAACCGTCATCGACGGAACGGTGCGTATGGAGGACGGCAGCGGTCTCCGGAAGCTGACCGTGACGGGTGGCGGCGTGACGGTTCCCTCCGGGGCGGATGCGAAGCTCGACGGTGTCCGGATCCGGAACGTATCGAATATCGGGATAAACGCCGATCCCGGCAAGGGGACGGTCGAGGTCACGGACTGCGTGATCGAGAAGTGTCGGAAAGGGCTGTATATCCAGGCCGGCCGAACCGTCAAGATGGATGACTGTGAGGTGAAGGATAATTCGGAAGAAGGCTTCGATATCCGTCAAAACGTCGCGGGCTGGGCGAAATCGTCAAAATTCAATGACAACGGCGAATCGGGCATCGAGATCATCCTCGGAAGTTCGGAATTCCGTATCCAGTCGAACACGTTTTCCGGAAACGGCGCGAGCGGTATCGCCGCACAGTATGTCGATGTCAGCAAGAAAACCGGAGACGTGCGTATCACCGGCAATACGCTCCGTGGGAACGACAATTTCGGCATCGCTTGCAAGATTCCGCAAGGAGGACCCAAGAACGGGGATTACTTCCTTAATTCGATGACCGTCTTGGACAATACGTATGCGGACAACAAGGAAGGGGACATATCGAAACGTTGCCGTGTCCTGACCGACGAGGAACTCGCCGAACTCGAGAAGGAAGAGGCTGCCAAGGCGGAACAGGAGAAGCCGGTCACGACGAGCCGCTCGATTACCGAGCAGGAACTTGCGGAACGGAACCGAAAGGCCACGCAGGAGCGTCGGGACTTCGAGGATGCGCGTGAGACAGTCGAACGGGAACGGGTATCCGCTGCCGTCGGATATTGCGATTCGATGCTCCGCCATGTCGGGGACTCGGAAGCGATGCTCGCTCGGCGTTCCGGGGCGGCATATTTCCTGGTCGGTCCCGACCGCTCCGCCGAGGCGGAACAGACGGATATGCTGAACGCCGCCGAACGATCGGTTTCGGCACTGCAAGCGGAAATCCCCTCACTCGTTTCCGAGGCGGTCCGCAGGGAAGCCGAAGAGTCGCTTGAGGCGAGATCCGAATCGCTTGTCGCGCTCCGGTCATCGGTCGACCTGAGAAGAGCGGAGGCGGGAACCTTTTCACTCTTCGGCTGGGTCCGGTCCCTGTTTGATCGCCGTGACCGTGATGCCGGGCAGGGAGCGGATATCGCGACGTTCTTTCCGCAGACGTACCGACCGTCCGTCCTGTTCGTCGGAGAACTGTCCTATGCGGCGTCCCAGCGTTCCCGAGCGATCGCGTCCGGTGACGGAGCGTACTTCGGCGGCATCGACGACTTCTTTCGTGGCTTTGATTCCGTCGCGGCGACGATTACGGCACCGATTCTCCGCGATGCGGATCCGGTACCCGCATCGGTATCCGTATCGGGTCCCGTCCCGTCCCGATTCGCGAGCCTGTTCGCGTCCCGCGCGATGGGGATCGTCTCATCGGGCGGTCTTCCGGGAAGTTCGACCGAGGATGATCGCCTGAGAACCGACGATCATTTGTCGGGATCCGGTATCGTTTCGCCGGACAGGATCCCGGCGCGTATCGGTCGCGGTCTCCATTCGGTGACGGTTATCGGATATGCCGAAGGCGCTGCGGAGGCCGAAGAATCTTTCCTGGAGCGGGTTTCCGAGGCAAAGACCGAGGGAGGCGCCGTAGCGGTGATGATTGCCTGGAACGCATCGGAGAAATCGATCACCGAGGGCCGGAAGGCATTCGTATCCCGGCTTGCCGACCGCGGCGCGGACCTGATCGTCGGCTCGGGTATTCCGCGTGTCGCCGAATCCGTATCGATCGGAAATGCGCGCATATTCTATTCGCTCGGCAACGTTTTCCGGGATGCCTCGACCGCGACGTCGGAAGATATGACCGGTATCGATCTGGTCTCGCTGTCGACCGACGAGGTGGGAACCCCGTCCGTTTCGGTCCGTCGCGCGACGTTCGACGGTAACGGCGGTATCCGGTTGGCCGAAGGAAACGAATGAACATAATCATGCACGTATGACCAAGAAGAAAGCACTCCTTGTCCTGTTCGGGATTCTCGTTCTCGGTGCCGCCCTCCGTTTCGTCGGCATCGGTACTCTGTCATTTACCGCCGATGAGTTCCTGGATATCAATTCGTCGTACGGCTACTTCCGTACCGGCGAGTGGAAGGCATGGGATTTCAACAATGGTTGTCCGGCCATCGTCAACGAGAACGTCGCTCGTGACGAACGCGCGAACGTGTACAAGTGGCAGGTGTCCCAACTGTTCCGTTTCCTGCCGCCGACGGAAGGCGTGGCGCGTACCGTATCGGTTTGGTGGGGCGTCGTTTCGGTCGCGCTTCTGTATCTCGTCGGGTGGAAGCTCTCCGGTCGGCGGACGGTCGGACTGTTCGCTGCGTTCCTGTTCGCGGCGTCCGTTTCCGGCATCGGATTCGATCGCCGATTGCGCATGTACGCGATGTTCTTTCCGGTGTTTCTCGCGTTCTCGACCAGCCTCTTCTTTTTGTATGAGCGGGAGTACAAGGGGCGCTTCAGTGCGATCAGGAAGATATGGGAGCGGAGCGGTCTTAATCTTCCCTATCTGATTCCGACGGTAATACTTGGAGCACTGTCCATCAAGACGCATCAGCTGACCGTCAATATCGTGCCGATGTTCGGCATCTACGTCCTTTCCATGGCGATCATAACGATGCGAAACGGCAAGGGTGTACGGAACCGGTATTCGGTGACGGCGCTCGTCGGTATCGTCGGCGCGCTCGGCATGTGGGTCGCGGTACCGGAGAAGCTGCGGCTCCTGTCCGGGACGCTCGTATTTTTCGAGAACCACTATTCCTATTTCGGATACGTCGTACGTGACTATGTCCAGCCGGTACTCGCCGTCTTTCTCGCGGGATTCGGGGCCTGGTCGCTGTTTCGTACCTTTGATCGGAAACGGGAGGCTGTCTGGCTTCTTTCATCCTTTTTGACGCCGCTCATTATGGCGGTCTTTCTCTGGCGGCGCAACGAGGGGGAGCAGTACATCTTTTTCGCACAATCATTCCTGATTATACTCGTCGCTGCGGGCGGATACGCGTTGGTCCGTGAAGTGAAGGGAACACTTTCCGGAAAATGGAAACGGTCCGCCTGCATCGCGACCCTCGCGCTCGCTGTCCTCGTTCCCGACTGGGGTTATTTCCTTCAGGAAAACAATGCCTATCGGCAGACGTCCTCGGGAACGACGGTGAACTACCGCAAGGTCTTCACCTATGTCCGCAAACACGTGGCCGAAGGCGACGCGCTCGTCACCCGAAATTTTCGGAACTACTACTTTTCCGGCATGGAGGCACCCGTTCTCGACTACGGAGGCGAGCTCTCGACCGAGAAACTTTCCGTCGCGGAGCTCGAGTCGTTCATGCGGACGAATCCGTCCGGTTGGTTCGTCGCTTCCGACAATGATATGGACTATGTTTCCCGCGAGACCGAAGCGTATATTATCCGAACCATGGAACGGCAAAGCGACCCGCTTCTCCGTGGCGGCATCCTCGTCTATCGGTGGGATGGTGCCTGATGGGGGAACGAAAAATCTATGTCAAATTTGGTGAATAAATGTAACGGCGTTGGACGAATTTGTACGTATATTCGGCGTCATCCGATTACGATAGCGTTTCTAATGCTGTTGATAATCGCATCTTTTTTTCGTTTCTATCATTTCTCCGAGTGGCTGCACTTCGAACTCGATCAGGCTCGCGATGCGGTCGTCGTCCATTCCGCACTTCGGGACGGATTTTCGACATTGCCGCTTCTAGGTCCGCAGGCACGCGGCGGCGGTGTTTTCCTCGGTCCCGTCTTTTACTATTTCCAGTATCTTGCGGGACTGGTGCTCGGACCGTCGCCGGAATCGTTCGCGGTACCCGACCTTCTGTTCTCGGTCGGCGGAATTGTCGTGTTGTTCTGCCTACTCCGTCGTTTTCTCCGTGTTCCCGAGGCGGCCGCGGTATCGCTGCTCGCTTCGGTTTCGGTTTTTCTCGTGAACGTATGGCCGATTCGCGTGGAATCCGAACGGGATGTTCTTCTTCTCACTGCTGCTTGGATACGCGTTGCTTCGAGTGGTCGAACGGACCTTCCGGCATCCGGTGGTGGGGCACGGCCGGTGTCTCTCTCGGCGTGCTTATGAACCTGC
>FUWD012885108.1_pt1 | contig 10853 bp, 9 predicted proteins | sample 1063281 | NCBI WGS metagenome assembly FUWD01 (sample SAMEA79048168, study PRJEB19326) | metagenome | biome: marine
TTGCGCCAACAGCCAGACCCAGTAGAGGATTGAGGAAAAGTAACCCTATCAGGCTACCCAGAACCCCCCGCTCAACGCGCCTGCGGCGGTGAGGCTGACCATTTGGTCCAGCTTGATTTTGCCTTTTTCATCTTTTATCGCGATGACAGCGTCTTCAATGTCGATAAGATAATCCTTCTGCATTTTCATTAGGGTCAGCCGTACTTCTTCAGCCTTGAATTTGTCGTCATAACCAATAACAACGAGTGTGCTCATGAAAACTTCCTTTCTTTCATCAATTTATTACAGACATAAAACATTTGGTTTAAAAATAACATACAGCGGTCTTTCATTACAATTGTGAAAATTCACGCGGTTTTTCCCTGCGTATCGACAGTCCAATTGTGACTCTACACGGCGGATAGATTATGTGATACAACTTCGGACACATTATTTGAACTCAACTCTAAAACGGTTATAATTACTAACTTTTGATTCATCTCAACGAATCCTTGAAGCTGGAGACGATACGAAATGAATTTCACTTTCAATATGTCTCTTCTTGCTATTGGCCTGTTTTTCGGGATGCTGATTTTACTCGAGGTCGGTCGGAGGATAGGAAGCCGCCGAATGGCTGCAGACCCTGAGGGAGTTCGAGCTGGAGTTGGGGCGGTTGAGGGCGCCGTCTTTGCTCTTTTAGGCCTGCTTATAGCTTTCACGTTCTCGAGCGCAGCTTCCAGATTTGACGCCCGGCGACAATTAATTGTCGAGGAGGCCAACGCAATTGGTACGGCCTATCTCAGACTCGATCTACTCAATAGTCAATCCAGGGAGCAACTTCGTCAGCAATTTAGGCGCTATTTAGAGACTCGAATTCAAGCGTTTCAAGGGCTTCCAGATAGAAAGGCGGCCCAGCAAGCCTGGGACAATACCTCCTCGATTCAGCGGGACATCTGGAACCAGGCTGTCTCCGCTTGTCAGGGAGAAGGCTCTCAGCCAGCGACCATGCTAGTGTTGCCTGCGTTGAACCAAATGATAGACATCACGGCCACACGCGCTATGGCAACAAAAACTCATCCGCCGGTTATCATATTCGGCATGCTTTGCATGCTCGTCCTTCTTAGTTCGCTGATTGCAGGGTACGGTATGGCAAGCGGAAAGACGCGCAGTTGGGTCCACATCATCGGTTTTGCAGCTATCATGGCAGTCACCATATATGTCATTCTCGATCTAGAGTATCCACGTTTAGGTTTAATTCGGGTCGACTCAAGCGATGATTTACTGCTGGAACTAATTCAGAGCATGAGGTGAGTGGTGTCAATTGACAACTCCGGGCGCCTTTGAGCGAATACTCGTCGCGTCGTAAGACCAAGCGTTACCACGGTAGAAAAAAGTTGTAACAATTCGGGGAATTCAATAAGATGGCGTCAGTTAGCCTCTATCGTTGCAGATTATAACCAACAAGGAATAGGGTGAGTTGTCATGGCAAGTCAAGCTGTAGCATCAGGCAAGAATTCTTCAGAAGCAGTTTTTGGTGAATTAGGGAACAACTGGGGATGGCTCTTTGGCTTGGGCGTCCTATTCATTATCTTGGGCGTTGTAGGTCTGGGAGGACTCGTAGGTCTCTCGATAGTCGGATCTTTGTTCTTCGGAGTACTTATAATTGTTGGTGGTGTCGCTCAACTGATGGAAGCCGTCAAATGCAAGGCATGGAAAGGCGTTGCGTTCCACGTTATGATTGCTGTGCTCTATATCGTGGGTGGGATTTTCGTGATTCAGGACCCATTGGCCGCTTCGGTTCTCATGACTTGGGTGCTGGCTGTGGTGCTTATATGCGTAGGTGTCGCGCGAGCTATCATGGCCCTGCAGATGCGGGCTACGGGAACATGGATTTTCCCAATGCTGGGGGGCTTGATTTCGATCATCCTGGGAGGACTTATCTTGGCAAAGTGGCCACTTTCTGGTCTTTTTGTCATAGGCCTGTTTATTGCCATAGAACTTATCACCAACGGGTGGACGTACATTTTCATCGCGCTTGCCGCCAGGAAAGCAGGCAAGAGAATTACGGCATAGAAATTCTCCCCGTTCTCTCAGGGAGATATTTCAATTGCACGGAGAATTTCAACTTACAGCGCCGTAGTCGCTCACACGCTGGAAACATTCGAGAACGAGGACTCATCAGACCAGTCTATTTGATATAGCTTCCGGGTCCCTTCCAGGCCTTTAAGTTCAACCCGGATTTCAGAGGCAACCTGTACCCGATGGCCAAGAATAGAATGGGTTTTGTCGGATATCAGGATTGCTCCAGCCTTAGCCATGGATTCTATCCTCTTGGTTGTGTTGACGGCCGACCCAACCACGCCATATTTACCTCTCTTTTCAGATCCTATGTTACCAACAACAACCTGACCAGTGTGTATTCCTATTCCCATACCTAATTCCGGAAGTCCTTCAGCCACTAGCTCTTGCGAAACTTCCACCAGCGCTTTCTGCATTTTTTTAGCCGAATCGAGGGCATCCATGGCGCACTCAGTCACGTTACAATCAGCCCTGTCAAAGAACGACAGTATCCCGTCCCCGTAAAAGTCAATTACCACTCCCCTGTTGACCTCTATAGCTTCTGTCATTCTCGACAAATATTTATTGAGAATTTTTAATACCTCGGTTGGTTTGAGTCTTTCAGCCATGGGTGTAAAACCCCTGAGGTCCGACATCAGTATAGTGACAGTCTTCTCTTTTCCACCTAAATTAAGGTTTTCCGAGTTCTTAAGGAGTTCTTCAGCGATCGAATCTCCTACGTACCGACCAAACAAACGCTGTATCAAGTCCCTCTGCCGCAATCCTTCAATCATCTTGTTGACTCGTGTCTGTAATTGACCGATTTCATCGGATCTGTCTGCAATCAGATTCTTCGAGTAGTTTCCCTCCTCCACCTGTTTGGCGGATTCCGATAATTCCTTGATGGATCTAACAATCGGGCGCGTTACAACAACGATCAGCATTAGAACTACCATCAGCGAAGCTATGTTGGACATCAGGAAGATTGACCGAAAATGGCGCATAGGCTGGCAAATATGACAACCATCCTCGCGTAAGACCAGATACCAGTCGGCATGAGGAATACGCCGGAACCCCATTATTGAATCCGGAGGTCGCCCTTCACCGAATATGGTTCCGCCTTGTGCGCCAGCCTTCATTTCATTTATTATTTTAGGAATCAGCGGGTCTTTTAAATCACTGAGATTGCGGTTTGCCCATTTTGGTATGGATGAAGAGCGACAAATCCCGTCAGGGGTAACCAGAAACAATGTCGCAGCGCCCCATAAATTCAGTTCATTGATTTCCGCAAGGATAGGGGCAAACTGCATGGCAACATCTATCTCAATGCAACCGGGGAGATCGGAACTCAGGTGTCTGCTAAATATTTCGAAAAAATGCCGTTCGGTATTGATTTTCACTTCGATGGAATCTTCTTCGACACCTTTAGAATGTCCGCAATCGATCCTCCGAATGTCCAGAAACCTGACACCTGGTGTAGACTCGAGCAACTGGAACAAAAAAGTTTGCAGAACAGCCCGTTGAGGAGAGTTTTCGGCTTGCTGAATTGCTTTCAGAATGCTGACCTGCTGTTCCAAACCGAATCCAATGCGGTTGGCGGCGTACTCGAGCCTTATGTTCGCCCCTTGAATCCACTGCTCTATCAATTTCTCCCGGCTGTAAACAAAAGCCCAGAGAAACGTGGACAGGTTTATCAACGCCGCTGGAATCAGTAGAAATACCACGAGCCTGTTTTGAAGATTCAGTCGCATATCACTCTCGCCTGTCTGACAAGCCTGTTTCTTGTCAAAAGCGGTAAGGACATCTACAATAACTGATATGAGCCTAAGATCCACTCAGCCCATGGAAAGCTTAAGCCGCGGTTGGAGCAATTGTCAATGCGGACAGTCCCGAATCCATGTTGATGAGTTTGCTAAGGTCCGTTGCAATTTCTCAACTCCCACCTCTCCAGGCAAGGTTTTGTCGTCTGCTGATCTGGATTGGGGGAATTGATGAAGCGCTTGGGTTAACGTTGTTAACCGGATTGTTAAACTTGTATACCATGTCCCGTTTACACATGGGGGTTCAGGGATACGGAAAACTTGATCTAGTAGATCCCCCAGTTGAACGCCCACCCATGAATCTCTGTTCCGGAACCAGCGTCAGCGGTAATTCGAGCTCTGACAGTACCGGACGAAACATTTAGGTCGGTTGCGCATGCTGAATAGAGTTCGATTTCAGGAGCGAAATTAGCGGTCTTCGTGAGGCCTGAAAGTTCGATCCAACTAGGTGGGCCTTCTCCAAGACTTATCCAGAGTTTTACACTGCCATTCATGTTTCTTACCAGCATCGAGCCATCCACTCGGGTAATGTCCGACCTCGCTTCGCAGGCCTGGCTAACCAGTTCAAAATCAGGCCCGTTGGTATCATAACTTATGGTGAAGCCGCCAAGGTGAGGGACATTATGGTTTTCCAACGCCATCATTCCCGCCGCGATGGCGATTTCTCCTGGGACGAAAACCTCAGACCACGCTTCGTTAATTGCGTCAAGGACCTGGCCATCCATTTGATTAGTGTCTATTTCAAGGGCCTGCTTCAGGGCGGAGCATCGGGTATTCTGTTCGGCGTCGGTCCATGTTCCTGATTCGTTCATGAATTGCCAATCTCCAGAGTTGAGTCGAGCTATGCTCTTCCAATCCACCCCATCCCTAATTTTCCAGTTCTCAGAATCGTCGTTGTTGTTGAAAGATAACGCATAGCGGATAGTTGAGGATCCAGGCGCAGAATAACATGCTGATATGTTGGTAATTGCAGACCATCCAGATGCCGGAATCCCTAAAATAGAGGCCACCTGAAGTGTGCCTGGGACGCTGAACGAAGCTTCTACGAGCTGCAACTGGCTCAGACTTGTCAAACCCTCGCCCCACGACCTTTTTATGGATAATCGGTAGTGACGGTAACCAGAGCCATTAGCAAATGTGAGGTAAGCACTCCACGTGTTGGAAGGAAGTTGAGCAAAATCGTCACGGGAATCCAGAATAACCCAATTTGCGCTGTCATTCGATCCTGATAGTTCAATGTCTCTCGGTGGAGAGACGTAGGCCGGATCGGATGAATTACGGGAAAGTAACCGATACTTGTTGATGACTACAGACTCCCCAACTCCGAAATCAATTTGTATCCACTGCGGATTGGTCTCGCTAGCCGGCGATGATGCTATCCAGAATTCCTGCGGGTCTGTAGAGTGCGCTTCATTCTGATCGAAAACCCTCCAGGCCGGACAATCCGGGGAGCTATGTTCACTGGACGCTGAGACTGCCAAGGGAGCCGGCGACGAATTGGAAGTCATTGGGCTTGTGGAGTAGTCAGTCCGTTCGTTTGAAGAGCCATCCGCAATGACTGTTCTTTTTAGCGAAAGCCCTTCAGGTGATATTGATAGGCTGTTTGACTCGCATAATTCGATGTTCGAGTCCTGGTCAATCTGAATCGTTTCTGTTAAGCCCGTTGTAGCCGAACCAGGCGTATAATATAGATCAGAATCGTTGTAAGAGGCTACAGTCAGTGTTAAGTCCAACCCTGATTGATCGCTGAACGTATCTACAAATCCATTGGCTGTTTCATGGGCGGCAAGCGTGTGAATGCGTGACTGGTTAAGATGGACCAAATGGAGGTTGCTAACAATTGTCTGGGGCTGATTCGAAAGTGGGTCCACATTTTCTTTCTGTTCCCAATATAAATCGGTAGCCACATTATTACCTGAAGTCTTCAGACACCCCCCGGAGACAGGCGTCCCCTCAAATACGCCCAGACCGTCTTCCGTGGAAATGACCAGACCATTTCCTGAGAGATGGGACGAGTTCCCGACTACAAAAGTCATGTTTCCTCCATAGTGCTGGAATTTGTGAGAAAATTGGTCGAAAGTTACCGAAATGTAATGGTGGAAGTTACACTTAAATTGTATTCCTGGCGGGAGGTCTGTCAATCGCTAGTCAAAAAACCTCTGTAACAAAATAAAAAGAGGCAGCCTGATGCGGGCCGCCCTCTGTAGTGTCAGGTTAACTTTGAGATAAGCTAACTTTCCAGAAAGACCTTGAATGCCTTGTATGTCATCCATACGTCGTCTTTGGCGCATAGTTCGAGAGGAGAATGCATTCCCAGGATCGGGGGCCCACAATCAATTATATCCATACCAGCGTTCGCCACGTACTTGGCAACGGTACCGCCGCCGCCCTCATCGACTTTACCAAGACCTGCCGGTTGCCACATGATATTGTTCTCATTGAAAAGTCTCCTAACCCATGACGCATACTCGGCGTTTGCGTCCGACCCCATGTACTTTCCTCCTGCGCCGGTATATTTTGTTATTCCGATACCGTGGCCAATTTTGGAGTTATTCCTTTTTTCGTAGGCGTCTCCATAGGTCGGGTCCACTGCCGCTGTGACGTCTCCAGAGAGTCCCTTGCCACTGGAGAAAATGGTGCGAAGATTTCTCAGGGATGGATCTAGCCCCGACTTTTCCATGAGTTCCATCAGGAACAAATCCAGCGCCGCTGACTTTGCGCTCGTATTGCCTTCGCTGCCAATTTCTTCCTTGTCGTAGAAAACCGCCACGCAAGTATGGAGTGGTTTCGTGACATTGATGATGGCTGTAGCAGTGGTAAATGCGCATACACGGTCGTCCTGCCCGTAGGCTGCCACGAGGCTGCGATCAAGGCCGGCTTCACGAGCCGGTTCGGCGGGAATCATTTCAATCTCTGCGCCTATGAAATCCTCCTCAGTGATTCCATATTTGGCAAAGAGCAAATCCAGGATTGCAAGTTTGACTCTATCGGAGGCCTCCTGGTCTTCATAAGGGAGAGAACCGATAATCACATTTAAATTCTCGGCCGGTATGAATTCGCTGGCCTTCTGCTCCATCTGTTTTCTTGACAGGTGGGGCAAAAGGTCTGGAATGGTTAGAACCGGATCGTCGGGCTTTAATCCAATTTCCACTTCGACCGTTTGGCCTTGACGCGTGAACATGGTTCCTATCATAGCAAGGGATCTGGCTACCCAATGATATTTCTTGACTCCCCCGTAATAATGAGTCTTCAGGAGCGCCAATCCCGTCTCTTCGTACAGCGGGTTCGGCTTTATATCGAGCCTTGGGCTGTCAACATGAGAGGTGACGAGCCGAATTCCCTCGACTATGGGTTTCTGACCCATAACAGCCATTACGAGCAGCTTGCCTCGGGATACCTGGTAGATTCTGTCTGTAGCGCTGTCTGCGTGTGAGATTTCTACAAAGCTGTTTCCTGAAGCCATCTCCACAAGTCGGTGGATGGCCCTGCGCTCAGTCCGTCCTTTATTGAGGAAGTCTATGTAGTCTTCAGCGTAATTTGAGACGTCCTTTTTGTCTTTGGCCGATAGGCTGTCCCAGACTCTGGGTTTTTCCATTACCAGTTTCTTTTTAATTCACTGGTTTTTTTCGATTCTTTCTTTTCCGGCATAGTCTCACCTGGGGCTGATTCTTTATTGGCCCTGTTTCCAGAGTGGATCGAATGGGTTGAATTTCTCCGGCAGCATTCTGGGATGGTCTGATTCCGGCCCCAGCGGTCCTGACGGCGCGGCCGCCGCTTTCAGCGGAGGATAATTTTTCGTTCCAGAAAATCTCGCGCCATGTTGATCGGAGTCGCAAATCCTATACCCTGGCTTTTCCACAATAGTATTGTGTTGATGCCAATCACTTCTCCGTTGAGATTAAATAATGGACCGCCCGAGTTGCCAAGATTCATTGCGGCGTCAATCTGGATCAATGGAGGATATCCTGATCCAGGAATCATTCTCTTCTGGGCGCTGACAATTCCAACCATAATGGACTGGCCTATACCATAAGGATTCCCAATTCCAACGACCCATTCACCTAGCTCGACCCCGTCTGAATTCCCCATCTTTACGGGTTCAAGATTATTGGCGTCAATTTTTATGAGCGCTATATCATTCTTACTGTCCTTGAACAGCGACTTTGCCAATCTTTTCGATCCGTCAAGAAGTTCGACTTCTATTTGCGTCCCATGTCTCAACACATGTTCGTTGGTCAGTATGTGTCCTGAGCTTGAGATGATAAAGCCGGCGCCATACCCCGTGGCCTTGCTACTGGCATCCCCCGAAAAACTGAGGTTGCTAAGAGACCAGGCTCCCCCTGAATCGAGCATTCGGATAGCTACAACTGAACGATTGACTTTTCTGATCAATTCACGAATATCTGGATACCCTGCCGCCGTTGGATGCGATTGCTGAGAATAATTCCGGGTTGGCTCAGTTCTGCCCTGAACAGGTTCAGGTTTGTAGGGAACAGGGGTGATGCCAATACGCCCTTTCTGAAGAATATCCCTAGTGTTTTGAGATTGGTAGTTCTCAGGGCGTCTGGTTGCGGACGATGGATCGGGGATTCGGTCAGAACTATTTTGGGCGTACGAAAAATTAATCAGAAACAAGCAAGATAATGTAATATATGCTATGTTTATCAGGAATCCACGGAAAGCCCTCATTCAGGCGCCTCCTCATTACGGTTTCCCGAAAAGGACCGTGGGAATTTGTCGGTCTCTCCGGTGGGGTGGAACCGATATAGACTTAACGTTGACATGTTGTCAATTAAATTATCTATTATTAGCGTAATAGGTTATAACCTTTAATGATTATGTGACAATAGTTTTTTCGATAAGTTGCATGATCTTTGGAGCGCGCCATATGTTTGAAGTTGAGATAATCTCAAGTTTCGCCGCCGCCCACAGTTTACGACAGTATAAAGGAAAATGTGAACGACTTCACGGGCATAATTACAGGGTTCATGTCACTGTCAGGTCGTCTAGCCCTAAGTCAGACGGCATGGTTATTGATTTTGGAGAATTGAAAGGAATCACCAACGAGATTCTGGAACGGCTTGACCACCATTTTCTTAATGAGATTAAACCATTTGACGAAATAGAGCCATCGGCCGAAAATATAGCGGAATTCATTTTTAAAGAAGTTGAACAAGGTCTTGGAGAAAGAGCCCATTTACTCTACAGCGTGGGAATATGGGAATCGGACTCGTCTGTTGCACGTTACTTTAGATGATTGAAAGACTGAAGAATGGTTCACCGATTTTTGTTGACCAAGAGGCAGACCAGGTGAAAATTTGCGCTATTCCAGACGTTCAGAATATGCCTGATGAGCGGAACATACCGATTGACAAAGTTGGCGTGCGAGGCATCAGATACCCGATATCAGTTAAAGACCGAAAAAAATGTCTTCAACATACGGTGGGGCTGTTTGACCTGTTTGTTAACCTGCCCAAGGAATTTAAGGGGACTCACATGAGCCGCTTCATTGAAGTTCTCAATGAATACCGGGGCGAAATATCGATGCAGAAATTCCAGGAGGTTCTGCAAAAGATAAAAGATAAACTCCACGCGAAAAGCGCTCACATGAATGTCGAATTCCCATATTTCGTTGAGAAAAACGCGCCTGTCACCAGTACACCCGGGATCATGTCATACACATGTTTCATGAGAGGATCTCTTGCGGAACGTTCAGACCTGATTGTCGGGCTTGAAGTTCCAGTAACAACCGTTTGCCCCTGTTCCAAGGAAATTTCAGATTATGGAGCGCACAACCAGCGGGGAATAGTAAGGGTGCAACTCAGGTTCAGGAAGTTCTTCTGGATAGAGGAAATAATCGAGATTGTGGAATCATCGGTAAGTTCTGAAATATATTCAATGCTGAAACGGCCTGACGAAAAGTACGTAACAGAAAAAGCCTATGAAAATCCTATGTTTGTAGAAGATGTTGTAAGAGCCGCCGTATCGCGTCTGAGGGAAAAGGACAACTTTCCATGGTACAGGATTGAAGCTGAAACCTTTGAGTCAATTCACAATCACAGTGCGTACGCATTGATTGAAAAAGACTTTTCTCCAACACCGGAATGTTTTCAGGGGCCGTGTTTCATGAGGTCGAACGGATCTTTCTAGACGGAAAATCCGGCTTCAGTGGAAAGGAAAATCATCTATAGTGTTGGTTTGTCTTGACACTAGAGAATTAACTAAATATTATTCGTTATGTGACAAAATGAAATGAGTTTGAGAAGTTAATCGCTTAGTTTTCCTTAATCATGATATTTTTTAGCTAATTCCCCCAAAAGGGTCATCGGAGACCAACATCTTGGGCTTCAAAATAATTATCCTGATCCTGGTGAACATTTGTGTCACAACCTATAACGCTAACGCGTTTCAACCCCAGACAGGCCCAAATTACATCGATACCATGGTCTCCAATATTCGAGATGGCCGCGGCGCTCCTCGGGTGTCGTCAGGAATTACACGTCCACAAGCCCCGGCCCCCAGTAAAGTTATCGTCACCATAAATCCTTCACTAGTTCGGAAGGCGCCCGCCCTTGGGGCCGCCGGTTCTTCGCTTAATGGACACAAGCCCGTCGCTCAGCCGCGTGTTAAAGCCAAGGCCATGTTTTGTGTTGACAGATCTTCAAATCGGGTAGTTCTCGCGGAAAATGAAACCGCACTTTTGCCCATAGCCAGCATCACCAAGCTCCTGACGGCCATGGTAGTGATTGATCAAATGGACCTGAATGAAATCATCGAAACCCCTGCTGATATAAATGAAGTCGAGAAGCATACGGTGGGAATTCGGCCAGGTGATCTGTTTACGGTAAAGGACCTTTTACACGGTATGTTGATTGAATCGGGCAACGACTGTGCTGAAGCCCTTGCCAGGGCCTATCCAAAGGGCGGAAGATCAGCGTTCCTAGAATCCATGAATCGGAAGGCTCAGGAACTGGGATTGAACAAGGTGAAAATTTA
>FUWD012818032.1_pt1 | contig 10838 bp, 7 predicted proteins | sample 1063281 | NCBI WGS metagenome assembly FUWD01 (sample SAMEA79048168, study PRJEB19326) | metagenome | biome: marine
GGCAGCCGTAGAGGTTGTCGAACTTCGACTTGGTGACGGAGTCGTTCACGTTGATGGCGGGGAAGAGCAGTTCGCCCTTTTCCATCATCTGGTACAGACGGTGGACACCGGTCGTGGTCTCTTCCGACACGCCCTTCATCTCTTTTGCGACCTTGTGCCAGCGGTTGCTGTCCTCTTCGTAGATGGCCTTCAGCTGTCCGAACAGCGCGCGCTCTTCAGCGTTGCCGCCGGTGTTCTGGAGCATCGAGGGGTTGTTTTCGATCTTGTAGCCGAGGATGATCATGAGGGTAGCGTCGCCGCCGTCGTCGACAATCAGGTTCGGGCCCAGGCCGTCGCCGAAGTCGAGGATCTGGCGGGTGCACCACCAGTAGTCTTCAAGGGTCTCGCCTTTCCAGGCAAAGACCGGTACGCCGGTAGCAGCGATGGCCGCAGCGGCATGGTCCTGGGTGGAGAAGATGTTGCAGCTGGCCCACCGGACGTCGGCACCGAGGTCGACGAGGGTTTCGATGAGGACTGCGGTCTGGATGGTCATATGGAGAGAGCCTGAGACACGGGCGCCCTGCAGGGGCTTCTGGCCGGAATATTTCTTGCGGATGGCCATGAGACCGGGCATCTCTTTTTCAGCGATATCAATTTCTTTGCGGCCCCATTCGGCAAGGGAAATGTCGGCTACCTTGTAGGCAAGCGCAGTGGCTTCGATAGTCATTTGGATAGTTCCTCAGTGGTTTGTGGATGTTGTATCTCTCTCTCTCTGCTCCATAACAGGAGGGACCCGTTTCTGGCGGGTCCCTCCTGGTGGGTGACGGGGTCTCAGGCGATGCTGAAGGCAGTCTTCAGCTCTGCGACCTTCTCGGTTTTCTCCCAGGGGAAGATGTCGCGGCCGAAATGGCCATATGCGGCAGTCTGCTGGTAGCACCAGCCCTGAGGGTTGTCGAGGCTGAAGCGGCGGATGATGGCCAGCGGACGGAGATCGAAGATCTTCTCGGCCTTCTCCTGGATCTGCTCGTCGGAGAGTCCGTGCTTGGCGGTGCCGTGGGTGTTGATGTAGATCGACACGGGGCGTGCCACGCCGATGGCGTAGGAAACCTGCACGGTGCACTTCTCGGCAAGCCCTGCGGCAACGATGTTCTTTGCAACGTGGCGCGAGGCGTATGCTGCGCTGCGGTCAACCTTCGACGGGTCTTTGCCGCTGAATGCGCCGCCGCCGTGGGGAGCTGCACCACCGTAGGTATCGACGATGATCTTGCGGCCGGTCAGACCGGTGTCGCCGTGTGGTCCGCCGATTTCAAAGCGGCCGGTCGGGTTGATGTGGAACTTGGTGTTCAGGTCGAGCAGGTCGGCCGGAATCACCTTTTTGATCACGTTCTCGATGATGTCCTTTTTGATGACTTCCTGGAACTCTGTTTCCGACATGCCGGCCGGTTCGGGATCGTGCTGGGTGGAGACGACGACGGCATCCACGCGGGCGACTTTCTCATCGACATACTCAAGCGTGACCTGGCTTTTTGCATCGGGGCGGAGGTAGGTCATGATTTTGCCGGCCTTGCGGATGTCGGCAAGGACCTTCACCAGCTGCTGTGCGAACTGGATGGCGGCAGGCATCAGTTCCGGGGTCTCGGTGCAGGCATAGCCGAACATCATGCCCTGGTCGCCGGCGCCGACACGGTCGAACTCGTCAGCGATCTCTTCCTTGCGGTCGACGCCGCGGTTGATGTCGGCCGACTGGCTGTGGAGTGCGGAGAGCACGCCGCAGGAGTTTGCCTCGAACATGTATTCACCCTTGGTGTAGCCGATTTCGGTGATGACCTTGCGGGCGATTTTCTGGACATCGACGATGCCCTTGGTGGTGACCTCACCGCCGACGATGACCTGGCCGGTGGTGACGAAGGTTTCGCAGGCTACGCGGGAGTTGGGGTCCTGGCGGATGAAGTCATCGAGGACTGCATCTGAAATCTGGTCCGCTACTTTGTCCGGATGTCCTTCCGATACGGACTCCGAGGTAAAGAAATACCTTGACTGTGACATGTTTGCAATAAGATTATGGTTAAACGAACAACAGGAACAACAGAAAAATCGGTACGGGAGGTTTTTCGGACGGGCGGACAGAGATGGGCCGACTGGACACGGAAAACCTTTCCGGCAGGTCACTGGGAAACTGAATTCCAGGGGAGTGAGCCTGCGGCACCGTGTCCATAGGTAATGGGGATGCCTTTAGATAAAACAGTTTTAAATGTAAGCATTCAGGGCGATGTATGCAAAATTCTCTTTTCCGTGCATCGCCCCGTTCGTCGGGGAGGCTTAGCCGACCCGTATTTCGGAGTAATCGCCGATGTTGATTTCGTGAGGATTTCCTGAAATCGAGGCGTTGTTGCCGACAATCGAGCTGTTGATCATGATGTGGGCCACCTTTGCGCTTGTGCCGATGATGGAGTCCCGTACGATGGCATCGGTAATGACTGCCTGTTCGCCGATGGTGGTGTTTGGTCCGATGATGGCGTTCTCGATGCGCGCGCTGTCGGCAATGAACACCGGCTCGTTGATGATGCAGCCGGGATAGGGCTTTGCGGGGGTGGCTTTCCTGAGAAGAATCTCGTTGGTCGAGAGCAGGGTTTCGGGTTTGCCGCAGTCGTACCAGCCGTGGACGGGGAATACCGAGAACGGTTCTCCGCCCTCGATCATCAGCTGCAGGGCGTCGGTGAGCTGGTACTCGCCCTTGGTCTTGATCTCATGGTTGATGAGATGCTCGATGGCGGTGAAAAGCGGAGTGGCTTTCTGCAGGTAGTAGAGGCCCACGATGGCGAGGTTGCTGACCGGAGTATCGGGTTTTTCGACCAGCTTCCTGATGCGGCCTCCTTCGGTGACTGCAACGCCGAATCGGCGGGGATCGTCCACCTCCCTGACTCCGAGGGTGGAGACGGGGCTCTCTATGACGGGCTGAAGATCGACGTCGAAGATGGTGTCGCCGAGGATGATGAGCAGCGGGTCCTCTTCTTCGATGAAGGGCTGGCACATCCAGATGGCGTGGGCGAGGCCGAGCCGTTCGGGCTGGTTGACAAAGGTGAACTTGATGTCATAGTGTTTTTTCAGCCACTCCTCGACCATGTCGCCGAGATAGCCGACGATGACGATGGCCTCATCGATTCCTGCTGCGATGAGCTTGTCCATGATATGGCCGATGATCGGTTTTCCCGCAACGTTGAGCAGCACTTTCGGGTGGGAGAAAGTATGCGGGCGGAGGCGTGAGCCGACACCTGCAACAGGAATGATCGCTTTCATGGGTTTTGCTCTTTAGCGTGGTTCATTGTTCGGCCGGCAGAAGTTGCCTGCATTGCTTCTGCATGTTACTAAAAAGGGGCGTAAAACTGAACTGCTATGATGATGTGTAGGCACTTTACGCTTGTTGATGGATGGGTGCGGTGTGTTGCGGTTGTGAATATGGTATATATTTTATATATATCGGCTTGTTTTTTTATGGTAAAGTACCGTAAAATGCGCTGGCGTGCGGATGCGATGGAGGCTTATGTACTCTGTTGTATATGTGACTGCGGTGCCCCAATCTTCAGCCAGTAACCAATGCGTAGTCCCCGCACAGCTCCTTTTCAGTAAATACTTCTATCATTGACATCCGTTTCCCCGTTATTTCCGTCTGGCAGTACGTTCTCCCGGAATTCTGGCCGCATAAGCGCATGCCTGATTGTACCTGTTGCGTCCGGGAGCGGGTATCGTCATAGGAGGCGAGAAGCCGGTGGAACAGCGCGGCGTAGCCCGTCACTTCTCCATGATGGACGGCTGTCTGGAAATCGTCCATATTGATACACGGGGGGGCGCTTCCCTGCAAAGATGTCGATCTGGTGCGGATTTCCTCCATGAGGCACGGATTCGAAGCCGCCGACCCTGAGGCCCCTTACACGCGAAGAGGACGATTGGTCGGTCAGGTACCCGGGAACGGTTCGGCAGGACCCGGGCATCTAAGGCCCTCGTGACTGGGGGCGCTATCATTTCGGTGAAAGGCCCCGACATCGTCTGCCGCTTCATCGGGGAAGCCGAAAAGGCTGTCCGTCGACGTTCCTCCCGTTATAGGAACAAGGGAGAATAAAGATAATTTTTAAGCAGACTTATGCATCAGAGTCTCTACGTCTACGGCATTGCAAAAGAAGTCGCTTTGCCGACATCATCCGCCGAAGCAAATCCTGACATCTATGTCGTTCCCAGGATGGGCTGTTCGGCCATCGTCACCAACCGGGCAGACTCCGCCAACGGGGAATACGACCGTGAATCATTCGCCCGGATGCATCTTGAGCACCAGACAACCCTTGAACGGCTTCTCGCAAGCGGCATGCAGCTTATTCCGATCAAATCCGGGACCTTCGTTTCCTCGGCAATCGATGCGGCGGGCATCATTGAAGACGGATACAAACTGATCGACAGCATTTTCCGTGAAACGGAAGATGCGCATGAACTCGACGTGATTGTTACATGGAGCAGTTTCCCCTCTCTTTTGCAGCAGTGGGATGCAGAGGGCGATGTGCAGGAATTGAAACGGGTGAAGGAGGCCCGTCAACCCGCCACTACTGAAGACGCAATCGCAGTCGGCAGGCTGATTAAGGAAAAGATCGACCAGCGCAACGCAACCGTTGGTGCCGACGTTTTCGGGCAGCTCGGCACATGGTCAATGCAGTCAAAGCGGCACGACTCCATGGACGGTGATATCGTGCTCAACGCCGCATTCCTCGTCAACCGCCTTGAGGTCGATGCATTTGTCGGGGCTGTTGAAGCGTTGGACCGCCGGTATCAGCACGCCCTGCATTTCAGGATCGTGGGCCCCCTGCCATGCTACAGTTTCTTTACGCTGGAGCTTAGGGAGCTGTCCCCGGGCACCATTTCAGAAGCGCGGAGCATCATCGGCCTTGAGGACGCAGCCGGAGAGGAGGAGCTGAAGAAGGCCGGTCATCTGCAGGTGAGGGTGGAGTATCCGGACAGGCAGGCAGCATCGGAAGAGGGTGAGGGGTCTCCACCATAGGGTTCTACGGGACAGCTTAGTCGAGAGTGGCCATCCCTTCAATCCTTGCCGTAGTCGGCCCCGACAGGCGGCTTACTGCATCAGCGGGTCATCGGGGAGGTCATGAACGAGCTCGAATGCGTCATTCCGGTAAGGTTCTGCACGGTTGCGCCAACTTCCGACGGAAGTCTGCAACCGTCTCGACTGCCGTTACGGTGAGCTTTCCGAACGGCTTGCAAGGCTGCAGTCACCACGTAGAGTTCATTGTAAACTGGCCGTTGGCGCGGACATGACCGTGATCTGCAAGGACAGAGAGCGGAATGTATCGGGAGATCAAGGGGTATCGGGCCAGAACCGGGTCGATGCGGTATGGTCACCGGGGGCGCTCTGAAACAGTCGCTCATCCATGATACCCTCCACCCTGTCAAGGCGGCTCTGAATGTCATGAAGATACGGTACACAGTTTCAGTCCACATCTGTGAAGGACGCGCTCCGACAGTCTGAGGGAATGAAGACGGGGAATGAGCCGCGCATCGGGGCAGACCCCGGACAATGAGGAATCCGGTCTTGCCAGGCTGGTGCTGACCGATCATGAAGCTCGACATGAAGCTCGACATGAAGCTCGATATGAATTGATGGACAGGCTCAAGAAAACCTTCAGCTTCATTCCAAACCTCGGCCCGCTCGGGGACCTCATGTGAGGGGAACTCCCATTCCGGATTTTGTGCGGTAGCACTCCATAGCTTATATTGGCGCACGTCCTACCTGTCTGCGATCGTCCCGGCTCCGGGGCCCGCATACGGCAGTAAACAATTGTTTTCAGGAAATCTTGACGGGTGCAGCCTGCCCTATGGCCGCTTCCCGCCATCTGATCGGCAGTGAGCAGTATGGCAGAAAGGGTGAAGAAACTATTCCGCCAGTCCGGGGTCATCCCCGTTCTCGACGAGAGCGTGGTGCTCATCACCGCCCGGCGCTCTGACCGGTGGATCATTCCGAAGGGATACGTGGCCAAAGGTCTTTCGGCTCCGGATTCGGCAGCCAAGGAGGCTCTTGAGGAGGCCGGTCTGCTCGGAAGGGTCGGTGCAGAACCCGCAGGGGAGTACCGGTACCGGAAGTTCGGGAGGCAGTTTTCTGTGGAGGTCTATCCTTTTTTCATTGAATCGATGCTCGACGAGTGGGATGAAATGCACCAGCGCCGCCGCAGAATCGTCTCTCCCGGCGAGGCACTCGACCTGCTTTTCCACGACAACCTGAAATCCATTGTTGCCGGGTACTTCGGCATGGTTCCCTGAGGCCCTGCTCCATACGGCATTATACCCTGATACAGTTATGCGCCCGAAACGCTTTTCTTCGATCTTTGCGGCCCTCGCCGTCCTCCTTCTGGGATTTGCCGTTGCGGCTTTTCTTTCACGAAAGCAGACTCCCCCGGAAAAACCAGCAATGAAGTCGGCAGCATTCCAGCCGGTTGCGCTCGATACCGTCGCCAATGGCAGGGTACTTCTTCCTTTTGAGATGAGCGGTTCCATCGAGGCGCTCCGGAAAATCGAGATCTATGCTGAAGTCCCGGGTATATTCCGCGATGCCTCAAGCCCGTTCAGGGAGGGCACCTGGTTCCGGAAAGGGGAGACCCTTCTTCTGCTCGATGACGCAGTCTACCGCAACAGTGTCCTTGCCGAGAAAAGCCGGCTTCTCAGCCAGCTTACCCTCGTCCTTCCCGATCTCATCATCGATTTCCCTGAAGAATCGGAAAAGTGGAAGGCCTATGTCGGCGCGTTCCGCATTGATTCCCCGCTTTCGCCGCTGCCCGCTCCCTCATCGGACCGTGAACGCAATTACCTTGCCGCCCGGGGAATCTATGACCGGTTCTATGCGGTCAGGAGCATGGAGGAAACGCTCGATCGATACCGCATAACGGCTCCGTTCGACGGCCAGGTCATCCTCTCCGCCCTCAATCCCGGAACCCTTGTCAGAACCGGCCAGAAAATCGGCGAGTTTTCGGCTTCCGCCGTCTATGAACTCGAGGCCACGGTCGGACTGCGTGATGCTGGATTCCTTGAGCCCGACAGCCCCGTCACCCTCTTTTCCGAAGATATCGACGGGACATTCAGCGGGGTGGTCCGGCGCGTCAACAAGGCTATTTCGCCCTCAACCCAGACCGTGTCGGTCTATATCGAGGTGGCCGATGCCCGCCTGCGCGACGGCATGTTCCTTACCGCCCGTCAGGAAATTTCTGTTGACTCGGCATATGTCGTTCCCCGCCGCCTGCTGCGGGAGGAGAACCGGGTGTTCGTGATCGAGGGTTCGGTGGTGGCGTTGAGGACGGTGCGGGTGGCTGCGGCTTCGGGTGACCGGGCAGCGGTGCGCGGCCTTCCCGACGGGAGCCGGATCGTGCTTGACCCTCCCGGCGGCATGCGTGAGGGGATGGATGCGACCCCTCTTCTTCGGCGCACTTCATCGGGTGAAAAGAGAAAGTGAAAGCCCTCATCCGACATTTTGTCCGCTACCCGGTGCTCGGCAATGTGCTGTTTCTTGCCGTCATCCTGTTCGGTCTGGTATCGTTCACCCAGATCAAGACCACCTTCTTTCCCGACATTCCTCCCAATTTCATCTATGTCAGTGCACTCTATCCCGGCGCTTCGCCCGAGGAGATAGAGGAGGCCGTCACCCTCAAGATCGAAGACAGGCTGAAGGGCGTGAGCGGCATCGACCGGGTGACCTCCATATCGACGGAAAACACCATGACGGTGACCGTGGAGCTCAAGAAAGGCTTTGATGCCAACGACCTTCTGCAGGAGGTGACCAATGCGGTGAACCAGATCAGCTCATTTCCTGCCGAACTCGAGCAGCTGAGGATATACAAGCAGGAACGGATGGACTTCGTCATCGCCTACTCCCTCTACGGTGATGTCGACCTCAGGACCCTGAAGGGATACGCCAGGAGCCTTGAGCGCGAGCTCCGCAACAGCGGCGCGGCTACCCGTATCACCCTCAGCGGATTTCCCGTTGAGGAGATCGAGGTCGGTCTGCGTGAAAACGACATGCGGGCCTACGGGATAACATTCAGCGAAGTCGCGGCTGCTGTCAGCCGTGCCAACGTCAAGATCACCGGCGGCACCATCCGGGGCTCCCGCGAGGAACTGCTCATCCGGGCTGACAGCAAGGGCTATAATGCCCCGGACCTCAGAGGTATTGTGGTCCGCTCCGGTGCGAACGGTGCGGTCGTCCGCCTCGGCGACCTTGCCGATGTCCGTGATCGTTGGTCGGACGATCCCGACCGGAGCTGGTTCGAGGGTAAACCGGCCGTCATCGTGGACATTGACCGGAGCGCAGATCAGGATATGTTCGAAATCGTCGGGAAGGCACAAACAGTCGTAGAGGCGTTTGACCAACGCCATAAGGACATCCAGATCGAGATTCTCCGCAATGGTTCGGCCATCGTCAAAGAGCGGGCCGACATCCTCAGCAGCAACGGGTTTGTCGGCATGGTGCTTGTTGTCCTGTTCCTGGCTTTTTCCCTTAACCCGCGTCTTGCGCTGTGGGTTGCCGCAGGCATTCCGTTTTCGTTCGCCGGCATGTTCATGCTCGGCACCCTCTACGGTCTCTCCATCAATGTGGTGTCGCTGCTTGCCATGATTCTCGTGGTCGGCATCATCGTTGACGACGGCATTGTGATTGCCGAGAGCATCTACCAGCGGTACGAAAAAGGCGAGAAGCCCCTTGAGGCTGCACTGAACGGCATGATGGAGGTCATTCCCTCCGTTACGGCGGCAGTTCTCACCTCCGTCGTCCTCTTCTTCCTGTTCCTGTTCCTCGACGGGGACCTCGGCCAGCGGGTCAAGGATATCGCCTTCGTCGCCTCTACGACCCTTCTGGTGTCGCTGCTCGAAAGCATTTTCATTCTTCCGGCACACATTGCGCATTCCAGGTCGCTGCACGGACGCCCGGAAGCCAAGAGCTGGCTGCTCCGGAAGTCGGAGGAGTTCCTCCACTTCCAGCGTGATGTGCTCTATGCTCCGGTTCTGCGCTTCAGCATCGCCAACCCGCTCATTACGGCGGTCGTGCCGGTGGCTCTTCTCATCATTACGGTCGGCGCCATGCGGGGCGGGCTCATCAAGGCTACATTCTTTCCTGTCATCGAGCATGATAACGTGCAGGTCACCCTGGAAATGCGGACCGGTACACCGGGCAGGGTGACGGCTGAAACGCTTGCCCTGATGGAGCAGCGGATCAGGGATGTCGATGATGCTTACCGGCAGAGCGAGGGCGGCGAAAACGGACTTGTGAAGGCGATTGCCCGCGACATCGGCCCCGAGGGTCATCAGGGCGGGCTGCGGGTCACCCTTGTCGACAGCAGGCTCCGCTCGATCGGCAGCCTGGAAGCCGGGAACCGGTTCCGTGATGCAATCGGTCCCTTGCCCGGGGCGGGCAAGCTCCTTGTCGGCGGCGGGGGATTCTGGGGAATGCCGGTTTCCATCGCGCTGAAAAGCGACAACCTCTCCCAGCTCGATGGCGCCCGGCGCATGCTTGAGGAGGAGCTGAAAGGGATGGAAGAGCTCAAGGATGTCGCCGACAATGATCCGCCGGGTCTTCAGGAGGTACGGGTGCGGCTGAAGGAGAAGGCCTACGCGCTCGGATTGACGACCGGTGAGGTCATGAGCAGGGTTCGCAGCGCGTTTTTCGGCCAGGAAGCCCAGCGTCTGGTCAGGGGCATTGATGAAGTGAAGGTATGGGTCCGATACGGCGAGGATGAGCGTTCAACAATCGGTGCGCTCGAGACGATGTTCATCCGGCTCGATGACGGACGTTCCATTCCGCTCAGGGAGATTGCAGATCTTACCGTCAGCCGTGGAATTTCCTCCATCAAGCATATCGACGCACAGCGTGTCGTAAAGATCGAAGCTGATATCGCCGATCCCAAAACATCGGTGCCGCAGCTGCTCGACGTTGTCAGCCGGAACATCATGCCCCCCATACTTGCCGCCTATCCCGATGTCAGCTTCAATTTCGAGGGGCAGAGCCGCGAGAGCGGCAAGACCACCGGCTCGATGCGCATCGCCTTTCCTGCGTTGCTCTTCATCATGTACCTCATCATCGTCATCACCTTCCGCTCGTTCAGTCAGGCGTTCATCGTGATGCTGCTTCTGCCCCTTGCCCTCATCGGTGTCGCCTGGGGCCATTTCATCCAGGGCTACATCCTCAGCATCCTGTCGCTGTTCGGGGTCATCGCCCTCATCGGCATCGTTGTCAACGATTCCCTTGTCTTCATCAGCAGCTTCAACAGCCGCATCAAGGAGGGCTTGCCGTTTCAGGACGCTTTGTATGAGGTCGGACTCAGCCGGTTCCGCCCCATCATCCTCACGACCATCACCACCGTAGCCGGGCTCGGTCCGCTCATCTTCGAGCAGAGCCGTCAGGCGCAGTTCCTCTCGCCGATGGCCATATCGGTGGCCTACGGGCTGCTGTTCGGCACAACCCTGACACTCATCATCATCCCTGCGCTGCTGGTGCTGCACAACATGGCCCGCCGCAGGAGTGCGCTGTAGATAAGCAGTGCAAGAGATGAGGGTAGGTCCCTCGCAACCGGCTTGCAGGAGCAGGTTGCAAACCACCATAAGCTGCCTTTGTCAAAAGCATTGGTAGTGAGCGTTATGGAAAAGGCATCGTAAGGTGTCAGGTGTGAACCAAGGAAGACGAACACCAGTGAACTGTCGTAAACGTGTCGAAAGAGCAAGATGGCATCAAAACTGAATAGTTCTGCGGATTCAGGAAAAGTTTGGCGGGAACCTGTTTACTGGCCAAGCGGTGCCCGGCATAAAGACAGCGTGATCCTTGTTCGGGC
>FUWD012820896.1_pt1 | contig 10832 bp, 21 predicted proteins | sample 1063281 | NCBI WGS metagenome assembly FUWD01 (sample SAMEA79048168, study PRJEB19326) | metagenome | biome: marine
CAGAAATGTAGGGCATGATGCCGAGCGAAAAGATCGAAGCTCTGGCAAATGCGCCGCCGACGAAAAGATCGAACAGGCCGAACAGATCGTTGGCATGGGACGACGATGCGCCCGCAACGGCGGACGCATCGACACCCGGTATGGTGATATGGGAACCAAGCCTGTAGATGAACAGCAGGAGAAGCGTATAAAGGATCCTCTGACGGAGTTCAGGGATTTTGTTGATGTTCCTTATGCTTTCAGTAAGCTTCATAAGAGTCCTTTAATGCTGTCAGGGCTTTTGGTTTTTCTTGACTCTCTTGACCAATTTGGTTTTCGGTTTCAGGAGGGCCTCTTCGACCGTAAGATCCCTAACGCGAGCCGCCTCCTCAAGGGTGCGGACAGCACTTACAGCCTCGCCGCCGGCAGCAGTAATTTTCGCTTCAGCCGACTTGCTGAACCCGTGCGCAGTGATTTTCACTGCAGCCGTGATTTCACCGTTGCCGAGAACCTTGAAATACTCAGCATTGGAAGCATGGCAGAGCACCTTGAGTTCGATGACACCGAGTTCCTTTTCGATAAGACCCTGTTCGATCCAGCGGCTGATCTGGGAAAGGTTCACCGTTGTGACCGACTTTCTGTCGATAGGTGTGAAGCCGAACTTAGGAAGCCTGCGGTAGACAGGGATCTGACCACCCTCATTGATTGGCTTCTTGTAACCGCTTCTTGCCTGCTGGCCCTTGTTGCCTTTACCGGCAGTGGTGCCGTTTCCGGAACCCTGGCCGCGGCCGACCCTCTTCTTGTTTTTTACCGCGCCTTTTGCAGGACGAAGTGAACTTAAATCCATGGTTTCAATTCCCAACTTTCTATTAGTAAAAATCTCAGACTTCCTCGACCTTCACGAGGTGCTGGACGACACGAATCTGCCCTCTGGTGCAGGGATTGTCCTTGCGCTCGACCGAGTAGTTCGGCCGGCCGAGACCAAGCGCCTGAATAGTGGCCTTCTGTTTTTTCGTTCCACCAATGATGCTACGCACCTGGGTGATTTTCAATTTTTTCTCGCTCATGATCGCATTCACAGATTTTAGCTTTCAAATACCTCTTTGAGGCTCTTGGACCGTCTTTCGGCAACATCGTTGGCATCGGAAATGCTCTTAAGTCCGAGGATTGCAGCCTTAACCACATTGTGGGGATTGGATGATCCGAGTGACTTTGTGAGCACATCACGTACACCGGCCATTTCAAGCACGGCCCTGACGGCGCCGCCTGCAATAAGTCCGGTACCGGGAGTGGCCGGCTTCATGAGTACTTTTGCCGAACCGTATTTTGCGACGATCTGGTGAGGAATGGTTCCCTTGATGATCGGCACCTTGACGACGTTCTTCTTGCCGTCTTCTACGCCTTTTGCAATGGCGTCCTGAACTTCATTCGCCTTGCCGAGGCCATAACCGACATGACCTTCTTTATCGCCGACAACGACAATCGCATTGAAGCCGAACCTCTTGCCACCCTTCACGACCTTGGCGGTCCTGTTGATGTGGACCAGTTTCTCCTTCAGATTCAATTCGCCCGGCCTGATACCTTTAGCTGTTTTCGCCATTTATCGTTCTCATTGAGATGTTTAAAAGATCAGTCCTGCTTCCCGCGCACCATCAGCGAGTGCCTTGACCCTACCATGATAGCGGAACCCGTTCCTGTCAAAAACTACGTTGGTGATTCCCTTGGCAAGAGCCTTTTCAGCAAGCTGCTTTCCAACCGTGTGGCAGACTTCCGTCTTGGAGCCTTTCAGCTCCTTGTTCTCTTTCGACATGCTGGAGACCGCAATGATGGTCATCTTTCCGCTGTCGTCGATCAGCTGGGCGTAAATCTGGGAAAGGCTCCTGTAAACGCAAAGTCTGGGCTTTTCCTGTGTCCCGGCAACCGAGAACCTGCTTCTGTCCTTGATTTTCTGCCTCCGTGAGGCCTTGTCGATCTTGCTCATGCTCTTGAACCGTTGTATATGTTAATTCGCTGTTTAGCCAGCAGGACTTACTTGCCTGCAGCCTTGCCTTCCTTGCGGCGGATGATCTCGCCTTCGTACTTGATGCCCTTTCCACGGTATGGCTCAGGCTTGCGGAACGAGCGGATCTTTGCGGCAACCTGTCCGACAAGTGCCTTGTCGATGCCACTGATGAGCACCGTGACCTGATCGGGGGTCTCCATCTTAATACCTTCCGGAGCCTTGAAATAGATCATGTGTGAGTAACCGAGCGTGAGGGCGAGCAGGTCGCTCTTCATCTCAGCGCGGAAACCAACACCGGCGATCTCCAGTTTTCTGGTGAATCCGGTGGTGACGCCCTGGATCATATTGCTGACCAGCATACGGTACAGTCCATGCATGGCGCGGGCCCGCTTGCTGTCATTGATGCGCTGGACCAGCACCTTGCCGTTCTCTTCGACAATCGTAACCTCTTCGACGATCGGCTGGTCAAGAACGCCTTTGGGGCCCGTGACCGTAATGATGCCGCCCTTAACCTCAATCTTCGCCTCGTTGCCGAGGGCAATGGGCATTTTTCCTATTCTTGACATGATATTCTCTTGCTTTCCGGCTTGTGGATTAATAGATACGGAACAGGATCTCACCTCCGACGCCCTGCTCTCTGGCCTCTTTGTCGGTAATCACACCCTTCGATGAGGAGAGGATGTAGAGACCAAGGCCGCCGAGATACTTCTTAATATCCTTGCCCTCATAGGTACGCCGGCCAGGACGGCTCACCCTGGTGATCTCCTTGATGGACGGATCGCCTGAAGCGGTATACTTCAGCTCAATGCGGATGAAGGGGAACTTCTCGGTGTTGATGACCGTAAAGTTTTTGATGTACCCTTTATCCTGGAGCAATTGCGAGATATTCTCCCTGAGCTTAGAATACGGGATATCGGTCGTTTTGTTTTTTGCTCGTCCCGCATTTCTGATACGGGTGATATAATCTGCAATGGAGTCCGTTACAGGCATGGCAAAGTTGGTTACTTTCGAAAGTGGACAAATACCTTTTTTTATGGTAAGCCGCCGGGATTACCAGCTGGCTTTCTTGACACCGGGGATCTTCCCCTCAAGCGCGAGCTTGCGGAACATGTGACGGCAGAGCCCGAATTTCTCGTAGACACCGCGGCCACGGCCGGTCAGCACGCAACGGCTGCGAACCCTGGTGGCTGAGCTGTCGCGCGGAAGCTTGCGAAGAGCCTCATAGTCGCCGGCTTTCAGCAATTCCTCACGCTTGGCTGCATACTGTTCCACCAGCCTCTTTCTTTTCTCGTTTCGTGCAATTACGCTTTTCTTGGCCATCTCTCTTCCCTGGTTGTATGGTTAGTTCTTCTTTTTAAACGGCATGCCAAGCTCAGCGAGCAGCACATATGCCTCCTCATCGGTCTTCGCCGAAGTGACGAAGCTGATATCCATGCCGCATACCTTCGGAATCTTGTCTATGTCGATTTCCGGGAAGATGATCTGCTCGCGGACACCGATGGTGTAATTGCCGCGGCCATCGAAGCTGGTGTCGTTAAGACCGCGGAAATCGCGGATCCTCGGTACTGCCAGGGTGACGAAGCGGTCAAAGAATTCGTACATGGCCTTGCGACGGAGGGTAACGCGGCATCCGATGGCCTGACCTTCACGCAGCTTGAAGTTTGAAATAGCTTTCTTCGACTTGCGGATCTGGGGCTTCTGACCGGAGATCTGTGCAAGTTCCTGTATCGCAGTCTCAAGAAGTTTCGGCTCGGATGCAGCTTCGCCGACACCGATGTTGATGGAGATCTTCTGGAGTCTGGGAATGTTCATGACATTCTTGTAGCCGAAACGCTCTGTGAGCGCCTTGGTGACTTTTTCCCTGTAGAGGGTTTCGAAGCGTGCCTTCGAGTTTGAAGGAGCAGCCGTGTCTGTTTTCTGGGCCATTTACTGGTGTTGTTTTACCGGGATGGTCTTGGTCATCCCGTCTTTGGTTGATATACTCAGCTCTTCTTTACATTGGATGCATGGATCGGGAACTCGCGCTCGATGATCGATCCCTGAGGATTGCTCTGGGTCGGGCGCATGTGGCGCTTGCGGATATTCACACCCTCCACGATCACACGGTTTTTCACAGGATATACCCGCAGGACCTTGCCGCTTTTGCCCCTGTCATTGCCACTGAGGACGACGACTGTGTCGTTCTTCTTAACGTGCAGCTTGACTCTCTTCAGACCTGTTTTCATTGTATGCTAGTATGGTAATTATTCATGAATCCTGAGCGGGAGACGAGACTCGAACTCGCGACCAACAGCTTGGAAGGCTGTGACTCTACCAACTGAGTTACTCCCGCCTGCTACGCCCTAAAGTACTTCTGGCGCAAGTGAAACAATTTTCATATACCGTCTGTCGCGAAGCTCTCTGGCGACGGGTCCGAAAATACGGGTTCCCCTAGGCTCGCCCTGTGCATTGAGAAGGACAACGGCGTTCTCGTCGAAGCGGATGTAGGATCCATCCTTGCGGCGCTGCTCTTTGACGCAACGAACGACGACGGCCTTACAAACCTCTTTCTTCTTGACAACTCCGCCAGGAACTGCGGCCTTCACCGACACGATGACCTGGTCACCGAGGGAAGCATACCTTCTTCCTGTTCCGCCGAACACATGAATGCAACGTACCTTTTTCGCTCCGCTGTTATCTGCTACAACCAGATTGGTTTCTTTCTGGATCATCCTGTATCAAACTTTAATAAGTGTATGGAAAAAGACTCTTACTTCGCCTTTTCGACGATTTCAACCAGACGGCAGCTCTTACGCTTGCTCAGCGGACGGCACTCTACAACTTTAACGAGATCGCCAATGCCGGCCTCATTCTTCTCATCGTGGGCCATGAGCCTGGTGGTCTTCTTGAAATACTTTTTGTAAACAGGATGCTGCACCCTGCGCTCTACGGCAACGATGATGGCCTTGTCCATCCTGTCGCTGACGACCTTACCGGTCCAGCTCTTCTTCCTGCCTCTTGCTTCTGCCTGCCCTTCAGTCGAGCTGGTGGCCATGTTCTTCTCTTCCATGTAAGTAAACTGTTATTTTTATGTTGCCTTGCTCAACCCTTCAGCGGCTCTGCAGCCTGCAGCTGGTGAAGACGGGTTTTCATACGGGCAATCTCCCTGCGGGAGTTGCGGAAAACCATGGGATTCTGCGGCTGTTCGATAACCTTGTAGAAATTGATGTCGGCGAGTCGATCCTCAAGCTCGGCAATCCGCTCCACAAGCTCTTTCTCGTTCATTGCCGCTATTTCGTGCTTTTTCATAGTATTGGCGCTCTTGCTTGATGATTCTCTTTATGCTTCGTAGTCAGGACGGACGATGAAGCGGGTCTTGATCGGAAGCTTCTTGGCTGCAAGGCGGAATGCCTCGGTGGCTACCTCCATCGGTACACCGTCTGCCTCGAACATGATTCGGCCCGGCTTGACAACTGCCACCCAGAATTCGGGCGAACCTTTACCGGAACCCATGCGGGTTTCAGCTGCTTTCTTGGAAACCGGTTTGTCAGGGAAAATCCTGATCCAGATCTTTCCGTCTCTCTTCATGTACCGGTTCATTGCCACACGGGCAGCCTCAATCTGGCGGCTGGTTATCCATGCAGGCTCAATGGCTTTCAGACCAAACGAACCGAAAGCAACGGAAGTGCCTCGTCCGGCATTGCCCTTCATCCGGCCGCGCTGCGTCTTTCTGTATTTAACTCTCTTTGGCATTAACATACCGGCAACTCCATCTGTTTTCTAATTGTGTTGTACTGGTTCGTTCAGCCCCTGTCATTGGGACGGCGGCGGCGCTTCTGGCTACGATCTGCGCGTGAACGCGGACCTGAATCACTACGACGCTCCTTGATCCTCTTCATCTCTTCCTCTTCAATGGCATCGATGCGCTGGTTCAGGACTTCGCCTTTATAGACCCAGACCTTGATGCCGATAGTGCCGGCGATGGTGTGGGCTGTAACACTTGCATAGTCTACGTTGGCACGAATCGTATGAAGCGGGATCTTCCCCTCTTTGTACTGCTCGGCACGTGCGATTTCAGCACCGCCGAGGCGGCCTGCACAGCGGATCCTCACACCCTCTGCGCCTGCGCGCATGGCCTGCTGGATCGCCATCTTCATGGCACGACGGAACGATACGCGATTCTCAAGCTGGTAGGCGATGTTCTCGCCGATCAGCTGCGATTCAATTTCAGGCTTCACAACCTCGACGACGTCGATCTTCACCTCTTTGCCGGTGATGCGGCCGAGTTCCTGCGAAAGATTGTTGATCTCCTCACCCTTGCGACCGACAACGGCACCTGGGCGGGCTGCGTAGATATTGATCTTGATGTGCTTGGTCGTACGCTCGATGATAATGCGGGCAATGCCGGCTTTCTCACGCTTCAGACGGGTCTGCACATAGTTGCGGATGACATGATCCTGCTTGATCTTCTCAGAGATAACAGGACTGTCATCATACCAGCGCGAACTCCAGTCCTTGATGATGCCGAGCCTGAATCCAGTAGGATTGACTTTCTGACCCAATGTTCTCTCCTTCTAAGTTATTTAGTTTCTGGATTCTTGACCTTGTCCACAATAATGGTCAAGTGGTTCGACCGTTTGCGGACCCTATATGCGCGTCCCATCGGTGCGGGAAGCATTCTCTTCAGCGTGGCGCCTTCATCGACGAACACCGACTTGACAAAAAGCTCCTGGTCGCCGACGCGTTCGTCGGGATTGAGCTGCGCGTAGTTGGCTACTGCAGACTTCAGGGTCTGAAGCGCATTGCGCGATGCTGCCTTCGTCGAGTTCAGCAGGATGGCCTTTGCCTGATCGACGGCCTTGCCGCGGACGAGGCCCGCCACCAGGCGCATTTTCCGGGGCGATGTCGGCGTATGCCGTAAAATTGCTTTAGCTTGCATGATGGTGTCTTTACCCTTTCGCGTTATTGCTGTTTATTTTCTCTTCGGAGCCGAACCGCCCTTTTCAGCCTTGCCACCTGCATGGCCGCGAAAGGTCCTTGTCGGGGCAAACTCTCCAAGCTTGTGACCGACCATGTTGTCGCTGACATAGACAGGGACATGGGTTTTGCCGTTATGGACTGCAATCGTGTGGCCGACGAAGTCAGGGGAGATCATCGTGCTCCTCGACCAGGTCTTCAGGACCTTCTTTTCACTCCTGCTGTTCATATCAAGGATCCGCTTTTCCAGCTTTATATCGATGAACGGGCCCTTCTTAAGTGATCTTGGCATTGTTTCTCTGCTTGAAGTTTTTATCCTCTATCGTTTATTTCGCGTTCCTGCCGCGCACGATCAGTTTCTGTGATGCTTTCTTCTTATTCCTGGTCTTCAGACCCTTGGCAAGCTGGCCCCACGGGGACTTCGGATGCTTGCGTCCACCGCCGGACTTCGACTTACCCTCACCGCCGCCCATCGGATGGTCAACCGGGTTCATAGCCATACCTCTGGTCTGGGGACGGATGCCGAGCCAGCGACTTCTACCTGCCTTGCCGAGAACAAGATTCTCATGGTCAGCATTGCCGACGACACCGATGGTCGCACGGCACTCGACACGGACCTTACGGATTTCACCGGAAGGCAGCTTCAAGGTAACGTAGTCGCCTTCACGGGCAGCAAGGACTGCAAAAGCGCCTGCCGAACGAACGATCTGTCCACCTTTCCCCGCACGCATTTCGATATTGTGGATGTCGGTGCCGAGAGGAATATTCTTCAGGGGCATGGTGTTACCGGCCCTGATTTCCACCCTATCTCCGCTCTCGAGAACATCACCGACCGTGACACCCTTCGGGGCGAGAATATAACGCTTTTCTCCGTCTTTGTAATGCAATAATGCAATACGCGATGAACGGTTCGGATCATATTCGATCGCTGCAACAGTGGCGGGAATACCGTCCTTGTTGCGCTTGAAATCGATGATACGGTAATGGCGCTTGTGTCCACCGCCCCGGTGGCGCGAGGTTTTCCGGCCTGCCGCGTTGCGTCCACCCGATTTCTTGAGGGGGACAAGCAGGCTTTTCTCCGGCTCGCTCTTGGTGATTTCATCGAATGCCGGGTACGACATGAAGCGTGACCCAGGTGTGACCGGCGCTAATTTCCTAATAGCCATTGTGAATTATGATCTATCCTTTAAAAGTAAATTCTATCCTTCGCCCTTCGGAGCCGCTCCGGAGTAATAATCAATCGACTGACCCTCACGAAGGGTTACAATCGCCTTCTTCCAGTCGTTTTTCTTGCCGGCAATCAGGCCCTTGCGGGTATACTGGCGACGGGATTTTCCGAGGCAGTTGACTGTGCGGACGCTTTTGACCTCCACACCGAACTTCTCCTCTACGGCCATCCTGATATCAATTTTATCGGCATCCAGCTTGACCTGGAACACATACTGCCCTTTCTGCTCGGTGAGCCCGGTGCTTTTCTCGGTCAACCAGGGGCGCAACAACGGGTTTTTCATTCTCTTCACTCCTTTTTGCTGGAAACAGCGGTTACCCTAAAGTCTCTTCTAATTTCTTCAATGCAGTCTTCTGGAACAGCACGGTATGGCTGTTGAGAATGTCGTAGGTCGAAGCCTTCTCTGCAGTCATGATGTTGAGGGCCTCGATGTTGCGGCCAGAACGGGCAATGACCATGTTGTAGTCCGGGGTCAGCATCAGGGTCTTCTTTGCATCGAGCCCGAGGTTCTTCAGCATGTCTGCAACCGGCTTCGTCTTGATTTCGGCAAGAGCGAAGTCCTCGACTACGAGAATCCTGCCTTCCAGCGCTTTGGCACTGAAAGCTGAACGGCGTGCAAGCTGCTTGACTTTGCGGTTGACCTTCTGGTCGTAGCCATGGGGGGTGGGGCCGAAAATAGTGCCGCCGCCGACCATAAGAGGAGAACGGGTGGATCCCTGACGGGCGTTGCCGGTTCCCTTCTGACGATAGGGCTTGCGTCCGCCGCCCCGCACTTCCGCACGGGTCTTCGCTTTGTGCGTCCCCTGCCTTTTGTTTGCGAGGATCGACTTTACGTCGAGCCAGATCGCATGCTCGGATACTTCAGCGCCGAATATATCGTCACGGAGCGTAACCACTTCCCCGGTTTCAGCACCGGCAGTATTTAAGACTTTAAGTTCCATAGCTTCGCGCTCTCAGCATTTACTTTTTTATAGATACAATCTTGACATAGGAGTTTTTCGGTCCGGGGACGGAGCCCTTCACCATGATCAGGTTCGACTCTGCCATGATCTTCACGACCTGGAGGTTCCTTACGGTAACGTTGTCGCTGCCCATACGGCCACCCATCCTGGTACCCTTGAAGGTGCGCGAGGGATCGCTTGATCCACCGACCGAACCCGGGGCGCGAAGCCTGTCGGACTGACCGTGTGTCCGTGATCCACCGCCAAAGTTATGGCGCTTGACGACACCGGCGAATCCCTTACCCTTCGAGACGCCGAGAACGTTGACGATCTCGCCCTCCTTGAAGGACTCGACACTGACGGGGCTGCCTGCGGCAAGTTCGACATCGAACATGGATGCATCAAACTCTGCCATCATGTAACCGGGAGTAACGCCCGCTTTCTTGTAATGGCCGAGCATCGGCTTAGTCACTTTGTGCTCTTTCCTCTCTCCGATACCAATCTGAACCGCATCGTAGCCATCCTTCTCCGCATTCTTGACCTGAGTCACGAAGCACGGGCCTGCCTGGATGATTGTGCAGGGCACAGCTTCGCGTTTATCATTATATAAACGGGTCATGCCGATTTTCTTTCCAAGAATCGCACCCATATCAATAGCTTTTCTAATTCTTTAAGACTTGATTTCTACATCTACACCGCTCGGAAGCTCAAGCTTCATAAGCATATCAATGGTTCTTGAAGTCGGGTTGATGATCTCGATCAGCCTCTTGTGGGATGCGAACGAGAACTGCTCCCGGGACTTTTTGTCGACATGGGGAGACCGGTTCACGGTATACACATGCGATTTCGTCGGCAGCGGTATGGGACCAAAGATGATGGCATCAGTCTGTTTGACCACATCAATAATCCTTAAAGCCCACTTGTCAACCAGGCTATGGTCGTAGGACTTGAGCTTTATCCTTATCTTTTGCTGTACAGCCACTTGTCAACCCTGTTTCGTGTTATCAATAAAAAAGGGGCGGGATTATTTTCATCCCGCCCCGGGACGCCATACAAACTGCCTTATTCGCTGATCTTGGTTACCGAACCTGCGCCGACCGTACGGCCGCCTTCGCGGATTGCGAAGCGGAGGCCTTCGTCCATGGCGATAGGAGCGATGAGCTCGACATCAACGGAGAGGTTGTCGCCGGGCATAACCATCTCAACACCCTCAGGAAGGGTAACCGCACCGGTAACATCTGTGGTACGGAAGTAGAACTGCGGGCGGTAGTTGGTGAAGAACGGGGTGTGACGGCCGCCTTCCTCTTTTTTCAGGATGTAGACCTCAGCCTTGAACTTGGTGTGCGGCTTGATGGTGCCGGGCTTGGCAATGACCATACCGCGCTCGAGTTCAGTCTTATCAACGCCGCGGAGCAGAAGACCTGCGTTGTCGCCAGCCTGACCTTCGTCAAGCAGCTTCTGGAACATCTCGATACCAGTGACAACCGACTTGCGGGTATCTCTGATGCCGACGATTTCGACCTCTTCGTTGATCTTGATGCGGCCGCGCTCAATCCTGCCGGTACCGACGGTACCACGGCCGGAGATGGAGAACACATCTTCAACAGGCATCAGGAACGGCTTGTCGACGTCGCGAACAGGCTCGGGAATGTAGTTGTCGACAGCATCCATGAGCTCAAGGATGGCCTTCTCACCTTCCGGGTCTCCATCAAGTGCCTTCAAAGCT
>FUWD012899753.1_pt1 | contig 10828 bp, 9 predicted proteins | sample 1063281 | NCBI WGS metagenome assembly FUWD01 (sample SAMEA79048168, study PRJEB19326) | metagenome | biome: marine
CGGTGGTGTATTTCCTCGAATTCGGGTTTTTCGCGATTGCCGCCCAATTTGTTTGTTCAGCCACGATACAATTCTCCTTCCTGTCTCTATTAAATACAGAGAAGCCACGCGCTTCCCTTTTAGCCAGGCATTCGTCCAGTCATTCTCGCGTCTTTTTCATCCCTCGATGAATCCATTCCCCTGAATGGAGACGCCATCACACCGTTAATGATAAAGATCCAATTGAATTTAGAGTTTGTGTCCTAAAGAACTATGCAAAACAATCTGGTCGGGCCCCTAATTCGCATTAATCACGGCGGGGATCTTCCGTTGACCAAGACTAAAAAGTGATTTCTGTCGAGAAGAATCAATGCTATTTTTTCAAGGAAATTTCTTCCAAATGGCCTTAAGGAGCAAATTGTCTTCAAGGTTTCTTCTGAGAGAGTTAACCACAACGAAAAACTACGAATTCGCATATCTGAGATAACGGACACTGATGAACTTAGGACAGACAAAATAGGAAGGTATTGAAATGTGACGACAAAGATTGTCGATATTGATCTGGACAGTATTCCCCCGAATACGCCGGAGATGATCCTAGAAAAAAGTCTTCCAAATTGCAACACGACCGACAACAGAACAAGTCGCAATTTGTTCGGACGAAAACCACGAAGTTTTGAATAACAAATAGCAAAGATAGAAAAGATTTCGAGATTGGAAAGCCAATGAAAGGACTCATCCGACCCATGTTCTAGCGCATGGGTAGGCAGACTAGCGGAATGAACAACAAATGCTCGCTGAGACACTTGAGCGACTCCCTGGACACGGCGGTGGAAAAAGGGTTAAAGCCTAAAACAGGGATATTGCCTTATAATCACTGTGCGATAAAAACTCTTTACTCGAACATACGAGCACCGAGCATCGCCCAGTCCGTATCAAACATTGTGTACCAAGTTGTCAAACCACTATTTATATATTTGGACCGACTACGGATGTGTCAGACTTGACAAGATTAATGTGACTTTATGTCTTCTGTCAACTCAAAAAATCAGGCGCCTAGAAATAACCGTTAGATTCATAATGTTATCGGTGTGTTGGTTTTTGAATTGGTTCAGGTTAATGTTTGATCTTTCATTTACTGAGAGAAAAATGAACTTGGCCGCCTCCCAAAAAAGACTTGCGATTATTGCCCAAAAAACGTAATCATAAAAATCTTATCATGAAATGACGCGACGCGCTTGGCGGCGTCTATATACACGAATTGACATGGCATTAGGCAATCCCATTCTTGATTTGTAATAGCGCTTGTTTTTTGGGATACCATTCACTCATTGGGTGGGTGATTCTCGAATTACCGCTAAGGCTTGGACGAACCCGAAAGGGTTATAATCTATAGTGGCGTCTGGGGGTAACTATGACGTATGCGGAAGCTTACAGGGAATCCTTGGAAAGTCCGGAGACATTCTGGGGAAAAGCGGCTGAGGCGATTGACTGGGACAAGAAGTGGGACTTGGTTCTGGATCGTTCGAATCCTCCTTTCTATCGTTGGTTTCGGGGTGGAAAGCTCAACACTTGTTACAACGCTGTGGATCGCCATGTCGAGCAGGGTAGGGCCGACCAGGTCGCCATCATTTATGACAGCCCGGTCACGGACACCATCCGGAAGCTTACCTACCGTGAACTTCAACACCGAGTTTCACAAACGGCGGGTATGCTTATTGGGCTCGGTGTAAAAAAAGGGCGACACTGTTCTCATATACATGCCGATGATTCCGGAAGCGCTCATATCAATGCTTGCATGCGCGCGCATCGGCGCTGTCCATTCGGTGGTTTTTGGGGGATTTGCGCCTCGAGAATTGGCGGTCCGCATTGATGACGCAAAACCCGATGTAATCTTGACCGCTTCCTGCGGCATCGAAGTCAAGAAGGTAATTCCTTACAAACCCTTACTCGATGAAGCTATTGAAATAGCCTCCTACAAGCCGACTAAATGCGTCATTTATCAGAGACCCATGGCCAAAGCCGAGATGAAGGCCGGTCGGGATTTTGACTGGGAAGAGATAGAAGCCGCTGCTAATCCGGCGGAATGTGTGACGGTCGAGGCGACGGACCCGCTATACATTTTGTACACCTCCGGCACAACCGGGAAGCCCAAGGGAGTTGTTAGAGACAACGGCGGCCATGCGGTAGCCCTGATGTGGAGCATGAAGCACATTTACAACATCAATCCTGGTGATGTTTACTGGGCCGCTTCAGATGTCGGCTGGGTAGTGGGCCATTCATACATTGTTTATGCGCCGCTCTTCATCGGCGCAACAACTATCATTTTCGAAGGTAAACCTGTTGGGACACCGGATCCAGGGGCATTCTGGAGGGTAATCTCGGAACATAAGGTGAAGGCGCTTTTTACTGCTCCTACCGCTATTCGAGCTATCAAGAGAGAAGACCCCAAAGGCGCGTTTCTGGAGAAATACGATCTGTCAAATTTTGAAACCCTTTTCCTGGCAGGCGAACGACTTGACCCAGATACATATTTCTGGGGAACCGATCTCCTCAAGAAACCAGTCATAGATCACTGGTGGCAAACAGAAACTGCATGGGCTATAGCGGGAAATTTTCGCGGTCTTGAGTTTTTTCCCACTAAACCCGGATCAGCTACCATGCCCATGCCGGGGTATGACATCAAGATTCTTGACCCGACAACGGCAGAGGAACTTGGACCAAACCAAAATGGTGTAATCACGGTAAAACTGCCTTTGCCTCCAGCTAATCTGCCGACTCTCTGGAATGATGACAAACGGTTCGTCGAATCTTACATGAGCCCGTTCCCCGGATATTACCTGACCGGTGACGGAGGGTACATGGACGAAGACGGTTATGTGTTTGTAATGGGACGAATTGACGATGTTATAAACGTCGCTGGTCATCGGTTATCCACCGGAGGCATGGAAGAAGTCCTCGCCAGACATCCCGATGTCGCCGAGTGCGCGGTGGTAGGTGTGGCCGATAACCTAAAGGGGCAGGTTCCAGTTGGATTCATTGTGCTCAAGGCAGGTGTCACAAAATCTAAAGATGACATAGTTAAAGAGGTTGTCCAAATGGTTAGGAGTGACATTGGCGCTGTTGCTTCGTTCAAGAAAGCAGTGGTTGTCGGTCGGCTCCCCAAGACTCGGTCCGGAAAAGTCTTGAGAGGGACCATGCGGAAAATTGCAGACAAAGAGGAGTATTCTGTTCCGTCGACAATTGATGACCCAGTCACACTCGATGAAATCGGGTCCGCTCTGAAAACTATCGGCTATGCTGAATAAGAGTCCTGATCTGAGGAGAACGCGGCTTTTTTCTGGCCTGTAAACAGGTCTTTCAGGGTTGACATCCCCAGACTCTTGAATTTTTTCATAAGGAACAGAAAAAGATATGCGGTTTGCATAGCGTCTTCGAGAGCGTCGTGCTTCTCGAAGAGCGGCAAACCGTATTTTTTTGAAAGGTCGTTTAGACCGAAAGACAGATTAGATGTTGCGTCTTCGTAGTAACGTCGACGTCTGTGATCTTCGTAATGCTGGGCCATCTTCATGGTATCAACAATAGGGTTTTTTATTGTGCCGCCCATGAAACTGTTTGTGGCACTATTTAAGAAACTAATGTCGATAGACACGAAATGTCCTACAATTACGGCCCCTTGCAAGAAACCAACAAAATCTGGAAGAATTTCCTCAAGAGGTTGAGCTTCCATGATCTGATCGGGTGTTATGCGGTGGATCAATGTGCTGTCTTTTGGGAGTGGCTTCTTAGGTTTGGCATAGCAAAAGAATGTCTTGCCGATGATTATTCGCAAATTCTGAACCCTAACCGCCCCAATTGATACAATTTCATCGCTGCTCGGTTCAAGTCCCGTCAGTTCTGTATCGAATACTACGAAATCGTAGTCCTCTAATGGTTTATTCCAATCAAGACCACAAAGGATCTGCTTGTTTTTTTCAAGGCCTGGTGTTTTGCTAGACCAAGCGATTTGAATAACCGTTTCAATCCGTGGTTCATGTTCGCATCTATTCGAGAACTCTAAATTCATTCTTGATATATCCCTGAATTCGACCTATCACTGCAAAAGCCTCCCTGAGAGTCTGTTTTTCGAGGTCTGATAATTCGGCAGGATCAACGTAGTTATCAGGTTGAAGTCCGGCCTCGAGCATGCGAAGTTGATGCACCAAACGAATCTGTGTCTGAAATTCATAAGCTTCAACCACTTCCGTGTATAGCTCACTGGGTATTAGCCCTCCTTCTCCTAAGATCCTGAACCTTGAAAGCGTGTTGGTTTCTCTCAGGCCATTCCTAAGCGCCATAATTCTGGCGAAGTCAACAAATGGCGTCAGTCCCCTGGACTTGATGTCCAGTCTGTCCTTATGCTCACCATTTTTTTCAACCAGGAAATTTCTGAAAAAGGAAAGGGGAATTTTGGTAGACATACAGTCTCGTGCGAGATTCATCAGGAATATGCCACGATTTGGGGCTTGAATCACAACGTAGTCTCTGAGTTTTTCAGCCAGTTGCTGATAACCATATCCGGCTCGGAAATCAAAGAAAATTGTCGCGTGGAGTACGGCCTGAGGTTCAGGCGCGCTCATCCATCTGTCAAAATAATTCCTCCAAACGATGTATGGTTTTCGCCATTTTGGGTTAGACGCCATTATCTCCCCTTTGCAAAGAGGATAACCACAAGCTTCTAAATGCTCTATCGCCAGGTTGCCAAAACGCCGGAAGTATAGTTTTGCAGATTTAACATGGTCCCAATCCTCTGGAGGGGTCTCATAAATCAGGGCGTTATCCTGATCAGTCTTGAATGTTTGTTCCTGCCTTCCCTCACTACCCATCAATATCCAGCAATAAGGGTGAGGGGGTGGTCCGAGTTGTTTCTCCAGCAGAAAGAGTACGCGGGTGACGATGTGATCATTCAAGGCGGTAATCAGTTTCGCCACGTCATTTGCCTTGGCGCCTTCTGTGATGAGTTTCCGAACTATGAGTGGAGTAGCTTCTGATAATGGGTAAAGACCTTCAATCTCAGTTTGAGCGACTATTTCTCTATAAAGCGATATAGGGGAAACTCCCTGGTCTACCATGATGTCGTGAGCGGACACCACACCCATTATCGTTTTTCCTTCGGTAATTGCGAGATGATGGGTCTCGATGTTCATCATCGTGATCAAAGCGTCAAAGCATAACGTATCAGCGGGTATTGATTTTACAGGGAACGCCATCACGTCTGAAACTGGGGACTGCGAACTGACTCCTCTGGACACAACTTTAGTTCTAAGATCGTTGTCGGTGATAATACCGACGATATCATTCGAATCGTCTCTTACCAGAATAGATCCGACACCCTTTTCCGTCATACGGGACGCTGCCAGTTGGATAGTGTCCGACGCTGAAACGACTTCCAGCGGTCGTTTCAATAGGTCTCTCACTTTTGAAGTAAAAAGGCTGAAAGCTTGTTCAGCTTTAGGTTCAAGTTTCTTGCTACGTAACTCCTCGTAGGCGCTGTCCATAACGTTACTGGAAAACTTTTCCCAGAGTTGTCCGGCAAAGGAAGGGCTATTCTTGAGTAAATCCTAAAAAATGTCTTTCTCGAGTAAATAGCAGAAAGTATCTTCAATAGCCTCCACGTTAAACAAAGACTTAACATCGCGAATTATTGACAATGCTCCAAAATGACTTCCCTCACCCCTCACATCTTGTAGAATAGTTTCTTGTTCCGAATTGGTAAGGGTTATTTGAACAGCCCCTCTAAAAATGAGAAAAAGGTGGGTGAGTTCCGACACATGTTGTTCGAGGATCAGCGTATTTCTATCAAAGAAATCCAATCCCATTCGTTTGGAAATTCTTTCCAGTGTCTGGTCCTCAAGCTCATTGAAAGGCCTGGTAGATTTTAGAAAATCCAGGACAGCTTCCGGGTCTGCCTTGTGCGAATCGTTTTCTGGTGGCATACACTGTACCTCTTTATATAAACTGGATTAAGTTCAAGCCTCGGATTCGTACAAATTACTTATAAGAAAGTTTTCGCTACTATGGCCTGGAGTCTCCCAAGCACTCCGAAAGTATCTTTCAATGTCCTTTTTTCCAGGTCGGAGAGATCGATCGGGTCAATTATATAACCAGGAGTAGCCCCTACATCAAGCGCTCTCAACTGACTGATCAGAACCAACTGTGTTTGAAATTCGTGAGCTTCTAGAACTTCTGAACAGAGATCCTCGTTTATGACATTCATACGGGCAAGGGACTTCAAACGGGCCAAGGTGTTTGTTTCGGTGACCCCATTCCTCAAACACAACAATCTTGCGAAATCCGCAAAAGGCTCCGCCACACGGGTTTCCATGTCAAGTTTGTTTATCTGGGTCCCATCAGCTTCCACAATTATGTCCCTAAAAAAGACACCGGCGGTTTGATACTGAGAAAATCATCCGCCAGCCCTTTCATAAAGTTTTCGCTGGAAGATATTTTCTCAAATATCAACTTAAGAAAAGAATTTGCAACATTATTTGCGCCGGGTAATGAGCGCGCGTCCAGAAAATTCTTTGCAATCCTAATTTCAGGTAGAATAGGGTTTGATATCCACTCGTCAATGTATTTTGACCAAACTTCCAGGGGACCTCTCCATCTGGGATTTGCCGCAGATATTTTGGATCTGAGGTTTTTCCCAAAGCAATTCTCGAAAAAATCGTTGAGCCGGGTGGCCAACTTTTCAATATAAGCCTCTGATGGAACTGTGGAGTTCGATTGGTCGCCATAGACTGCGATGTAATCATAAACCGGGACAAACGTTTGTTCCATGCGGGCGGCTTTTCCAACTAGAATAGGGGCAAGAGCGGACAGATCTGCGCCCGACATGAGATCTCCAAACAGTTTGAGAGCTCTGATGAATATTCGGTCATGAAAAAGAGTTATCATATTGATACAATGACTTGCTTTGGCGCCCTCTTCCATTAAGTTGTTTATAACCGTAGGGATCTTTTTGAATAACGAATTCATGGATTCCGGGCTTTCCTGGGCCTGTATCTCCCGAAAAAGGATTATCGGGGAAGCCGCCTGATGAACCATGATGTCATGAGTTGTTATTATACCCAGTATTTCCGAACCGCCCACAGCGGCAAGATGACTGATCTGTTCCTTTATCATAAGCAGTGTGGTCTCGAATAACCTAGCCTGGACGGGTATAGTTTTAACCGGGGACGACATAATGGTAGACACGGGAAGACGGTAGTCCATACCTCCTGCGACAACCTTTGAACGAAGATCTTTCTTTGTTACAATTCCCACTATGTTTGAGGACTCATCTGTTACGAGCAAGGAGCCTATTCTGAATTTAGCCAAAATCTGACCGGTTTGCTGGATAGATGAATCAGAGCGCACAACCTTAAAATTTGGTCTTATGACATCAGAAACTCTCGATGTGAAATAATCAAGACGCTTCAAACCTAATGAACGAATTCGCTCGTTTCTGGTTTCGAGATAGGCTGCCGAAATTCTTTCTTTCTGAAACTCGGCCAGGAAGAACTTTTCGAATGAAACGTTTTCTGAAACGATTTTCAAAAAAAGCGCTTTAGGAATTAGAAAACAGAAAGTATCCTCCAAAGTCTCGACTGTAACATCGGGTTTTTGATCTCTGATTAAACACGGGCCTCCCAGTGTTTCTCCCTCTCCTCCGACATTTCTCAGAGTGAATGTGTCGCTTTCACTCCTCAAAAAAACCCGAACACTCCCTTTTTGGATGACATAAAAATGCGTTATGTCAGTTAATCCCTGCCTGAAAATTGTGGTTCCTTTTGGATAAAATTCAACCTCAAGGCGCCGTGCCAATTCCTCAGTAACGGTAACGTCAAGTTCATTGAATGGTGGGAATCTGCTGAGGAATTGAAATGCAGCGATCGGGATCGTAGCGAAATTTGAAGACTTGTCGTTCATCCCATTTCACGATTAGGGAGGCTTGAATTTTTGTTGACTCTATTCTTTTGACAGTTTAACATACTTGACAGGAATAGTTTCTCAACTGTAGCAGATAATTATATATCAACTTCAGGCAATCATCAATCCCGTCCGATAAGAATGCGAGGCCGAGACATGGTTTCGTGACAATAATGTTGCGTATTTGTTCACGGTGACTTCAGGGATTTAAGAATCCTTGTTAGCCTGCCGACTTCTTGAAAGTCAACGGTTTTCCATCAACTAATTTTCTTAAAATAGCGAGTGTGAATTTTTTGGCTTGATAGACGATGTTTTATACGTGGCTTCGTAGGTAGCGGTCAAGAAAAGCTCTTTAGCAAATTTAATTGAAAGGGGGAAAAGGATAGCCTTTGGGAAGTTAGAGGGAATAACTTTGCCAATCTCTACCTAGGAATAATTCGAAAAGGAGGGTTTGATCATGGAGAATGCCCCAAAGTGGTATGATGTCCATCTAGAAGGGTATAAAGAAGTGGCCTACATCAAGGGCATGGATCAGTACAACGAAATGTACGGACGGTCACTCAATGATGTGGACAACTTTTGGGCCGAGCAGGCAAGGGAGTATCTTACTTGGGACAAAGAGTGGGATTCCGTCCTGAAGTATGATTTTCACAAGGCGACAATTGAATGGTTTGGTGGTGGAAAGCTCAACGCTTGCTACAATGCCCTGGATCGGCACGTTGATTTGCTAAAGAATAAAGTCGCGTATTACTGGGAAAGCGATAACCCTGAGGAATCCAAAACCGTTACGTATCTGGATCTCTATAGGGACGTGAACAAGTTTGCCGCTGCTCTACTTGCCAAAGGTGTAAAAAGAGGCGACAGGGTAATCATTTACCTGCCAATGATCGTGGAATTGTCAGTCGCCATGCTCGCTTGCGCCAGGATCGGGGCTGTGCATTGTGTTATTTTCGGAGGTTTTAGCGCTGAGTCAATAGCCAGCCGTATTCATGATTGCGGAGCGAAGGTAGTCATCACAGTAGATGGAGGATACCGCGGCGGAAAGGTTCTTCAACTCAAGAAGACTGTTGACGACGCTCTTGAGCAATGTCCTGGAATAGAGACAGTAATAGTTCTAAATAGATGTGGACTGGATCTTAAGCTGGATCCCAAAAAGGAATGCTGGTGGCATGATGCAGTAGCTGATCCAGGACTACCGGCCTATGTAAAACCAGAATCCATGGATGCGGAGGATCCTTTATTCATTCTTTATACAAGTGGCAGCACAGGAAAACCCAAGGGTGTTCTGCATACTCACGCCGGGTATCTGCTTTACGCCGCTATGACCTGCAAACTAACTTTTGATATCAAACCACATGAGACATTTTGGTGCACAGCCGACATCGGCTGGATCACAGGGCACACATACACCGTTTACGGCAATCTGATCGATGGGTTTACCAGTGTGATGTTTGAAGGCATTCCAACCTATCCGGGCTTCGACCGTTACTGGGAGATAGTGGCCAAGAGAAAGGTAGACAAGTTCTATACCGCTCCTACCGTAATCCGTTCACTAGCGAAAGAAGGCGAGTCTCATGTTAAAAAACATGATGTCTCATCACTAAAACTCCTTGGGACAGTCGGTGAACCTATAAACCCGGAAGCGTGGAGATGGTATTTCCACAATGTAGGTCGTGATTGGTGTCCGATTGTAGACACGTGGTGGCAAACTGAAACCGGTGGCCACATGATGACGCCATTGCCCGGAGTAGCCCCGATTAAACCTGGATCGTGTTCCTTTCCTTTCTTTGGAGTTGAGCCGATTATTCTCGATCCTGAGACTGGAGCCGAGGTCACGGTACCCGGCCAGGAAGGCGCTCTGTTTATCAAGAGACCGTGGCCTGGGATGGCCAGAACCGTCTATGGTGATCATGAACGGTTCATTGATACGTATTTCAGTCGTATGCCTGGTCTTTATTTCACTGGAGATGGTGCGAAAAAGGATGAGGACGGTTTCTACTGGATAACTGGAAGAATCGATGATGTTCTCAACGTGTCGGGCCACAGGCTTGGGACAGCGGAAGTCGAGTCCGCTCTGGTGCTTCATCCGAAAGTAGCGGAAGCCGCTGTTGTTGGTTTCCCGCATGAAATAAAAGGCCAGGGAATTTACGCATTCGTTACGGTCAACACTGGTGTTGAAAAAACGGATGAACTCAAAAAGGATCTTGTCAAAATGGTCCGAACCCAAATTGGGCCAATAGCTTCACCAGACGCTATCCAATGGGCTGATGGACTTCCCAAAACCAGAAGCGGCAAGATCATGCGGCGCCTTCTTAAAAAGATCGCAGCGGGTGATGTCAAAGAGCTTGGTGACACCACAACTCTTGCGGATCCAACGATAGTGGAACAACTGGTTCGTGACAGGGTGACTGTCTAGATTTCCATTATAAAGTCAGGCGATAACGGCCTACCCGCATTGAATTATTATTACGGGTAGGCCAACTAATTTCTTTTTTCCAACAGGGAAGTCCAAAAAACTTGCCAAAGTCTCATAAACAGGAATAAAATTTTGGGGGCAGGCTTATTCTTTTATCTTCACAGGAGCCAAACACATTGACTCGAAAGGTCGGAGTAATTCGAGACTCAAGATATCTGGAACATAAGCCTGGACTGGTCCATCCTGAGGCTCCCAGCCGTTTACGAAGCGTTTATAGAATGCTGGACAAAGAATTTGAGAATCGGCTTGTTCAAATAGAGCCGAAGTTAGCTACCTTGGAACAGCTTCAAATGGCTCATACCCCAACCTACATCGACTTGATTATGAGCACCGCAGAACGCGATTTTACCCCATTGTCGTCTGATACATTCGTAAGCGCCAAGTCCTACCTAGCTGCGTGGCTCGCAGTGGGAGCTGGAATAA
>FUWD013430235.1_pt4 | contig 10824 bp, 8 predicted proteins | sample 1063281 | NCBI WGS metagenome assembly FUWD01 (sample SAMEA79048168, study PRJEB19326) | metagenome | biome: marine
ACGACTTTTTTAAATTTAATTATATCAAAGGCACTAAAATGATTAACATCAGTTACTTTAACATTTGGAATGTTTCTCATAGATTTTTCAACTTTTTCCTTTGAAGTCTTATCTAAAATTATTAACGAATGAGTTAATTCAAATTTTTTAATAATCAAGTGCATCTCTTTAGTTTTTTTAATTTCAGAAGCAAAATCACTAAAGATTAATAAGTTATTAAGTTTATTTTTTTCAGTAATTAGTGATGCTATGCTTAATTTTTTCTCACTTTTATTTAGTTTTCTTTTTTTATAAGCTAATTGACCTTTTGGACCATGTGCTACACCACCACCAACAAATATAGGGGCTTTTCTACTCGCATGACGTGCTCCACCAGTTCCTTTTTGTGCATAAATTTTTGAAGTAGATCCAGCAATCTCATTTTGCTGTTTTGTTTTAGCATGTCTACCTTTGTAGTTAGCATTAGTTTTATATAAAACATTATCTACTAATTTCTTATTAATTTTTGCTGAAAAAATTTTATCTAAAACTTCAATCGAGTCTTTTTTCCCATCTAAATTTATTTTATCAATTTTCATTATCTTTTCTTTTTATCTGGTGTTTTTTTAGCTTCTTCAGCAGCAGCAATTTTTTCTTTAATAGTCATTTTATTAATAACTTTAACAGATTGTTTAACTAATATTTCTGAATTCTTAGAACCAGGTATTGAGCCTTTTACGTATAATAATTCATTTTCTAAATCAGTTTTAATAATCTCTAAATTTTGCATAGTTCTAACTCTGTCACCCATGTGACCAGCCATTTTTTTTCCTTTAAAAACTTTACCAGGATCTTGTCTTTGACCTGTTGAACCATGAGATCTATGTGAAACAGAAACACCGTGTGTAGCTCTTAAACCACCAAAGTTGTGTCTTTTCATCGCTCCAGCAAAACCTTTTCCAATAGTTTTTGAGGTAGTATCAACAAATTTTACTTCATTAAAAATTTCTAAACCAAATTCATTACCTTCTTTGTATGGCTCTGTATCTTTTACTCTAAATTCTTTTAATTTTTTCTTTGCTTCTGTATTTTTTTTAGCATACATGCCCTTCATTGCTTTTGTAAGTTTTGAGCTTTTAATGTTACCAAAACCTAATTGTATAGCTTTATATCCACGTTTATCTTCTTCAATCACGCTAATAACTCTAGCTTTTTCCATTTTAATTACTGTAACTGGAACTAAACGACCAGTATGGTAAAACTCTCTTGTCATACCTATTTTTTTTCCAACTAAAGCTATTTCAGTCATAATTAAATTTTTATCTCCACATCAACACCAGATGCTAAATCTAGTTTCATTAAAGCTTCTACAGTTTGAGGTGTAGGTTCAATGATATCAATCAATCTTTTATGTGTTCTTGTTTCAAATTGCTCTCTACTTTTTTTATCAATGTGAGGTCCTTTTAAAACTGTATATTTTTCAATTCTAGTTGGTAGTGGTATTGGCCTTTAACTGTAGCACCCGTTCTCTTAACAGTATTTACAATTTCTTCAGTAGAGGCGTCTAAGATCTTATTGTCGTAAGCTCTTAATTTAATTCTAATATTTTGTTTTTCCATAATAATTATCCAGCAATCTTTTTAGTTACTTCATCCTGCACGTTTTGTGGGACTTTAGAGTAATGATCAAAGAACATTGAGTATTGAGCTCTTCCTTGAGACATTGATCTTAAGCTGTTTATATATCCAAACATATTCGCTAAAGGAACCATTGCAGTTATAACGGTCGCATTTCCTCTGCTTTCTTGCTCACTTATTTGGCCTCTTCTACTATTTAAATCACCAATAACATCACCCATGTAATCTTCAGGAGTTACAACTTCAACTCTCATTACTGGCTCTAATAATTTCAATCCACCTCTAGTACAAGCTTCTTTAAAGCAAGCTCTACCAGCAAGCTCAAATGCAAGAACACTAGAGTCAACATCGTGGTGTAATCCATCTAAAATTGTAACTTTGAAATCAATCATAGGAAATCCAGCTAAAATTCCACCGTCAGATATTGTTTCAATACCTTTCTCAACACCTGGAATAAACTCTTTAGGAATTGATCCACCTTTAATTTTGCTATCAACCTCTCTACCTTTACCTGGTTCTTGAGGTTCTACTAAAAGTTTAACTTTTGCAAACTGTCCTGCACCACCACTTTGTTTTTTGTGTGTATACTCAAACTCAGATGCATTTTGAATAGTTTCACGGTAAGCAACCTGAGGTGCTCCAATATTTGCTTCAACATTAAATTCTCTTTTCATTCGATCAACAATAATATCTAAGTGTAATTCCCCCATACCTTTGATTATTGTTTGACCAGATTCTTCGTCTGAAGTTACTCTAAATGAAGGATCTTCTTTTGCTAATCTAGCTAAAGCTTCACCCATTTTTTCTTGGTCAGCTTTTGTTTTAGGTTCTACCGCAATTTCAATTACTGGCTCAGGAAACTCCATTGGCTCAAGTAAAACTGGGTTAGCCTCATCACATAAAGTGTGACCAGTTATTGTGAATTTAAGACCAGCTAATGCAACGATATCACCAGCATTTGCCTCTTTAATATCCTCTCTAGAATTTGCATGCATTAAAAGCATTCTGCCAACTCTTTCCTCTTTTTCTTTTGAAGTATTATAAACTGCAGTTCCAGTTTTAATTGTTCCAGAGTAAATTCTTATAAAAGTTAATGATCCAACAAATGGATCGTTCGCAACTTTAAAAGCTAAAGCTGAAAAACCAGCTCCATCATCAAATTTCATTTCAACCACATCTTCAGTTCCCGGTTTTGTTCCATTAATAGAACCGATATCAACAGGACTTGGGAGATAATTAATAACTGCATCAAGTAACGGCTGAACACCTTTGTTTTTAAATGCTGAACCAGTAGTTATCGGGACAAAGCTGAAATTTAGTGTTCCTTTTCTTATGCATTTAACTAAATCTTCTTCTTTAATTTCCTCACCGTTTAAATAGCTTTCCATTAATTTTTCATCCTGCTCAACAGCAGTTTCAACAAGTTCAGTTCTATATTTTTGAGTAATCTCTTTTAAATCATCAGGAATCTCTTTGTATTCCCACTCTGCACCTAAGGCTTCATTTTTCCAAACCTGGGCTTTCATCTTAACTAAGTCAACAACTCCAACTAGATCTGCCTCCATACCAATTGGGACTTGTATAACTAAAGGTTTGCAACCAAGTCTATCTCTAATCATATCCACACATCTGTAAAAATCTGCACCAGTTCTATCTAGTTTATTTACAAAGCAAATTCTTGGAACTTTATATTTATCAGCTTGTCTCCATACTGTTTCTGATTGAGGCTCAACACCAGCAACACCGTCAAAAACACATACAGCACCATCTAAAACTTTTAATGATCTTTCAACTTCAATAGTAAAATCTACGTGACCAGGAGTATCAATAATATTAATTCTATGATCGTTCCAGAAACAAGTAGTTGCAGCGGAGGTAATTGTAATTCCTCTTTCTTGTTCTTGCTCCATCCAATCCATTGTTGCTGCACCATCGTGAACTTCACCAATTTTGTGACTTTTTCCAGTGTAATACAAAATTCTTTCAGTAGTAGTGGTTTTACCAGCATCAATATGAGCCATAATTCCAATATTACGATATGTGTCTAATGTATTAATTCTAGCCATAATTTTTTACCACCTAAAATGAGCGAAAGCCTTATTCGACTCAGCCATTTTATGTACATCTTCTCTTTTTTTAACTGCTGATCCTTTTTTTTCATACGCATCATACAGTTCGTTAAAAATTTTATCAGACATATGTTTGTCTTTTCTTTTTCTTGAAGCGTCAACTAACCATCTAATAGCAAGTGCTTGAGCTCGATTGTTTTTAACTTCAACAGGAACTTGGTACGTTGCACCACCAACTCTACGAGATCTAACTTCAACAGTAGGTTTGATATTATTTATTGCTTCATTAAAAACATTAATTGGCTCTTCTTTAGTTTTTGATTTAATTTTTTCAATTGCTTCATAAACAATTTTTTCAGCAACAACTTTTTTTCCATCATACATAATAGAATTAATTAATTTAGGAATAATAGTAGATTTAAATATTGGGTCTGGGGTGACAACTTTTTTTGGTTGTGTTTTTTTTCTAGACATAATTATTTACCTTTTTTAGTTCCATATAAAGATCTACGTTTCTTTCTACCTGCTACAGCTTGAGTATCTAAATTTCCTCTAAGAATGTGATAACGAACACCAGGTAAATCTTTAACACGACCACCTCTAATTAAAACTACTGAGTGTTCTTGAAGATTATGACCTTCACCACCAATGTAAGCTGTGACTTCAAAACCATTTGAAAGTCTAACTCTTGCAACTTTTCTTAATGCAGAGTTCGGTTTTTTAGGAGTTGTTGTGTAAACTTTAAGACACACACCTCTTTTTAAAGGTTGTTTTTCAAGTGCAGGAACTTTATTTCTTGCAACTGGTCTAGTTCTTTTCTTTCTTAACAACTGGTTAATAGTTGGCATAAATTTTTTTAATTAATTAATTAATTTATTTTTGAATGAAAATAACTGACAGGTTATTTTGTGGCAGCGTTTAGTTCCATAAAGTAGGTACTACATTCCAACCAAAAACAGCGTCAAAATACTATTAAATCTCTGATTGTCAAACTAAAACTACAAGTTAAACGTGTTTTTTTTATTAATTTGCAGGAGTTTCTGTAGCTTCTACAGGCTCAATTTTTTCTTGATCAGCTAAAAATTTATTGTCAGCTGCAATAGCATTTTCATTCCATTTATTCTTGATATGACCAGTTCCAGCTGGAACCAATCTACCAACAATAACATTCTCTTTTAAGCCATTTAAAGGGTCAACTTTACCTTTAATCGCAGCATCAGTTAAAACTCTTGTAGTTTCTTGGAATGAAGCTGCAGAAATAAATGACTCTGTTTGAAGTGACGCTTTAGTAATACCCATTAAAACTCTTTCACCAGATGCAGGATTTTTTCCTTCAGCAACTAGTTTTTCATTTGCATTATCAAACTTAATTCTGTCAATCATTTCACCAGGTAAGTAAGACGAATCACCTGACTCTTTGATTTCAACTTTTTTAAGCATTTGTCTTAATATTGTTTCAATGTGTTTGTCATTAATAACTACACCTTGTAATCTATAAACTTCTTGAACCTGATTAACAAAATATTCAGTTAAATCTTTAATGCCTAAAATTCTCAAAATATCATGAGGTAAAGGCTGACCATCTAATAAGATACTCACCTTTTTTAATTTTCTCACCTTGGTTAAAGTTGATATGTTTACCTTTAGGTATTAAATAATTTGAAGGTTCTCCATCATCTGGTTGAATTGAAATTTTTTGTTTACCTCTAACTTCTTTACCAAATAACACTTGTCCATCATTCTCAGCAATAATTGCACTATCTTTTGCTTTTCTAGCTTCAAATAATTCAGCTACACGTGGTAATCCTCCAGTAATATCTTTTGTTTTAGTTGTTTCTTTTGGAAGTCTTGCGATTATATCACCAGCAAATATTTTTTGACCATCTTTAACAGAAAGAATTGAATCAGGAACTAAATAGTATCTTGCTTCATTATCATCTGCTTTTTTAATAACATTACCCTTCTCATCTCTTAAAGTAATTCTTGGTTTTAAATCTGTATTTTTAGATTGTGCTCTCCAATCAACAACTGATTTAGAAGAAATTCCAGTAGCATCATCAGTTGTCTCTTGAATAGAAACACCATCGATTAAATCTACATAACCAGCAATACCACTTTTTTCTGCAATAACTGGAGTTGTATAAGGATCCCACTCACAAATTTTTTCATTAGCTTTTATTTTATCACCATTTTGGAAAAATAATTTTGATCCATAAGCAACTTTATAAATTGCAACTTGAACACCGTTATTATCTTCAATTGATAGTTGGGTGTTTCTTCCCATAACAATTAGATTTTTCTTAGAATCTTCTAATAAATTAGTGTTAATAATTTTCAAAGTACCTGCAGATTTTGTAACAATTTCAGACTCTTGCTTAACAGAAGCGGTACCACCAACGTGGAAAGTTCTCATTGTTAACTGAGTACCAGGTTCTCCAATTGATTGGGCTGAAATCATACCAATTGCTTCACCAACGTGAACCATTTTTCCTCTAGATAGATCTCTTCCATAACAAGTAGCACAAACACCAATTTTAGAGCTACAAGTCATAACTGAATAAGCTTTGATAAATTTAACACCAGCTGCATCAATTTTATCACAACCTGATTCATCAATCATAGTTTCTTTTTTAATAACCACTTCACCTGTAATAGGATTTTTTACATCAAAAGCTGTAACTCTACCAAGCGCTCTTTCTGATAAACTAACAACTACGTTTCCACCTTCTAAAATTTCTGCTAACTCAATAAACCCTGGATTATCACATTTAATTTTTGAAATTGTAAGATCTTGAGCTACATCACAAAGTCTTCTAGTTAAATAACCTGAGCTTGCAGTCTTTAGGGCTGTATCAGCTAAACCTTTTCTGGCTCCGTGCGTTGAATTAAAATATTCTAAAGCAGTTAAACCTTCTTTAAAGTTAGAAATAATAGGTGTTTCAATAATTTCACCAGATGGTTTTGCAATAAGACCTCTCATACCAGCTAACTGTTTCATTTGAGCAGCTGAACCCCTAGCTCCACTATCCGCCATCATAAATACTGAGTTAATCTTCATGCCATCAGGAGTACTTTCAGTAGCAGAAATACCTCTCATCATTTCACCAGCTACTTTGTCAGTACATTTTGACCAAGCATCAACTACTTTGTTGTATTTCTCACCTCTAGTAATTAAACCTTCTGAATATTGATTTTCATAGTCAGCAATTAATTTTTTAGTGTCATCAATCAATTGTCCTTTGTTTGCAGGAATAACCAAATCATCTTTACCAAAAGAAATACCTGCTTTAAATGCATGTTTGAATCCTAAATCTTTTAAATGATCACAAAAAATAACTGTAGTTTTCTGACCACAAAATCTGAAAACACTATCAATAATTTCTGAAACAGTTTTTTTAGGAAGCAGTCTGTCTATCATTGAAAAAGTAATGTCTTTATTTTTTGGTAATAAATTAGCTAATAAAAATCTTCCAGCAGTTGTTGTGTGTTTTTCAACTCTTTTATTACCCTTCTCATCAAGTGTTTCAAACCTTGAAACAATAGTAGAGTGTACTTTTATCTGACCTGTTGATAAAGCATGTTCAATTTCATCATTATTTATAAAGTAACCATCTGGTTTTTCAGTTTGAAATGGTGCTTGAGATAAATAGTATAAACCTAAAATCATATCCTGACTCGGTACTATGATAGGTTTTCCATTTGATGGACTTAAAATGTTATTCGTTGAAAGCATTAAAATTCTAGCTTCTAGTTGAGCCTCTAAACTTAGAGGAACGTGAACAGCCATTTGGTCACCATCAAAGTCAGCATTAAAAGCTGCACAACATAATGGGTGTAGTTCAATTGCATCTCCTTCAATTAACTTAGGTTCAAAAGCTTGAACCCCTAGTCTGTGAAGCGTTGGTGCACGGTTTAATAAAACTGGGTGCTCTCTTACAATAAGTTCTAATGCATCCCAAACAGCATTAGTTTCTTTTTCTACTAATTTTTTTGCTTGTTTAATTGTAGAAGCTAATCCTAATTTATTTAATCTAGCGTACAAAAATGGCTTGAATAATTCTAAAGCCATTTTTTTAGGTAAACCACACTCATGAAGTTTAAGATCTGGACCTACAACAATTACAGATCTTCCTGAGTAATCAACTCTTTTTCCTAATAAGTTTTGTCTAAATCTACCTTGCTTACCTTTAAGCATCTCTGCTAAAGATTTAAGTGGACGTTTACCAGTTCCAGTAATTACTCTTCCTCTACGACCATTATCAAATAAAGCATCAACAGACTCTTGAAGCATTCTTTTTTCATTTCTAACGATAATGTCAGGAGCTTTTAAATCCATCAATCTCTTAAGACGATTATTTCTGTTTATAACTCTTCTATAAAGATCATTAAGATCAGATGTTGCAAATCTTCCTCCATCTAATGGAACTAAAGGTCTTAATTCAGGTGGTATAACTGGTATCACAGTTAAAATCATCCATTCAGGTTTTTGACCAGTTTCTATAAATGACTCGATTAACTTAAGTCTTTTTATTGATCTTTCTTCATTAACTTTAGATTTTGTTTCTTTAATTGTATTAATTAAAATTTTTCTTTCTTGTTCAAGGTCCATCGATTTAAGAATCGATAAAATTGCTTCAGCACCTATACCAGCTTCAAATGATTCTTCACCAAACTCATCTTGGTATTTTGCTAGTTCTTCTTCGTTAAGTAATTGGTTTTTTTGAAGACCAGTTAAACCAGGCTCAATAATTATGAAGTTTTCGAAATAAAGAACTCTTTCAACTTCTTTTAGCTTCATGTCAACGGCTAATGAAATTCTACTAGGTAATGATTTTAAAAACCAAATGTGAGCAACAGGAGTAGCGAGATTTATGTGACCCATTCTCTCTCTTCTTACGTTTGATTTTGTTACTTCAACTCCACATTTTTCACAAATAATTCCTCTAAACTTCATACGTTTGTATTTACCACACAAACATTCGTAATCTTTTATCGGTCCAAAAATTCTAGCACAAAATAAACCATCTTTTTCTGGTCTAAAAGTTCTGTAGTTAATAGTTTCAGGTTTTTTAATTTCACCATATGTCCAAGATTTAATTTTTTCAGGGCTAGCTAAAGTAATTTTAATACTATTAAAATTTTGTGCTTCAGAAACTTCACTATTTTTAAATAAATCTGTTAATTCTTTTTTCATATTTAATTTAACTCTATGTTTAGTGCTAATGATTTAATTTCTTTAACTAGAACGTTGAATGACTCAGGTATACCAGATTCAAAATTCTCTTCACCTTTAACAATTGTTTCGTAAACTTTAACTCTTCCAGCAACGTCATCTGACTTAACTGTTAAAATTTCTTGTAATGTGTAAGAAGCTCCATAAGCTTCAAGAGCCCACACTTCCATTTCACCAAATCTTTGTCCACCTAATTGAGCTTTACCACCCAAAGGTTGCTGAGTTACAAGACTATATGGTCCTGTAGATCTTGCATGAATTTTATCTTCAACAAGGTGATGAAGTTTTAACATATAGATAATTCCAACAGTTACTGGTCTATCAAACATTTCACCTGTTCTTCCATCCCATAAATTGGTCTGTCCAGACGTTGGTAATTTAGCTAATTCAAGCATTTCAGAAACATCTTTTTCTTTAGCTCCATCAAATACTGGTGTTGAAATTGCTATACCATTTTGTAGGTTTTCACATAAATCTGCAAATTCAGTCTTGTTTAATTTGTCAATACCTCCATCAAAAACTTCTTTTCCATAAACTGATGTTAAAAAGGATGAAATTTTTTGAGTTTTTTCAAATTTTTTATTATTTTCATTTACTAATCTTTTAACTTCTTCACCAAATTCTTTACAGGCCCAACCTAAGTGTGTTTCTAAGATTTGACCTACGTTCATACGACTTGGAACCCCAAGTGGATTTAATACGATATCAACAGGTCTTCCATCTTCTCTATAAGGCATATCTTCAACAGGTACAATTTTACTAACTACACCCTTGTTTCCATGTCTACCTGACATCTTATCACCAGGTCTTAATCTTCTTTTAATCGCAACAAAAACTTTTACCATTTTCATAACACTTGGTAATAAATCATCACCACTTCTAATTTTTAAAACCTTATCTTCAAATCTTTCTTGAATATCTTGTTTTGCTTGATTGTATTGATCTTTTAATTGAGCAATACTTGCTTCATCATTAACATTACCTACTGTTATTTTGAATACATCATTAATGTTAATCTTATTAATTGTATCAAGGTCAAGTTTGGTACCTTCATCTAAATCTTTAATTTTTTTAGTTAAAGAAGCTCCAGACAAAATCTGGTTAGCTCTTTGCTTTATACTTCTTTCTAAAATTTCTTCCTCTACAATTTTATCTTCTTGAACAATTTCAATTTCTGCTCTTTCGATTGTTATAGATCTTTCATCTTTTTCTATACCATGTCTGTTGAATACTCTGACATCAACAATCGTTCCACTGCTTCCTCTAGACATTTTTAAAGATGTATCAGTTACATCAATTGCTTTTTCACCAAAAATTGATCTTAATAATTTTTCTTCAGGTCCTGATGCTGAATCACCTTTTGGTGTAACTTTACCAACTAATATGTCTCCAGCTTTTACTTCAGCACCAATATAAACAATCCCAGATTCATCTAGATTTTTTAAAGCTTCTTCATTTACATTTGGAATATCTCTAGTGATTTCTTCTTCACCTAACTTTGTATCTCTAGCCATAACTTCATATTCAACAATATGAACTGATGTAAATACATCGTCAGTAACACATCTTTCTGAAATTAAAATAGAGTCTTCAAAATTGTAACCTTGCCAAGGCATAAATGCTACTGTCACATTTTTTCCAAGTGCTAATTCACCTAGCTTAGTAGATGGTCCGTCAGCAATAATATCACCTGATTTAACTTTATCACCTACTCTAACAAGTGGTTTTTGGTTAATGCATGTGTTTTGGTTTGATCTTTTAAATTTTTGTAGGTTATAAATATCTACACCTGATTTTGTGAAATCTGTTTCTTCAGTTGCTTTAATTACAATTCTTTTTCCATCAATTTTATCAACTGTACCATCACGATTAGCAACTATAGTAACACCTGAGTCAAGAGCTACAT
>FUWD013190245.1_pt1 | contig 10822 bp, 36 predicted proteins | sample 1063281 | NCBI WGS metagenome assembly FUWD01 (sample SAMEA79048168, study PRJEB19326) | metagenome | biome: marine
CTTTTATAGAGCAAGATCAATATAAAAACAAAGGCAAAGTTTTTCCCTTTCTTGTTCAAAAAAGATGTAAATTATTGCTAGAGAATGTACAGGAGTTTATTTAGAATGGCGAAATTAATTTATGAAGTACTTGAAGAAGCCGGAAAGAAAAGATCAAAGGCTGAAAAAATTGAATGCTTAAAGAACAATGAATCTTGGGCCCTAAAAGATATTCTTAGAGGAACATATGATGATTCTGTCCAATGGTTAATTCCTGAAGGGGCACCCCCATATACACCCAATAAAGAAGAAAGCACACCCTCTAATCTTACTAGACAAAATACTCAGTTTAGGTATCTTGTTGATACACCAGATTCCAGAGGCGTATTAAAAGCTAAACGTGAAAATATTTACATCAGATTACTCGAATCAATTCACCCATTAGATGCAAAGATTGTAATAAACATGGTTAGTAAAAAATCTATTAAAGGCATAACTAAAGCAGTAGTACAGGAGGCTTATCCGGGTTTAATACAAAAAGGCTGATAATGAATAAAAATAAATCTAAAAACTTTGTAGCTGATTACCCTCAAAAGGGGTAGGTCAGCTTTTACTTTTCTAAAGGAGATAATAATGTCCGAACATCAATTACAGAGATTACGCAAAGATTCAGAAGAATTAGATAACTTTGCAGGAATATTACTTGAAGAAGGTGAAACAGAACTTGTAAAGAAAATTGAAGACAAAGTAAAAAGTTTTTAGATAATCATATATCATTGGTCATGGAGGTGGCCGCATAACTTTTTAAAATTGTAAACTAGGGGTTTACAAATCCTCAAAAATATAGTATTATAGACATATAATCTTTTTTGGAGTTATCAATGAATATTTTTGTACTTGATAGTTGCCCTATCAAATCTGCACAATTGCAATGTGATAAACATGTTGTTAAAATGATTGTTGAGTCGGGTCAAATGCTATCTACTGCTCACAGAATGTTAGACGGATATGTGGAAAAGCGGCTATCAAAATCTGGTAAACGCATGATAAATTATTGGGTTCATCCAAAAGAAATCATGGAAAATACTTTATATAAAGCTGTTCACCATAATCATCCATGTACAGTATGGACTATGCAATCAATAGCAAACTATGCATGGCACTATGAACATTTCTATGCTTTATGTATTGAATACCAATATCGCTATAATAAAGTACATAGCACTCAAACTAAACTTGATGAAATCTTATCAATCCCTCCAAAGAACATAAAATATAATAAGGGGCTTACTCCTTTTGCTCTTGCTATGCAACATGAACCACAGTGTATTCATAAAGATGAACCTGTTCGTTCATACCAAGAATATTATCAAACAAAACAAGACCGATTTAAAATGGTTTGGTCAAAGAGAGATATTCCAGAGTGGTTTAAATATAATGTTGCAGCATAATTTAAAATGTATTGAAGAAGTATCCTGGGGTAAAGGTATGAAACTAAGACTAATGGAATCTCCAAAAGGAAATAAACAAGTACATCGATGGTCTGATCTATCAAAAAGGTGGTGTCTAATGTATAGATATAATGTTGAAGAAAATTGGGAATGGTGGAAAAATTATGCCAACTTACGTTCTAAAAAATAAAGAAACGGAAGAACACTTTGAGGTATTTTGTACTTGGTGTGATCTACAGAAACGGTTAGAAGATGACAAGAATCTTACTCAAGTTATAACAGCACCTAAAATAGTATCTGGAATTGGTAATTTACATAGTAAAGTGCCTGATGGATTTAAAGATGTTTTAAGTAGAGTAAAAAAAGGATCAGCTAAGGGTAATACTATTAGAAAATGAAAAAGAATAATTCGTTAACTGTTTCACTTGATGAACTTGAAAAAATTGAACCTATTACTGATAATCAAAAGAAAGCATTTGAATCTTGGGATAAAGGATATAATTTAATACTAACTGGTAGTGCAGGAACTGGTAAAACATTTATTGCTTTATATAATGCTTTTAAGGAGATGTTAGATAAGCCACATTTATATAGAAAAATTATGATTATGAGGTCAATGGTTCCTACTCGGGATGCTGGCCATTTACCTGGAACAAAAGAAGAAAAGGAAGATCCATATAAAGTACCATATAAAAATATTTGTGATGAAATTTTTGGTTACAAGGGTGCTTATGGAAAATTAACAACATCTAATAAACTAACATTTGAAACAACTTCATATATTCGTGGTGCTACATTTGATCAGACTATTATAGTAGTAGATGAAATGCAAAACTTAAATTTTCATGAACTTGATTCTGTAATTACGCGTGTTGGTAATGATTGTAAAATTATTTTTTGTGGAGATTATCTTCAATCAGATTTTAAATATAATGACGATAAAGATGGAATTATAAAGTTTATAAGTATTGTAGAGCAGATGAGATTCTTTAGAGTTATTAATTTTGGATGGGAAGATATTGTACGATCTGACCTAGTTAGAGATTATATAATGACTAAAGAGATGTTAAATATGAGCTAAATATGCCTAAACATGAGAATAAAGAAGCTTGGAAGTTATGGTATATGGTAAAAGGCCATTTAAATACTACTGAGGAAACTGTTCTTTCTTCTCAAAATGGTTATTTTAAACGATTGTGGGTTGATGGATGTAACGGCGCACCATTGTATGCTTATGAAGAAGAATTTGAAATAGAATGGAAAAAAATAATGGAGAAAGAAAAAAATGACAAACTGGATTAAAAATAGATTGGCTGAAAGAACAAGCTGGAATGGTATTGCGCTTATTGGTCTAGGTCTTCTTGTCTTATTCTTGGCTCCTCTTGCAAAGATTGCTGCTGGTTTAGCAATTGCATATGGAGCTTGGACGATATGGAAAGAAGAATAAGCACTATGGTAATCATATATGGTAAAAGCAATTGTACCTTTTGCGAAAAAGCGAAGCAACTGTGTATTGATTACCAACTCGACTATGAATATAAGAACGTGTCGCAGATTGAGTATCTTGAAGAATTTGTAGAAAAATTCCCAGGAGCAAAAACCGTGCCACAAATAATTTGGTATGATAAAGTGATTGGAACTTACGAAAATTTTGCAACAGAAATAGAAAACACTATAGGAGGCTATGGGAAAAATGTCATTTGATTTTGACTTTACCGAAGACCATCTTGCTAAAATTATTCCAGGTAATAATAAAGTAGGAGATTGGTATGAAGCTTTATGTGATATTCTACCAAGATATGGTATCACCACTGAGCGAAGAGTTGCCCATTTCTTGAGTCAATGTGCTCATGAAAGCGGTAACTTTAAACGACTTGAAGAAAACTTAAACTATTCTGCAAAAGCACTACGTGCTGTCTTTGGTCGCTACTTTGGTAATGCACCTAAGAGAGATGCAGATGAATATCATCGTAAACCAGAGATGATTGCCAATTATGTTTATATGGACGAGTTTCGTAAATATAAAATGGGTAATACAGAAGAAGGCGATGGTTGGCTATTTAGAGGTCGTGGGCTAAAGCAGCTTACTGGTCGTGAAAACTATACACGATTTGGTAAATCTGTAGATATGTCTGCAGAAGAAGCTGCTGAATATGTAGCAACAGAAAAGGGTGCTGTTGAGTCAGCATGTTGGTTCTGGGATGCTAATAATCTAAACGATATTGCCGATACCGATAATGTAGTTAAAATGACCAAGAAAATTAATGGTGGTAAAATCGGGCTTGAAGATAGACAAGAACGATATACAAATGCCATGGAAGTTTTGGGCATGTCTGCTGAAATGGTAGCTGACGATGACGATGACGATATTGAAGAAATCATTGATGATATTGGTGTATTGCGTAAGGGTTCTCGCGGAGAGGGTGTTAAGATTATGCAAGAAGCACTTGGTATCGGAGCTGATGGAGTATTCGGACCAGGGACTGAAAGAGCATTAAAAGAGTGGCAAGCAGCTAACGGTTTAACAGCCGATGGCGTAGCTGGACCGGCAACATTTGGAAAACTATTAGAGGACTAAGATGGCCAAATTTAGTAGGTTTGACCCTAAGAATAAAAAGAAAGATCGCAATAAAAAACTATCAATTAATAGAGACAATAAGATAAAATCTGTTGAAAAAGATAGGCGATTACAGGGGAAAACAGTTGAGTATGTTATACAAGATGAGTATGATGATATAAGAAAATAATATTAGGGGTCACTTCAGTGGCCTCTTTTTTTTACATAAAATGCATTTTAGGGGTTTACATTTCATTTAAAATATATTATATTAGTAGTATAAAGAGAATCGGAATGGAGAAAATTATGAGCTGGAATCCAAATAATGCTGACTGGGGTCGCACTGAAGTAACTAAAGAGATTATTGAAAAGCTTACAAATCTTGATCACTTCCCTTCCCAAGGTGAAGTTGAAGATAAGAAAAATAACCCTGCTCTTGAAAAGTTCCGTAAAGCACAAAATGTTGTCTATGACATCTTCAATAATGGTTTATGTAATCGTGCTCGTGAGTGTCGTTTTGCACTTAACGGTTTGACCAAATCTGATCTTGCACTACCAACATACTATGGTAGTCAAGGATATTACCCAGGTAACTGGGATCAAGTCGAAGAACTTGTTGAAGAAAAGTTCACTCCTATCGTAATGGCAGCAGCCAAAGAACAAGGACTTGTTTAATGAATGATAAAGACAGAGAATTTATCTCAGAAGAGGGCCGCCGGATAAATGCCATGCCTGTACTCAGTAGTCTCGAAGAAATGCTGGAAGAAGACTTCAGTGCTTGGTGTAAAACCGCCGAATTTCCAGACTATGCTGATTTTATATTGGTAAAGTTTTTTGGGCAAAGTAATCCCTATTCTATTAACGAAGTTAATAGATTTTATTGAAGAGTGAAGAGCGTATGTGGGAACTAAGAACAACATTCAGTGAACCAAATCCCAGCTTCCGGGAACTTGGTCTTGAAACCAGCAGTATGTTTCTTGAATCAAGAGCAGAAGCTGAGGAGTGGTTTAAAACACGTACTCATGGACTTAGTACAGTCAAGCGTACTTGTGTTATGATAGAGCCAAATGGCTATGTTATAAAGACGGTGTTTTGCTAACGTTGGAATGTAAAATAGAAAGAATATAAAATGAATGATCTTTTTGAAATTGTAGAAGACCTTGAGTCAATCGAAACCTTTGGTGCAGACAGCCCAGGCTTCGAAGCAATCATTAACAAGTGGGTTGAACGTAAAGCAGAAGCTGAAGCATTTATGGAACGTCAGTATGAAATGGAGTTAGTATAATGCAAAAAGTAGCAAATCCTTATATGGACGATAAGGTCGTGATTGACGAACTACCTCGTCATGGATCACCTCAGGATCGTGGTAGTGCAGATGCATATTATGGTCGTCCTTATAAGCCTCATTATTATGTTGGCGATTCAATCACATCAGAAAAAGTTGAAGCAGCTGATATGACTGAAGCAGAAGTTACTGCATACTGTTATGGTTATGATAATGAAGATGATAGAAAAGATTGGGGTTAATGCATTTTAGGGGTTTACAAGCTATTAAAAATATGCTATGTTAGTAATGTAAAAAGAATCGGAAAGAAAATAAAATGACTATTGCTAAAACACAGAATGACCGTCTTTCTCTTATCAAAGAAATTGCTGAACGTCGTAAAGCTGAAAAGAAAGCCGAACGTGCTCGCCAAATTAAGTTGTATGAAATCAAAGAAAAGGCGAAGAAAGCTCGTGCTGCAATGTTAAAAGCTCGTAAAGCTCGTAAAGATCCTTTAGCCGCTTTAAATGTAAAAGAAGGTGAAAACGTTAATCAGTATACTGATCAAGCCAAGTACGCTAAAACTTATTATGGAGAAACTATGTATGAAACAACAAGGCATGATAACGAATGGGATTAAAACGCTAAAGCAAATGTTGCCAACCGCGCCGGCTTTGGTACTAATTTTAATGATAGTGTTATCCGGTTGGTATCTAATTCATATATGGAAAGATTGTTTAAATGAAAATTCTATTTTTACATGTATGAGAATGTTAACAAAATAAGAGTCTTAGACTCTTTTACTCAACGTCCGTGCAGAGAGAACCGGGCTTGAAAGCAACATCTTGCGAGAATAATTCGCCTGTGAAATATCAGTGTCGTGAAAACGTGGAGATGCTAGGAAATAGAAAATTACTAGGGGCGTTGAGTAAAGGAGTTTTATTATGAAAAATAATCCAATTAATAAACTTCAGCAGCTAATGATTATTACTGCAGAAGAATGTGGGGAACTTACTCAGAGATGTAGTAAAATTATCCGTAAATATAAAAAGTTTTCTGAAATAGAAGATGATCAAAGAAACAAACTTCTTGAAGAAGTTGGCGATGTTTACTGTATGATTGATTTAATGTGTGAGCATGGTGTATTAGATTGGAAGCACATCTATGCTAGAAGCGGTGCTAAAAAAGAAAACTTAAAAAGTGGAGTACATTAATAGATGATAAATGACATTAAAAAAATGACAGAAACTCTTGTAATTGACAAACTTAAAAATACATCAGAAGGTTGGATTGGAACAAGCGGAAGTATAATTATTGATTTAGGCTTAGAAACAGATGATAATGAATTTGATGATTTTATATTTAGAGCTGTATCAAATATCTATCGTAATAATTTACTAAAACCCTTTGGTAAAAAAATGGTAAAATTAGGCTATAAAAAAGAATACAGTCGAGGAAAAAAACGACCTGCTAATCTCTTTAGAATTGAAAGTTGTATTAATGGATAAATTTAAAATATATAAAGCACATAAGATGTCCGACTGGATTGAGAACCAAGTAACTGAATGGGCTTTAGAGTTAATCCAAAACCACTTTGGTGTAGAAGGTCCTGAAGAATTATCAGAGTGTCAAATTAATGAAGTTATTGAGCAGTGGAATGAAATGTTAGAATATGATAAAACTTTGGCCTCAGGTCTTTATAACTGCATAAGCATTTGGGAAAATGATAGAGAGGAACACATTGTTTAATCACGTCGACCATGGTTTAGTTTTGCCTAAAATAGAAAGAAAGACCACTGAAGCTGGTCGCAAATACTTTACACCTGAAGGTAAGGCATATCCTTCTATTACTACAGTTTTAGGCGCTTTAAATAAAGATGGTCTCTTAGCATGGAGAAAGAAAGTTGGTGAAGAAGAAGCCAATAAAATATCTCGTCGTGCTGCTACCAGAGGAACTGCTGTACATAAATTAGCAGAAGATTATATTGATAATGTTCCTGAGTGGAAAGAAAACGTAATGCCTCATAATCTATTTGCCTTTAATCATATTAAAGGTATTATAGATGAAAGATTAGATAACATTTGGTTTCAAGAAGAGTTTTTATATAGTGATTTATTAAAGACTGCAGGGCAAGTTGATTGCATTGCCGAGTTTGATGGTCAACTATCCATTGTAGATTTTAAGACATCTCGTAGAACAAAGAAGAAAGAATGGATCACAAACTATTTTATCCAAGCGGCATTCTATGCTGCGGCTTTCTATGAAAGAACTGGAATTCCTATTAAACAGGGTGTTATCATTATTACAGTAGATGATGCTGAACCTCAGGTCTTTAAAGTTAATACTCATGATTATCTTCCTGCATTTTTAGATGTAAGAAAAAAATATGAAAACAGTTAATTAATTGTTTACTTTTGGCTCTATATGAGTTATTATAAAGGAGAAATAGTAATGGGCTACAACTATCAAGACTATCAGGTACGCTCTTTAGATCCTGTTGATAAAAAAAGAATTGAAATTATAAACAAATTTAACATAAGAGAAAAAGCAGCAATGGCCATTGGGCTAGGGTATCATAGAGCGTACTATGTCTCTTTAGAAATGCAACGGGGTTGGGATGTTAGCGCCTCAGATATTGAGCTTCTTGAAAATGTTAATTGGGCATTAAAAATTCTTAACGAGGAAACGCTATGAGTTATTGTCCTATTGAAGATAAATTTATGAATGATGTATGGGATGCTCTTAAAGCTGATGCATCTGACCTGCGCAAACAACAGAGAATATTAAGAGCGTATCGGGTCGCACATCCGCGAGAAATGACTGAAGAATGTGAAAGTATTTTAAAAAATAGTTTACATTCTTTAAAAAATAGTATATAATAGAATAATATAAAGGAGATGAATGATGAAAGTAATGATCTGGACTCAGAATCTATCGCAGCCTATCACGATTGACGCAATGTCAACTTATCAAAAAGGCAATATGTTCTGTGTAGAATATATGGATGGTTGTGTACGTATGGTTGACAAATATCCATTTGACACAATTTTTCGTGTTCGCGAAACGTACTATCCAAAAGCTACTAAGTAATGTCAATATCATTTAATGAAATTTTTGAGTTTGAAGTTGGGGACATTATTTATGAATGCTACAGTGGTACTAATGTTGAAGTAAGAATTGAAACAAAACCTATTGAAGTTGTGGGATATGAAGGTCGGCGCACTTTAAAGTGGACGGCTACAGATACGGAGACTGGCGCAATAATTGAATACCTTATGACAGAAGGACTTGAATATTTGGCCGCTAAGTTATACCGTCAACCAATGTATGTTAATAAGAGATTACGTGGACATGAAATTTTGGAAAAATACATCAAATAAATCTAAATTTATTGAAGTACGTCTTCATGATAATAGTAAAGCGACAGTTGAGATAAGTAAGATTATACTTATCCAACCTATTTTGTGGCATAATGTCGAGGATGAATATCATCCTAAAACTAAAATCAGTGTACACAATTATATCGTTAAAACACTAGAAACTTATGACGAAATTAAAAAAATGGTAGGTTTGGAGAATATAAATGGATTATGATGAAATTAAAAGAATATCGCATTTAAATGGCTTTAAAGATGCAGTGTATATACTATCTTTAATACTTCTTATATTAATAACTCCTGGGGCTTGGTTGTTAGCGTTATATATGGATGAAACTTCCACGAGAAAGATAGAATGTCTTCCTCTTATTGAAGATGTAGAAAAAGGAGACAAAGTATAATGGAACCAGTAGATCCAAGTAGAAAACACTTTATCATTAGTCTATTTAAAAGTTTTATTAGAATTGCTGCTGGTGTATCTTTAACATTGGCTGGATTTATGATAAGTATTCATGAGTATCAATATGAATTTCCAGATCAGTCGTGGGTTGGCTATTTAATAATTTTCACCGGCGTATTTTTAACGTTGGCTGAATTTCTTGGTATTTTAGAAGAATTGTAAAGGAGAATAAAATGTGGGTAGTTAAAGTAGATCGTAAAGGTCGCCCGACACTAGCTGTACTTCGTCGTATGGAAAAATGTAAACTTGATTTAGACTCTCATAAGTCTCGTTCTGAGTTTGGATATTGTTATTTGGATTTTATTGATGCCTAGTTATAGAGACCTTGGTTATTTAGATCGCCGATTAACAATCGCTGAAGCTACTATTGAGGAATGGAAACCTTATATTGAGATGTTAAAAAATATTCCTGTAGTAGAAAAAACAGAAAATAAATTTGAAACAAAGATTATTCCTCTATCAAAAAACGGAGAAACAGAAAATGCCAGCTGATGAATATATTTTTAAAGTTAATGGAGAAAGTGTTGGTACAGTTAATGTTACTAATGATATTGTTATTTTTGGCTTTTTAATATTAGCGGTGTATATTGCTGTTGCAATGTGGTATCTATATCAGGATTATTTAAAATCAAAAATGAAAAAGATTGATAAATCAATTGATCCACCATTAACAAGAATTCATAAAGAAAAGGTAGCAAAATGACTGAAGAAATGACACGTGATTATATGATGACTCGATTACTGCAATCGGAGTGCCGTGTAATTTTTAAGAAAACAAATGGTGAAGAACGTAATATGGTATGTACTCTTCAACCAAATATTATTCCCCCTGCTAAGAAAGAAGATCCTCTTTCTCAAAAGAAAGTTCGATCTATTAATGAAGAAGTTATTCCTGTGTGGGATGTAAATGCTGAAGGTTGGAGGTCTTTTAGAGTTGATAGTGTAATTAGCTTTGCTTGTAGATAAATACTATAAAGGAGTTAACCAAATGACTATGCATTTAGTGCGCGGAATGTCTTCTTTAAATACTAAGAAGCGTAAAACAAAAAAGAAACCCGGCTGGAAGAATACACTTCAAGAGCATGATGAATTTCTAAAGCGTATGGGTGTGACTGGTAAGAAGTCTGAGTATCGTTCAGATATTCCAAACTATCGTGAAAATAGTCCAACCATCAAAACATCAGATAAAATTTGTAGTAATGGTGCACGTAAAGAAAGTACAAAATATACAGGCAATGAAATTGCTGGAATTGTAGTTACTCATAAATCTAATCTTATGCCAGTCCGTAAAGATAATAAACAGGCGGCGGTAGATGCTGCAAGTATGCGCAGATAATGTTTAGTATTGAAAATGAATTTGATCATACTATAATTACTGTAGTAGATAATGATGCAAAGCAAGAAGATGTTCAAGTTATTATGACTGATGAATATGTATATGTGAGACAGTTTAATGCTAAGACAGGAAGATATGATGTTATAGCATTATCACCATTTATGTTTAATGAAATACTTGCATCTATGAAATATACTGAAGGTGTATATGTAACAGAAGCACTATCAGACGCATATAAATAGTTCAAATAATAAAGGAATAATATGTTTGGTATAGATCCACTTATCATTTTAGCAATAGGTATTTTTGGAGTATTTTATTGTTCGTACTCTATTGGTCGTAATCATAGTAAACAAAAAGACGATAACTAATAGAACAAACTATGTTATATCTGTGT
>FUWD013024615.1_pt1 | contig 10817 bp, 20 predicted proteins | sample 1063281 | NCBI WGS metagenome assembly FUWD01 (sample SAMEA79048168, study PRJEB19326) | metagenome | biome: marine
TGAAAGTACATCGGCTACATGTGGCACGTAACCTACATACGTACTGTGTGGATTCCACATATTATGTATGTATATAAACCCCCATACCTATAATATATATTATACAGTACGTGGCAACTTTGTCAAGAACAAAATAAATTATATTGTAGAAGCATTTGTGCCAACTGTCTATTATACATACCATTAAACATTTTTATGGTGACCCTTAATCGATTAATCTAAAAATAATCTATTATACATACCCTTGAATATATTTCAGGTGACCCTTAATCGATTAATGTGGCAACTGCAAAATTTAATTAAAAAAAATATAAAAAGTTAAGAAAGTACTTGACAAAGTTCTGATATACATTATAATAGAAGGTATAGGCTGTAACAATCAATGAGCCACACCATATATATACATAAACAGGGCATTACGATGAACGGCCTACATAAAACTCAATGAAATCAACAGAAACTAAGTCTAAAGTCAATGCGGCAGGTAATTATACCAAGCCAGGCATGAGGAAAACTATATTTAATAAAGTAAAATCCGGTACTAAAGGTGGAAAAGCAGGACAATGGAGTGCTAGAAAAGCCCAAATGGTAGCACTTGAATACAAAAAAGCAGGTGGAGGCTACAAATAATGAAGAAAAAAGAATTAAGTCCCGCTATGAACAAGAAACTTAAAGAACATAGCAAACACCATTCCGTAAAACATATGAATCAAATGAAGAAGGATATCATGAATGGTGCAAGTTTTACTGCCTCTCATAAAATAGCCCAAAAAAAGGTAGGAGCATAGCTAAGAAGCCTGTTTATAAGGTTTATAAGACTTACTACACAAGTGGTGAGTTCTATATAGGCTTTACAAGCAAGACAGGGATACACTATGATAACTACTTTGGTTCTAATACCACAGATAGAACTCCAACACACAAAGAGATTCTGTTCCATAGTCATTACAAGAGTGATGCCAAGCTAATGGAACTTATGTTTCAACTACAAAATTTTGAAAACAAGAATTGTTTAAACAAAATGTTGAACATACGCCTAAGAAGAGATTTTATTAAGAACATACCCAAGTTTAAAATTAGTATAAGTAAACATAAAGGAAGTTAATGGGTAAGAAAACACAGACATCAATTATGGATTCATTGTCCATACCAAAAAGAACCACCATAGGTGGGGGCAAGATTAAGACAAGTGCATTAAACAAACATAAGCGTAGGTCTTATAAAAAATACAGGGGACAAGGAAGATAACATGGCAATATTTAAAAGTAAAGAAGAAAAAGCTATTAATAAAATAAAAGAATATAGAAAAAAAATTAAGGAGTGGAATAAACTAAGTGAAGGAGCCAAAGAAGTTTTATGGGGCAAAGGCTCCGAGTATAAAATTAAGATAGAAGAAATTAAATCTAGTTTTCCTGACAGTAAAGAAGTACAAGAAGAAAAATTCATTTATAAAAAATTTAAAACAGAAGAATCAGAAAAAAAATTTCCTAAAAGAAAGCAAAAAGATTCTAAAAAATATGCTAATGATGTAAGAATAGTTGTTGAGGAATTACCTCCATTAAACAAATATAAGCGTAGGGGACAAAGAAAATAACATGGGAATACTAAACACACCAAAGAAAACTCTAGAAAGAAAAAAGTCTAAGAATAAACTTGATAGTGTAGCCCATGCTAAAAAACTTAAAAAGTTTAATGAATATTGGGGCAAATTAAAACCTACAACTATTACAAATTTAAAAAGAGCAGGTATAGATAAAAACGAAGCTAAGGATAGATATACCTTAGGTTCAGGACTAGGTCTTAATGTAGGATTATGGCAGTTAAAAGATAAAGTTATAGTGCTTAAAGGAAGTGGTGCAAATACTCAAAAAAGTATAGAAGCCAATAAACTAGGAAGAGAAAAGACTAAAAAGGCTATTAAGGATACTATAGCTAATGTTAAAAGTATATTTAAAAAATAATGGCACTAGCCAAATCGCAAAGAAGTCTTAAAGAATGGGGAAAACAAAAATGGCAAACGAAATCTGGGAAACCCTCTTCAAAGACAGGAGAAAGATATCTGCCAGAGAAAGCCATCAAGAGCCTGACATCTGCGGAGTATGCGGCAACGACAAAAGCAAAACGCCAAGGAACAAGTCAGGGAAAACAGTTTGTGAAGCAACCGAAGAAGATTGCAAACAAAACAAAATCATATAGGAAAGTAACATGAACGTAATTAATAAACAAAAAGCAGATTTAAATAAAGATAAGAAACTCTCATCTTATGAGAAAAAAAGAGCTACGGCTATTGAAAATGCTATGCGTAAACCTACTGACCCAAAATTTAATGGAATGACAGATAACAAAAATAATAGAAAAGTAGAAGTATAATGACAAAAGAATTATGCCCTGTATGTGGCTGTGAAAAAGATATGTGTATTTGTGATGATGAATGCGAAAGCTGTGGAGCATAACTAATGGCATATTCTTCTAAACCCAAACCACAAAGAGTTCCTATAAAAAAACCACAGGAGTTAGCTATACAAAAAGCTAAACTACAACAGACTGTTAAACCACAACCTACGCCTCAAAAACCAAAAGTAATTCAAACAACTAAACCTGTTGTTAGAAAACAAATGAAACCTATGAGACAACCTAAGGTTGAAAATAAACAAACTCCTAAACCTTTAGCAGGAGCAATGAGAACTAGTGGCGTACCTGCCGTAGCTGCAGGAAGAATCACAAAATCAAATATACAAAATAAAAAGAAACAAGATATGAAAAAAAGATTAATGAAAAAAACAAAACCACTTAGAGGAGTAATGTAATCATGTATGGAATGAAAAAACAAAATGCTAAAAAAGGTAAACCAGTTGTTATGATAGCAGTTGGTACTATGAAACCTAAAACAAAACCAAAAAAGAAAAAACCTACAAAACCAAAATACTAAAGGACAATGTTAACAGATGCTCAAAAGAAAAATAACTTCCTTAAAAAACATAGTCTTAAAAGGTTTAACTCTGCTGTTAGGTCTACTGAAGGTGGTAAAAAAGGTAAAGTGGGTATACTTGAAAACGGCAAACCAAGGCTTATTCGCTTCGGTGATTCTTCTATGGGTCACAACTATTCCCCGGAAGCTAGGAAATCTTTTAAAGCTAGGCATGGTAAGAATATTGCAAAAGGTCCGTCAAGTGCTGCGTACTGGGCAAACAAAGTTCTATGGGCAGGTAAGTCGGGTTCGAAGAAGTCTCCTCCAAAAAGCCAACGTGTTGTTAAAGGAGCCAGAGGTTAAGATATCTGACAAAGACAATAATATTTTAGAAAAAAAAATTAAATGTCAGAAACAAACAAAAAAAAATATTCTAATACAGTTAGAATTGTAACAGATGAATTAGCTAAAATTGCTTCTTCATCTAATCAAACTAAAGCTGTTAAAGATACTGGAAAAAAAGCAGTAGTTGCAGGAGCAGCAGCAGGTGCAAAGAAAGCATCAGATATGTTAGGCTACACAGAAAATTTAAATAAAGTAAAAGAAGAAGCAGAAAATTGGGTTGCTAATAAAGTTCCTTATTCAAAATATGTAACAAGTGATGCAAATAAAGTAGGATTTAAATTTAAAGGTAATACTTATAATGCTAAATTTACTGTTAATAAAAAAGGTAATGCTAATATTATTTTTGATAAAGAATTTAAAAATGATTTAAAAGTAGAAACAAAAACAAATACTAAAAATAAAAGTTTTAATATAACCTTATCAAAAGTTTTTTAATAAAACAAAATAATGCCAATTTATTCTTATAAAAATAAGAAGACTGGAAAAGTCTGGGATGAGTATCTATCTTTTGATGATAGGACAAAGCCACTACGAAATAAAAGTGTAGAGATGGTGATAACTGCACCCAGACTTTCTTTTATAGAAAGAAGGGAACATGGTACTAGAGACCAAATGATTCATAGTGCTAGAGAAAGCATGAGAGAAAGGCAAAAAGAAGAAAATGCAGGATTCAGAGATAGCCCAGATTGGTTAAGAGAGAGAACAGAAAAGCATTTACAAAAGGTTAAATAATGTTAATACCTGAAAATAATAAAAAAGAATTAGCTTTAACAGAAAAACAAGAAACTTTTCTTACAGCATTATTTGGTGAAGCAAAAGGTAATCCTAGAGCAGCAGGTGATATAGCAGGGTATGCAGATTATCATCAACCACTAAGAGCCTTAAAAGATGAAATTATTACAAGAGCAGAAGAACAATTAGCTGCATTTGCACCAAGAGCAAGTATGGGAATGATTAATGCTTTAGATGAAGATGGAAGTTTACCCGGTGCTAATATTAGAATGGAAGCAGCTAAACAGATTCTAGATAGAGTAGGCTTAGCTAAACGAGAAAAAATAGATATTAATACTAAAGTAGAACATGGAGTTTTTATCTTACCTGCAAAAGATGTAATTAATGAGTGAAGAAATTAAAATAGCAAGAAGAAAAAATGCTAGAGTAATTCCTTACGGATATGAGATATCAGATAAAGACCCAGAGTTTTTAATACAAAATGAAGACCATATGGAATTAATAAAAAAAGCAAAAAAGTTTATAGACAATAATTGTTCATACAGAGAAACTGCAGAATGGTTATCACATCATACAGGTAGAAAACTAACAGGTATGGGACTAAGAGAAGTTTTAAAAAGGGTGATACACAAAGGTTGGTAGACGAGCCAAAACCAAAAAAAGCAGGTAGAAGAAGAGTAAAAGATTTAAATGCTCCTTTAAATATTAAAGAAAAAAAGCTAGAAAATCTGCACATGATTTATTACGTGAAAGAAAACAAGAATTAAAAAAAGCACAAGATAATTATTGGTCTACTAAAAGTAAAATAAAAGATATTGATAATGTACTTGAAGGTAAGCAACAAGTCATTGAACAAGATAAGATTGATGAATCTACTCCTAACATTAAAAAGCTTATTGCAGATAGAGAAATTATTTTTCAAGCTAATGAAGGGCCCCAAACACAATTCTTAGCAGCAAGTGAAAGAGAAGTATTTTATGGTGGAGCAAGAGGTGGTGGTAAATCTTTTGCATTACTAGCAGACCCTTTACGTTATTGTACTAAACAAAAACATAGAGCATTGATTATAAGAAGAACAATGCCCGAGTTAAGAGATTTAATAAATCATTCTCAACAACTTTATCCTAAAGCATACCCCGGTGCTAAATGGAGAGAGCAAGAAAAAGAATGGAAGTTTCCTTCAGGTGCTAGAATAGAATTTGGTTATGCAGAAAACTTAACAGACGTACTAAGATACCAAGGGCAATCTTATACTTGGATTGGTATAGATGAATTACCACAGTATGCTAACGTAGATATCTATAATTTTTTACGTTCATCTTTAAGAAGTGTAGACCCAGATATTCCTGTCTATATGAGAGCCACAGGTAATCCGGGAAACGTAGGTTCACTATGGGTTAAGAATATGTTTGTTGACCCTGCAGTACCCAATACAAAATTTGATATAGAGATTCAAACTCCTTTAGGTGTTAAGAAAATATCTAGAAGATTTATTCCTGCTAAGTTACAAGATAATCCTTATCTTATGCAGACAGATGACTACTACGCAATGTTAGCATCTCTACCTGAAGTACAAAGAAAACAATTTTTAGAAGGTAATTGGGAAGCATATGAAGATTCTTCTTTCCCAGAGTTTAGTAAAGAAATACATGTTATTAAACCTTTTGACATTCCAAGAAACTGGATGAGATTCAGAACATGTGACTGGGGATATAGTTCACCTGCATGTTGTTTATGGTTAGCTGTAGATTTTGATAATAATATATTTGTTTATAGAGAACTTTATACACAAAGAGTTACAGCAGATATATTTGCTAGAAAAGTTTTAGATGCAGAACAAGGTGAGTACATTAGATATGGAGTACTTGATAGTTCAACATGGGCAAGACGAGGTGATATAGGACCAAGTATTGCAGAAACAATGATACTAGAAGGATGTAAGTGGAGACCATCAGACAGAAGTCCTAGAAGTAGAATTGCCGGTAAATTAGAACTACATAAAAGATTAAGACCAGATGAAGATACAGGATATCCTTCATTATTTATTTTAGATAACTGTGTAAATTTAATTAGAACATTACCAATGTTACCTACAGATAAAAACAATCCTGAAGATGTAGACACACATACAGAAGACCATGCTTACGATGCACTTCGATATGGCTGTATGAGTAGACCTATACATCCTATTAAACAAGATTTTATGGATAAGGTTAATGAAAATAAACAACCTAAACCTGCAGATAGTATATTTGGATATTAAATGAAGCTACCAAAATATGTAACAGTTGGACCTTTTACAATACAATTAGTTTGTGTACCTCATGAATTAATGTATGAAATATCTGAAGCACAAGGAGCATTTTTAATTAAACCTCCTTATAAAATATATCTAGATAAAGAAATGATAGAAGCAGGTGGGCCAGATGCAGTTAATGTATTAATACATGAATTACTACACGTAGGTTATTATCAATATAACTTAAAAGAAAAAGAAGAAGAGACAGTTGTTAATTCTTTTGGAAACTTTATAACAGAAGTTTTATGCCATTCAGAAATAAAAGATTGGATAAGACATAACACAAAAAAATTTGCAGTTAAATGCGAATAAACGACAACATAGGAGAATAATATGAACATAATGAAACAATACAAGCAAGGCGAACTACCATCAGAAGAGTATGGCAGAAGCGGTGCTAAAACTAAAGATAGTAAAGTAAATGTTAAGAAGTCTGCTACAGGTCTTCCTGCTGATGATTACAGCGAGACAAATGTAACTGCAGGTAGAAAAGCAAAAAATACTGTTGATTCAAAAGTATTCAAATTAGCTGACGAGAAAGACTACTAAAGGTATATATGCCACATAATAATATAGGTAGTGGTGGTCTAGCTGAATCTGATGAAGTAAAATCTTTAGATAATGCCAAAGATGAAGGTTATAATAATCTTGGCGGATATATTGAAGGTAAGCTTAAAGAAGCAGAACAGGCTCGTCTTTATGATGAGAAAAGATGGTTAAGGTCATACAGAAATTATAGAGGTATCTATGGTTCCGATATGGCTTTTCGTGATTCTGAAAAGTCTAAGGTATTTGTTAAGATAACAAAAACTAAAGTACTAGCTTCTTATGGTCAACTTATTGAGGTTTTATTTTCACAAGGAAAATTTCCTATTGGAATACAACCTACATCTGACCCTTCGGGAGTAGCTAAATACGCACATCTAAAACCAGACAATCTTAAACAACAAGATGAAAGAATGGAAGACATCTATGGTTTTGAAGGTGATGGAAGAGAAATATCTCCGGGTGCAACAGCAGACGAAATACTTAATGGCCTATCAGAAAAATATGGCAAGGTAGGATTAGAAGAGGGTGCAGCACCTGATTTAAAATCTATGCCACAGATTGAACCTGCTAATGAAGCAGCTAAAAACATGGAGACTTTAATCCATGACCAATTAGAAGAATCTCATGCTATATCTGTAATGAGACATGTTTTATTTGAAATGTGTTTATTAGGTACAGGTATACTTAAAGGACCTTTTAATTATGAACAAGCAGACCATAAGTGGGTATTAAATGATGAAGGTGAAAGAGAATACCAACCTGAAAGTAAATTAGTACCAAGAATAGAAGCAGTAAGCTGTTGGGATTTTTATCCTGACCCTGATGCTGTACAAATTGAGGATGCAGATTATGTTATTCAAAGACATGTCTACACTCGCTCACAATTAAGAGATTTAGTTAATAGACCTTTCTTTAGAAAAACTGCTATTAAAGATTGTCTTTCAATGGGTTCTAACTATGAAACAAGAAGTTATGAAACATCATTGTATGATAGAGAGAATCAAGAAGAGTTTAATAAAAACAGATATGAAGTTTTAGAATACTGGGGCGTTATGGATAAACAACTTGTTGAAGAAGCAGGTTTAGATATTCCAGAAGATTTTAAAACTGAATTAGATGAAGTACAAGTTAATGTATGGGTATGTAATGGTCAAATACTTAGATTAGTATTAAATCCTTTTACTCCTGCAAGAATACCTTTTATGATTTCACCTTATGAAATTAATCCTTATCAATTCTTTGGTGTAGGTATTCCAGAAAATATGGATGATTCACAAACAATTATGAATGGTCATGCAAGAATGGCTATTGATAATTTAGCACTAGCAGGTAATTTAGTATTTGATGTTGATGAAACAATGTTGGTACCGGGTCAAGATATGTCTGTATATCCGGGTAAAATATTTAGAAGACAAAGTGGACAAACAGGACAAGCTATACATGGATTAAAATTTCCAAGTACTGCTACTGAAAACATGCAGATGTTTGATAGGTTTAGACAACTAGCAGATGAATCTACAGGTATACCTTCTTATTCACATGGACAAACAGGTATCAATTCTACAACTAGAACTGCATCAGGTATGTCAATGTTGATGGGGGCTGCTGCTTTAAATATTAAAACAGTAATTAAAAATGTAGATGACTATTTACTAAAACCTTTAGGTGAAAGTTTGTATCAATGGAACATGCAATTCAACAAAGATATTCCAGACATACAAGGTGACTTAACTGTTAAAGCAAGAGGAACATCTTCTTTAATACAAAAAGAAGTAAGGTCACAAAGATTAATGACATTTATGCAAGTAGCATCAAATCAGTTCTTAGCACCTTTTGTAAAATGGCATAGTATTATTAGAGAGATTGCAAAATCTTTAGATGTAGACCCAGACCAAGTGGTTAATGACCCTGAACAGGCTGCATTGTTTATGAAATTAATGGGAGACTTAAATGGAAATCAACAAACTCAAGGCCCTGACCCACAACAAGGTGGCATGGGACCTGCTAATGGAGTACCTGCAGGAGCAAATAACACAGACACACAAGGGTCTGGAGGTGGCAACATCGGAATCGGAACTCCACAAACTCCAGGGGAAAGCGGCTTTACTGCACCAAATAATCAATCTGAAGGACCAAATTAAATAAATGTCAACCTTATCTGAATTACAAAAAAAGTTACAACAAGAATCACAAGGAATAATGTTTCCTTTTAGTGCAGCTACATCTGCAGTAAATACAACACAACAAGTTTATGATTCTTCTACTGATGGTATTATGACTATGACTGGTAAAAAATATACAGGTCCTAATGCAGTAGTCCAATATGGTACAGAAGCACAAGGTTATCCAAGACAGTTAAAACAAATAGAAGCACCAATGCTTCCACAAGTATCTAATTTACCACCACAAGGTACAGGAATAGTTGAAAATGCACCGGGTACAACAGTACCTGACCCTATTACAGAAACACCAGTAGAACAACCTACAGTAAACCCATGTCCTTCGGGATATCAATTAGTTAATGGTGTATGCCAACAAGTAGCACAACAAAAACCAGATGAACCAAGAGAAAAATTTATTCCTACTTATGATACTGCTCCTGGTTTTAATAATAAAGAAAGATTAAATTTTTATTCTAATTTATATGAAAATGGTGGAGTAGATAGTAATAATTATTATGGCTTAAATAATTTAATAACTAAAGATGGAAATTCTTTATCTTTTAATTTTTCAAATTTAGAAGACCTTAAAGAAAAAAATAAATATCTTAAAAGAACACCAATAGGATATATTTCTAATTTAGTTAAGGTTAATGGCAGTTCTGTTAATATGAAAGGTCAAATGAAATTTTTTTTAGAAAATAATTTAGCAACAAGTAATATAGATATGAAGTTATTAGACCCTATAAGTTTAAATAAAAGACCTGAAGATACTACATTAATTTTAAATGAAAATGGACAAAGTTTTATAGAAAATATAGATAATGTTAACAACGCTTTATATAATAAAGATAATTTTGGAAATATAAAAGGAAAAGGTTTATTTAATTTTTTAGGAACTAAGTATGGTTCTGGCGGAATAGGGTTAAGTTCAAAAGATATGAACTCTCTTGTAGTTAATTTAGCAGCACAGTATAATAGTGCATCTGCTCAATATTTATTAAATACTAAAAATCCAGAGTTAGGATTTAATAAAGGTGGTAGTTTTTATCATTTAAATAAATTAGGGTATGCTAAACAATATGATATTAATAAGTTTAGTAAAGCTGTTCAGAATCAATATAATGAAGCTAGAAAAGATGATGTAATGTCAGAGGCTAAAAGAAATGAAAAAGAATCTATAACAGAAGCAAAAAAACAAGCTGAAGTAGAAAATTCACCTGAAAATATGGCAGCAAAAGCAGCAAAAACAGCAGCAGAAAAAAAAGATAGAGAAAGTCAAGGTGGATTTAAATCAAAAAAACAATTAACAAAAGAATTTAAAATAGCATCAAAAAATTTAAGTGATTTTAATAAAAAATATAGAGGTACAAAATAGGAGATAATATGGAAGAAGAAACAATGAATCAAGAAATGCCAGAAAGACAAGGAATGATGGGGGCAGATGTTGCCCCACCTACAACTATGGAATTAAAAGTATCTCCTAGAGAGGTATCTAATAATCTACAAAATCTTTCTGAAGAAGAAACGATGCTAATTACACAATTAAATGTACCACAATTTAGAGACTTTATGTCTAAAGTATTTGGTCCAGAGTTTGGTACAATTATGGAACAAGCAGTTCCTGAACCACAGGCACAACCCCAACCAGAGGCACAACCACAACCAGTTTCACCGCAAGGAGAAAACCCACCACCTATGACAGGTGAGGGTATGATGCAGCCACCCTCTCAATAGAGGCCCTGCAAATTAGGGCGACCAGATT
>FUWD013023301.1_pt1 | contig 10815 bp, 8 predicted proteins | sample 1063281 | NCBI WGS metagenome assembly FUWD01 (sample SAMEA79048168, study PRJEB19326) | metagenome | biome: marine
TGCGATTGAAAAGTTTAAAGAAAACAATAAGTCCAATGAGATACCTGCACAGGTATTTGATAACATTCTGCATTCACTTACAAATAATTATAAAAATAAATTTGTAATTAAAGTAGGTGAACACATTAAAAGTATTTAAAATTGATGATGTGCAATGTTTTTACAGCATGGAAAAATATTCTTTTCTTCAAAACAATTCGGGACGTAATTATGCTATAGACTATTCACTTGATCAGTTGGAAGATTTATTAGATCCTGGAAAATTTTTCAGAATCAACCGTAAATTCATTGTTTCTTTTTTAGCCATTATAGACATCATTAGCTATTCCAATAGTCGTTTAAAAGTTAAACTTAATTCAAACGAATCTAATGACTTATTAGTAAGCCGTGAAAAAGTACAAGATTTTAAAAAATGGTTAGAGAATTAATTTATATCATTATATTCTCAATTATAAAAACTGTAAACTTATTTTAGGACGAGTCATAAGCTTGCCAAACCAGACGCATAAATAAACGCCCAGTTGCTAACACGCGCTCATACTGCATACCGCAATTTGTTGTAAATATGAAGGTTACGTTTCATAATTTTATATATTTGTAAGCAGAAAATTTGAAGCATTAAAACGGCACGCAGCATAGCGCCAAACGTTGTATGCATGGCAACAAGATGTCTAGTTAGGAATTAAAAAATAAATTTCATTACAATTTCAGAATTAAAATAAATAGAATATTTACTAAATGTCAAAAATTATTAAAGAACAAAAGGAAATTTCCGATGATATGCGTACAGACTCGATTCTCAATAAATTTGGAATTGCAGCGCTAAATCCTATGCAGGAAGAGGTAATTAAAACTATACAACTAAAGTCGGATGTGGTATTACTTTCACCTACAGGAACTGGTAAAACCCTGGCCTTTCTATTGCCTTTAATAGAAACACTTGATATGAACTGCGTAGAGATTCAAATTCTTATACTTGTTCCCTCGCGTGAATTAGCTCAGCAAATTGAACAGGTAATCCGAAAAATGGGATCGGGTTTTAAGGTAAATGCGGTATATGGTGGACGTTCTGGTGCGCTCGATAAGATCGATTTAAAACATCGACCGGCAATTCTTATTGGCACACCCGGGCGAATAGCCGATAGATTTAGAAGGGATAAATATCCTTTGGAATATATTAATACTCTTATACTCGATGAGTTTGATAAATCACTGGAAATAGGCTTTGAAAAGGAAATGGCCGAGATTGTTGAAGCCCTCCCCAATGTTCAGCAAAGGATTCTAACTTCAGCTACCAGCGAAGCGAAAATACCGGAGTTTGTAGGATTACAAAAACCCGTTTTTATCAACTACCTTCAGGAAGGCATTTCTCACCTAACTATAAAAACACTTCTTTCGCCTGAAAAGGATAAGTTAAAAGCTTTGGAAAAAGCACTTGCTTTTATTGGTTACCAACCTGGAATTATTTTTTGTAATTTCAAGGATGCACTGGAACGGGTAAGTGTTTTTTTAACTGAGAATAATATTCATCATGAGTGCTTTCATGGAGGTATGGAACAAATTGATCGGGAGCGAGCGCTAATTAAATTTAGAAATGGTACAACTCAACTCCTTCTGGCAACCGATTTAGCTGCTCGTGGACTTGATATTCCCGAAATAAAATTTATTCTTCATTATCACCTTCCGCTACGTAATAAAGAATTCACCCACAGGAACGGACGAACTGCACGTATGAACCGCAATGGCATTGCCTATATTCTGCACTGGAAAGAAGAAGAACTACCAGATTTTATTCAGGAAATTGCTCCGGAGAACCTAAATATTGAAGACCAACAAAAAGCTACGCTTCCTTCACCAGTAAAATGGCTTACCTTGTATATTACAGGAGGAAGACGAGATAAAATATCAAAAGGAGATGTCGCCGGTTTATTTCTTAAGCAGGGCCAGATTCAAAAAGATCAACTAGGTGTTATTGAACTCAAACAGAATTGTACGTATGTTGGTGTACATGCTGAAATAGCTGAAATGCTTATAGAAAAAACAAATAATAGCAAACTTAAAAAAAGAAGGTGAGAATTAGTCTCATTTGATAACTTATTAAATAAGAAAACTATAAGATATATTGGAATATTAGCAAAAAGATAAATTACCCACTCTCAGCGTAGTTTCTAACTACACTGTCATATCTATCAACTACCTCACCCCCCATGCCTATCACCCCCACTATTACGCATTTTCAATGCGTAACCCAAATTCCCCATTCACCGAAAATCATCACCCATTCACCTAATAACTGTTCCCCACTACTGTTTCTTGTCCTATTTTTGCCAGTAATTAATAACACATAAAACGCAAAAAGATGAAAACATTAACTAAAATAACAGCCCTAATCGCAATAGCAATTATGTTCTCAGCCAACCTAAATGCATCTCCAATTACCTTCAACGAAGAATCATATATAGATGATATACCATTCAATACAACCGAAATTTACAATGAAATAATCGCCGAAAACAACCTTACCAAATTTACTTTCGAAGAAGAAGAATACATAGATGACATCCCTTTCGATACAGAGTGTGTTTCAACCAACTGCCTTTATCAAAAAGCCATATCAGTAGAGTTTAATTTCGAAGAAGAAGAGTATGTCGATGATATTAAATTATAGTTGTCACAATATCCTGTGTTATTGAAACCTCCCGACAAATTTCTATAAGGTCTTGCATAAGTAGATGTTATCATCCGAGAAAAGCAAACCCCTTCTTGTCCTCGTTTAGCGCAGCGCAACGAAGGATACCCAACTAACCCAAGTATTCCAACAAACCCCATCCGTAAGCATATACTGTGCCTTATTAGGAGAAAGCATAAAACCAATAAACACCTGTTCTTAAATAATAACAAACATCTGAAAAAGGGTAATACCAACTATAACACCATATTACCGATATAAATTGTTTCTTTTTCCCTTTCTTTTTGTTAGAAAATATTTCCAGAGCTTTGGCTATTCAAATATTTTCTGCCTCAATAAAGAAAAAAATAATTCAATTTATTTATCGGTAATATGGAATCATAATTGGTATAAAACATTTAGTACATTTGAAAACTATTACAAAATCCATATTAAATTAAGCCATAATAAGATAAAAATCTACGCTTTTCATACTAATATAAAGTTTGATAGCTACACCTATCATAGATAATGAAAAAATAAAGGTAATTTTACACATACTCATTCGTCAGCAAAAATACATAATCAGAATGCATCAAAAATCACTTGATGAAAAGTTTGAATTACTTAATAAACTAGACTACTTAATTTAAAAGAGGTTAACTATTAATAATTATATTTAGTTTCTCTTTTGTTAGGGGAAAATAAATGTTAATTATAAGTTAATCAGTTGATTTATTTGTAATATTAATGGATATTTTGTCAAATTGCCGGCCTTAAAGGCTTTGATTAATTTATAAAATGATAATTCACAATTTGAATTGATTGTCTAATAATAAACATACTAAATGAAACTCACTACATATCTAACAGTAATAATAGTTGTGCTATTTGCTGCATTTGTACAGTCGTGCAAGAAAGACACCAATACACCTCCAAAGGCTAATGCCATAATTACTCCGTCAACTGGTTCCATCAATACCATATTTCTGGTGGATGTTTCAGGATCCGTTGATGATGAAGATCCTTCAGAATTGCTTACTTACCGATACGATTATAATAATGATGATACTTATGATACTGCTACAACAAACGACACTTGCTGGATGCCGGCACTGAAGGACGAGGGCGATTACGTGCTAAAAGTTGAGGTTACCGATAGCAATGGCGATACTGATGTAACGACAATAAACTATGGTGTTTCAAACTCGACCGAGCTCATACCTGCTCAATTCTTGTTTAGCTATCCTACAGGCATCAACTACGAGAGCTGGAATACAGGTCGTATTGGTCGCAATATTTTCAATGATTTGGATATTGTTACCGACCACTTCCGATTGATACGTACATATCATGATGCCTACAACTCACCTCCTGCCATTGATGGTACTCAGGACTCTGTGATAAAGTACGTAGTAGCAAATTCTGAAAAGGAGATTGAGTTAGTACTTGGCACACTTGAAAGCGCTGCTGCCATATTAAAAAACGGTGTGTGGGGTCCAGGCTATATGGTAGAAAAATCTTATACTGATAATTGGGTTGACTTATTCATAAACTCTTTTGGTGACGTAGCAACTTTTTCCAAGCATGTTAAGCTGATCCTAATCGGAAATGAGTTGGATATGAATGGTGTTCCAACAACTGATCCTCATTTCGAGAATTATTACAGCACCTGGATTCCAGATGCAATTTCAAACCTCTCGGCTTCTCTTAAGGCTAAAGGTCTGAATATCCCGGTTTCGGTAAGTATCGCTAACTACCCTTCCGATCCTACAGCTAATGTAGTAAGCGTAGAAGCCACCAAGGCTGTTGCTGCTTCATGGAGTTCAAGTTATGCTGTTACTACTCCGGTAGTGCTATACGACCAGTACACCACTAACTATGGTAAGGATATTGATTTTGGTCCGGTTATCAAATATTTCGAAGATACACAAAAGATACTTGGTTCTGAAGTAAGCGTATATGTGGGTGAAACAGGCTATAATGCCGACAATGGCGTAAGCAACCAGAAGGTTGTTGTAAACCATATATACCAATGGCTTGATGGGCAATACTCAAAGTACGGCAAGTGTACTCCTCTTTCCATTTTCATGGCTTTCGACACTCCTGCAAATGCAGGCTCCAAGCAATGGGGTATCTTTGAGTGGGACTCAGCCACACACATGGTTAAGGGGATTAAGGATGGTATTGTTATTCCCGCATGGAGTAAGAATAAGATGTAGGGAGAAGGGTTTGTTTTTAGTCTTTGGCATGTAACTGTTGATGGTCTCATTCTAATATTATATTGAATCAAAATTGTACTCAAAACAACAAAGCCTATATATCTGTCAGTGATGTATAAGCTTTATTATTGTAGCCCCCCTTCTCGTTCTCGTTTAGCGCAGCGCAACGAGGATGCTTACTACCGCCTCCTCTCCGCAAATCAATTCCACTATCTCCCCTCTTTTTCCTCCCATTAATGCGAGCAAAAAAATAATCTTATTACATGCAAATTTCATTTTTATAACTACATTTATACTACTAAACCCTTAAATAAAATATTAACTTACTCTTAATGATAAGTTTTTAAATATTTAAGCATGTTCAAACATCATAAATCCAACCTTTTACATAAAAATATTAAAATCAGGTGTGCTGTGTTTATTTATAAGTTTGTGCAATACATAGAAACCAATATTTACAAATTAAATCAATATTAATATGAAAAAACTAATATTCATTTCAGTTCTATTTTTATCTCTTAATTGCTATTCTCAAGAAGTTAATTCCATTTTCAAAATGAACGGTGAAATCTTAACTGTGAATGTGACAGAAATTAATGAATCAATACAAAATCTAACGCCGGCAGAGGTGTATTATTGGCGTTGTGATAATAAATTGAAACAAAGTAAAAGAATCAAAAATAAAACCCAAAATGAAAGAAAAAAACAATATCAAAAAAATAATTAGTTTTGTATTAACACTCTCTTAAATTTTGACCCTAAAAGTTCAAATTTGTTTGAATACATAATAATTAACAAATCAAAAAATAATATTATGAGATTATTCCTATCTATTTTCCTGTTTATCATTACAACTTCAATAATTGCACAATCAATTAGCGATACCATTGTTGTCTCAACATTTAACTATTCCCAAACCTCAGGTGGAGGAATAAGAGACACTATGATTGATTTTCCTGATGACATTGGTCTGAGCTTTGAAAAAGTAATCATGCTTTATAACATGAGATGTAAAGATGGATTAGTCTCTGTTCAGGGTAATACCAACAGGGGTTGTGGTGAATGGGATTATTCATGCAATACATATATTACTGACTCATCAAGGGTTGATTCTGTTTTGAGTTTTACTAATTCTCATTCAATTTCAGTATTTTCAGGAACTACGTTTGATTATGTTGAGACTCCTCTTTACGATTACTATCAGTACCGTCAGAAAGAGGTTCAATTGAACAATACCATTTCTGAAGATCTTGTAACTATTGGTTCTGGTAGTTTACAACTCGAACATACCTTATCTACAGATAATAATTCAGGTAAATCACAATATTTATACACACAATCTGAATTGTCAACATCAGGGCTTATCGCAGGTAATATTGGAGGCATTCTCCTTGAAGCAAACAATAGTGCAGATGCATATTACATGCGTGTTAGGATAAAACAAACAAATAAAACTGAGTTAGATAGTAATGATCCAGACTCAGAAGACTTTACAGAAGTTTTCTTCCATGATTACTCACTTGTTTCAGGAACCAACAGAGTTCAATTTCATACACCTTTTGCATGGGATGGTGCTTCAAATATAATTGTTGAATTTTCATTTACCAATAATACTGTTAGTAATTCAACTCAAATTGAAGGAGAAACAACTTCAAATGTTAGTGGAATATACAGCACCAATGGATATAACTTAAATTCTGTAAATGGCAAGATTGATATCCCTACAACTGCTTTTTCCTCAATTTCTGAAGAACTTACAATTTCATTCTGGAGCTATGGTAATGAAGAGGTTCAACCAATACATAATAGCATATTACATGGTGTAGACGAAAATAACAACCGACAGGTTAATATTCATCATCCATGGGGAAATTCAAGTATATATTTTGACTGTGGTAATGATGGTTCTGGATACGACAGGATTGATAAAGCTGCTACTGCAGAAGAAATAAAAGGCAGTTGGGGCCATTGGGCTTTCACAAAAAATGCTACTACCGGCAATATGAACATCTATCATAATGGAGAGCTTTGGCATTCGGGAACAGGAAAAACTAGACTGATAGATATTCAGGAATTTATAATAGCCACAAGTGGTAGTGCCGACCGTTCATATTATGGTAATATGGATGAATTTAGAATTTGGAATAGTGAACTTGACCAGCAGACTATTCAGAACTGGATGTACAAACCACTTTCACCTTCACACCCTAACTATAGCAATTTGGTGGCATACTACGATCTAAACGAAGGATCGGGAACCTCGGTTTCTGACATTTCTCCAAACTCAGAAACAGGAACTATTGTTGATTTCCTTTACTGGGTTTATGAAAGAGGACTCAAGCTATCCCGCGACTTCAATGAAGTTAATGAACGTCCAAATATCACCTTTGCACAAGGAAGTTATGACCTCACAATAACCGATCAGATTATTACAGACTCCTTGTTACTAACTCCAAATATTGTAAGAGAATTTGAAATTATTCCTCGTTTTGGGACAATGTTAAGTGATAGTATTAATGAAGTATCAGTTAATGAGTTATGGGAAACACAATATCAGGTTACTTACGATCCAGAAGGAATTGCAATTGACTCAACCATGACAGCAAATACAGGATCAATTGAAATAACTAAGTTATCATATTTCAATAGATATCCTTCAAAGTATGAGATCATGTCCTTCGTAACTCCTTATGGAATTTATCTTGACCTTGGAATGGATGGGAAAACATGGGCGTTTGATGTAACTGATTACATCCCTATATTACATGGCTCCAAAAGAATGACTATTGAGCGTGGAGGTCAACGCCAGGAGGATATGGATATTAAATTCCTATTTATTGTTGGGACACCTCCCCATGATGTAATCGACATAAATCAAATTTGGAGACCCGACAGTAAAGGCTATACAAGTATAATGGATAACACGGCATTTGAACCCAGAAATTTATACTTCAACCCTGAAGGCGATATGTATAAATTCCGTTCTGTTATAACTGGCCATGGCCAGCAGGGAGAGTTTAGTAGCAGAATCCATAATTTAAATATTGATGAAGGCGAAATCGAATATGAGTGGAGAGTATGGACTGAATGTTCAGAAATAGCTATTTACCCACAGGGTGGAACATGGATTTACGATAGAGCAGGATGGTGTCCGGGAACCCCAAGTACACTCACCGAATATGATATAACTGAATATGTAACATCCGGGCAAACTCACACATTAGACTATGGCCTTGAATTTGCAAACGGCACATCAAATTACATTGTTAACAATCAGCTTGTTACATATGGATCTCCTAATTTTGAATTGGATGCTTCAATTGTTAAAGTATTAAAACCTAATGGTGATGAGGCAAGTGAAATCAGATTCAATCCAGCATGTACTTATCCAGAGATTGTTATACAGAATAATGGATCATCAATTCTTACAAGTGCAGATATTGAATACTATATTGATGGCGGTGAGATAGCAAATTTTACATGGAATGGATCCCTTGAATTCTTAAAGCAGGATACCGTAATGCTACCTATTGATGATATCACTTTTTGGATGAGTGGATCAAATACTTTTACGGCAAATATATTGACGGTAAATGGGCAGCAAGATAATTATGGTTATAATAATAGCTATTCATCATCTTTTGAAGACATACACGTTTATCCTGAAGGAGATATTTATATTATCCAATTGAACACAAATAATTATGGATTCCAAAATTCATACACTCTTGAAGATGGTGATGGAAATCTATTATTTGAACGTAATAACTGCGAAAACAATACAACATATAATGATGTAATTCAATGGTTTGCAGGATGTTATAAACTAAATATTGAAGATTCTGGAGATAACGGACTCGAGTTTTGGCATCAACCTAATCAGGGTGTTGGTTCTTTCAAAATATTAAACTCTGACGAAGTCCCGCTCTACACATTTGACCCGGATTTTGGAGGCTCAGCTAGTTTTGAATTTGGGATTGGTAATATAACTAAAATTGATGACTTAGTTAACCCATTTCTATGTGTGATTTACCCAAACCCTTCCAGTGATATTCTTAACATTAAGATTAATGGAAATGGCAATAATACAGTAAAAGCCAGACTTACAAATTCAGTTGGTCTAATTCTCATAGAAAAAGAATGGTTTAGCATTGAGAAAGAGACAGACAATAATATTGATATAAAGAACTTACCAGCTGGAGTATACCTACTAACAATTCAATATGGTAATCACTCCAGAACTGAAAAAGTAGTCAAATATTACTAAGTTTGGTAGCCCCAAGAGGAGGGTTTACAAACCGATTTTTAGAGGATTTAGAGATGTTGGTTGGGCGTTTTTGAGTTTCTTATAGTGAAAACTTGAAAGATGCAAAACATGAACAAAATTTTCATAACCTCTCTTTAATGCAATCCTGCATAAGCATTTTCATATTGCGAAGAATGATACCTGTACTTCTGTACAACTTTTGTCATAAATATATTTTCCTTCAACTCAAAGCCAAAATCATAATATTCATGAACAGGTTTAATCGCACACATAATCAAGCAGCATTTTGTTTATTATTTTCCAAATTCTCATTTATAGAATCCATAGAGTAATATAATGTGCCTCCTATCTTCGTAAACTCAATAGTTCCATTCTGTCGTAAATTTTGGAGAGTTCCCGCAGAGCACTCCAGCACCTTCCTTGCTTCAGTTGATTTCACCCACTTTTTAGGTTGTGGAATTTCACCTTTTATGAGGACTTTCACCTCATCAATCACCTCCCTCTTCCAAAGTTCGAGATCTTCACGTGTTGCTAAGTTCATGTAGTAAATATTTAGTTTTTAATATACTAATTATCATGATTATAAAGAACATTAGTTTGATTATTTCCTAATCAAAAAATCAACTAAATACTATCTTTGAACAATAATTTCCCTAAGCACACAGAAAACATGCAAACAACAAGCACAAAACAAAAATGGCTAGACAAAGGGTATATAGAAAAACACTTAATATTATTGTACTTACAAAGCCATCCCCGCTTTTCTCAATCCATCCATCATGTGCTCAACCAAGTCTTCTTCTTTTATAAAAAGACTCATTATGTATTGTGCTTTATCAATAAAATCAGGCTTTCCTCGCATTAATTCCGCTATTTCAGGTCTAGCCTCGTCTTTCATGTTTAATTGACCCAGGGCAGCAATTCTATGCATATGAATTGGAGACCAAAAAGGACCAGCAGGCATACTATGTTTTTTCGTTTCAATTAAAGCTTGCTTATATTCCTTTCTGCGGTAATAGTCAAGCGAGAGAATGCCATAAAAGTATATTGGAAAATTGACATTCTCATTCATTAATTTTTTAATAATGACGATACCTTTTTCCCAATTACCGTAAAGTGCAGAAAAAACGGCTAAGGTTCCTAATCGTAATACTCCTTTTGGATTCGATTTCATGCATTTTTCAAAAGCATGATAAAACGCTTCTTTATTACACAGAGTAAAGTGCTTTAATACCATTGCGGTTTGTACAATATCCTTATTAGGATCGAATTTATAAGCTTGGTCAGCTAATTCACAAAAAAGTTGAAAGGAGTTTTCATAAAGAGGAGAGTCTAATAAGTAACTATTGAAATGCATAGTGGCTAAGCATGCAGCTAAAATTCCTGAGTGAGGATCGCTATTTAAAGCGTTGCTTAAGGCTGTAAAAGCATTAATAGCCGATTCTTCTGAAAGCTCTTGATTGTAATTGTAGTATTGTAAAATAGCCTGATACGTCTCGATTTTATCGACTTGAATTTGGTTTGTATTTAAGGTGAGTTTATTACAGATAACACCCAATTCGCCTCCAATATTCAGAGCCACTTCATGAGCAATATTTTCCTGAATCTTATGAATGTTGTTTATATCAAACTCTTTTTTATAACTATGTGCCCAAATT
>FUWD013245478.1_pt1 | contig 10815 bp, 8 predicted proteins | sample 1063281 | NCBI WGS metagenome assembly FUWD01 (sample SAMEA79048168, study PRJEB19326) | metagenome | biome: marine
AAAAGTATCTGCAGTAAATGCCACGGTGTCGGCTTGCAGGAAGTCAAATGTATAGGTGTCTCTGAAATAGATTCATTCTATGCCGTCTTTACATCGTTCTTGTCTACGGACCGTCGTCCGTTGACCCTGTATCTTGACCCAGTTAAGGGTAGCTGGTGTACAAGAAAGCAAATGTCATCTGATTGCATGATGACAGAAGACCAGGCGAGGACAGCAAAAACAGCCTGGTTGGTTAAAATGGGCATTCTGATCGTGAGGCAGCCCGCACTCAAAAAACCGTTACAGAAAAAAAGGACCAGATCTACTCACGCCAGTTTCGCTTAGAATAGCGAACTGACGAGGGTCTTCAGCACAGCTGGAGACCTTTTTTATTGACTACCCAATGATTTTATTGCAATATACAAAGCAAGGGGACGTAATACTATATATCTGATACCGACTGCATAGCCAACCTGACGAACTCTACAAATGACGTATAATGAATATTGAATAACGAACTAGAACTATATGCCTAATTTTCACAACTTCACCACTAAAGCCAAAGAAGCTATTCGAAAGGCACACGAATTAGCAATCGAGAGAGGTCAAAACCACGTTAACCCGATTCACTTAATGACGGCTCTTGCTATGCAAGACGAGAGTGCAGTTATTGCTATTTTAGACCGTCTAGACATAGACATCATAGCTTTTACCGACCTGCTTCTTGAAGCGCTTGAAACTCCAGAGGTGCAGACCACAATTTCTCAGTCGTACCAGCTTTACTTAACTCCTGAACTAGCCAAAGCGCTAGAATTTTCTGGTACCTACGCTGAACAGCTTAGCGATTCTTACGTCGGTGTCGAACACCTTTTTGTAGCCGCTCTCGAGCATCCTGGTCCAGCCATAGAAATAATGCAACGCTCAGGTATCGATAAAACCCGGGTGGGCGACGCAATCAAAGAGCTACGCGAGAGTAATATTACCGACGTCGAAGGTCCAAAGAAGTCCCGCACTTTAGCTAAATACACCCGAAATCTAACTAAGTTGGCTCAAGAAAACAAAGTCGACCCAGTTATCGGACGCGACATAGAGATTCAGCGAGTGATCCAGATTCTTTCTAGAAGAACCAAAAACAACCCAGTGCTTATCGGAGAAGCTGGAGTCGGCAAGACAGCTATTGCTGAAGGTTTGGCGCAAATGATCGTACTTGGTCAAGTGCCGGAATCAGTCAAAGAAAAAGAAATTTTGTCACTAGACTTAGGTCTTTTGGTGGCGGGAACTAAGTTTCGAGGAGAGTTTGAAGAAAGACTCAAGGCGGTAATGAAGGAAGTGGAAAATGCTGCTGGCCGAGTTATTTTATTTATTGACGAGCTTCACACTATTGTTGGAGCCGGACAAGCTGACGGCTCGATGGACGCTTCAAACATGCTTAAGCCAGCTTTGGCTAGGGGAGAAATAAGAGTGATAGGAGCGACGACCCTTAAGGAGTACCAAAAACACATCGAAAAAGACCCAGCTCTAACTCGTCGTTTCCAGCCGGTTTATGTAAACGAACCATCTCCGGAAGACGCCGTGGCGATTCTTCGTGGATTAGCCGAAAAGTACGAACTTTACCATGGGGTACGAATTACCGACGATGCTATTTTGGCGGCGGTAAACTTTTCGACTCGATACATCACAGATAGATTCTTGCCAGACAAAGCGGTAGACCTTATCGATGAAGCGGCGGCTGCTTTGCGGATTTCATTAGAAAACAAACCAGACGAACTGATAGCAACAGACAGATTAATTCGTCGACTAGAGATTGAGCGAGAAGCTTTAAGAAAAGAAGTTGAGATTTCTGAGAATAAGAAAAAGGTAAAAGCTAGAATTAAAGAAATCGAAAGAGAAATTGGTGATTACAAAGAAACTACATCAAACCTTGAAACAAAGTGGAATAATGAAAAAACTGCTTTAGGTGAAATCAGTAAACTCAAGAAAGAAATGGAGGAGGTGCGAGTGGAAGCAGACAACGCTGAAGCGATGGCTGACCTAACCAGAGCCGCTGAGATTCGTTACGACATTATTCCGTCTATCCAAAAAGACTTAGACATAAAACTTAAGCGACTAAAGAAACTACAAAGAAGCCGTCGGCTGTTGAAGGAAGAAGTAACCGAAGAAGAAATTGCTTCTGTGGTTTCTAAGTGGACTGGTATTCCAGTGTCTCGAATGCTTGAAGCTGAGGTAGCCAAGCTAGCTCGAATGGAAGAAGTTTTGCATGAGAAGGTGGTTGGACAAAATGGTGCAGTCAAGTTGGTGTCAGATGCAATCAAACGGGCGCGGGCAGGTATAGCTGACCCCAACCGCCCAATTGGTTCATTCTTGTTCCTTGGTCCAACTGGAGTGGGTAAGACAGAGTTGTCTCAAGCCTTGTCCCAGTTCATGTTTACCGACCTAGACGCGCTGTTGCGTATCGATATGTCTGAATTCATGGAAAAGCATTCAGTGTCTAAAATTATCGGTTCTCCTCCGGGATACGTAGGTCACGATGAGGGGGGTTCAATTACGGAACGTGTTCGACATCGACCATATTCAGTTATCTTGCTCGACGAGGTAGAGAAAGCTCACCCAGAAGTGTTCAATATTTTACTTCAAGTTCTTGATTCAGGTCACCTGACTGATGCCAAAGGCAGGAAAGTGAACTTCAAGAACACTGTCATTATAATGACTTCCAATATTGGGGCTGAACATATTAGCCAGATGTCTAACTTTGGTTTTTCGGTTGACCACGGAGAAGAAGCCCAGTTTGTCCAAGCCAAGGACAAAGTGATGGAAAGCTTAAAAAATCACTTCCGTCCAGAATTTCTAAACCGACTCGACGAAGTTATTGTCTTCGACTTACTTTCTCCAGAAGCGATTGCCGAAATTGTAAATATTCAAGTCGACGACGTAGTAGAGCGACTAGCAAAGAAAGAAATCACGCTTACAATTAGTGAAGACGTGCGTAAATACCTCGCCAAAGAAGGTTACGACCCAAAGTTTGGCGCCAGACCACTACGCCGACTGATTCAGAGTAAGATTCTTACTCAGATTGCCAACATGATGGTCGGAGAAGGAATGCTCCAAGGAGGAACGGTCAAAGTAACTATGAAAAAAGACGAACTAGACTTTGAAGCCAAGAAAGTGGCTCGAAGAAATAATAAAACTGGGCCCAAAACTAAATCCTCCTCGGTTATAAAGAAAAAACGAGAAACAGTGACCGTCTAAAAATATTATAAAAACCGCGCGTAAGCGCGGGTTTTTTAAGATCTCTGCAATTTTACTCCAGTACCGTAATTCTTTTTACATCCACACCAACTTCGGTCATTTCGCCTTGTACCAAAACTCGCATAGCTTCAGATAGAGTACTTGTGTCACAAGTTGATTCCTCATCTAACTGGTTAACACAAGAACTTTGTTCATTAATAAATAGGGGAGAGGTGTGTCCTAGGGTGTTGTTTTGTTCGAAAACCAAGTGCCAATGGTTGCTGTCGAAGTTATCCGAAAGACTGTCTTTCAGTAAGAAGCCTTCGTAGTCGAAAGAAAATTCACCTACAAAAAGCGGTTGCTCTCCGTTGCTGCAAGAAATGTAGGTGATTTCCCACAGGCCAGCGCTGTATTCAAGGGTCACAGATGCTTGAACAGTGTCTTGGCGATCTGAAGAAAGTATCGTCATTTGGCTAGTGCTAGCACTCTCGAAAGTCGGCTTGATTCTAAACTTCTCAAGTGAAGTCGTACGGCAAATTACTGGGTCTAGAGTAGGGTTTTCTGTGGAGAAATCAAAATTTATTAGTTTGTTGCTCAAGGCACTACTTAAAGCCATAGATTCGGCTGGGTTTGTGGTAGTAGAACTTACTTCGGTTAAATTTTTTCTACTCAGCCATAATTCATAAAAATCCGAAACGATGTCAATTGGTTCTCCAGCGATGCCTCTAGTCTCTACCGTCACTTCTGGGGAATTTCCGTTGGAGTTTCGGTTCAATACAATTGCCACTACTGCTATAAGAATTAGAACGCTGATTGCTCCAATGATGAGATTTTTTTGTCCATGAATATCTTTTTATTATTAAGGGTCTAAACGTGGTTTAGTTCTGTAACGAAGTAATGATGTCGACACCAAAAATTTGTACAAAAAAGTACGACACAACTGACAAAAGAACGGTTGCTCCAATAACTGTGCCAAGACCATAAATAGCTCCTCGCAGGAATATAAATTTGATCGAAACCTGCTTTTTAGTTAGGTCTTCCAAAGATCCTAATACATTAATCAGTCTCTCTCTTTGTCCTATCTCGTTTTCATCCATATCTTTTAAGTATAACACTTGTATTGTGCGCCGAGTAGGATTTGAACCTACGTAGGATAAATCCGGGAGATTTACAGTCTCCTGCAATTGACCACTCTGCCATCGACGCATGTGTTTTTTTGAATTGTTTGTAAGAGTTCAATATTAACCAGTTTATGAAAATCATTTCGTGGTCAATGTCATTGTCCTCCTTTGATCTGTTTGCTTTCGCTCACAACGACCAATCTACTCGCTTTCGCTCGCAGAACAGATAAGAAATGAATCAGCTTCATTTTTTATCCACTCTGCCATCGACGCATGTATTGATGGAATTCTTCTTACTCAAATAAACTCTATGAGTGCGAACAAAATAGCATATTTATATCAATATTCAAAGTTTTGCTGTGCTATTATTTAAGAATAATTGTAATTTACTTATTATGAAAAAAATATTTTTCCTGCTACTTTTGAGCGTATGGGTTATCCCTAGTGCTATCCACGCTCAAGATGTTTTTACTGATTTAATTGAATATCGCGAAGGAGATGGAGAAACAAGCGATCTTGTAGTAGATTCTTTGGAGGAAGCGCGAGTAACTGCAGCGGAAAGAGCAGCAACAGAAGGTAGATTTGGTAATTTCGTAACTTGTGAAGGAGCTGGTTGTACTTCGTGTAATTTGGTAGAAATGGGTAACAAGATTTTGAACTGGTTAATTGGGATAATGATGGTTATCTTTGCGGGTATCGTTGCTTACTCGGGATTCAAGTTGGTCATATCGGGTGGAAATCCGTCAGCGAAAACTGAAGCTAAGAAATGGATGACCAATGCTTTTATTGGAATTGTGATTGTGCTGGCGGCGTGGCTTTTCGTAGATACCCTCATGAGAGCTTTACTTCCGGGAGGAAATGGACAAATTAATAGCCTACCGTGGTCGAAGATTGAGTGTATTGGGCAGACTGATACTGAGGAGGGGACACCAATAATTCAAGTTAATTCTTCAGGTATTCCAACAGTATGTAACATGAATTATGCTAGTTATGATCCTGATGGTGATGGTCCCGAGGCTCCTAAGAGTACTTACGGATGTCCAGATGGTATTGGGGCTGATGATATGCCTCAGGATTGTGTAAAAGTTGAAGGGGGTATGACGTGGAGAAGGTATGTTAATCCTTATTGGTCATGCCCACTAGCTGTTGCTCCTAATGTTGAATATGATCCTAATTCTGATATTCCTATAGTCGTTGGTAATGCACCAGCTAAATGCAGTGGTAACTCATGCGTTGCTATGTCTTCAACTGTGCCGTGTAAGAACGGTTGTAGTGTATCTGCAGATTTAGCGCCTAAGATAAACAATTTCCATGCAGATGTAGAGGCTGCTGGAGTTGGTGGAACTAGAGTGACTGAAGCTATGCCTCCATCGCAAGGGCATCAGAGTGGTTGTCATACAGAGGGTACTTGTATTGATTACAGTAAAATCGGAGGAATGACTCCTAAGGAAGTAGCTTCCGTTGCTGCAGCAGCAAAAGCAAATGGTCTACGTCCGGTTTATGAAGTTAGGACACAAGCGGAAAAAGATATTTTGATGGCAGGAAAAGTCAATCCGGATGATATTTTAGTTGAGTCTAGAATCACAGCTCCTCATTTTTCAATTTACGGGTATTAAGGCAATTTACAGTATCTCCAAGGTTTAAAATATAAAATGAACACTTTTCGAATCCTCGTGGACTTCGAAATTATGTCATCTAAAACTCCGTTTTATTCTTCCTAATTTTGCGGGCCCACGAGGAATTTCGGTCGTTACACGACCAGTATACCTTGTCGACATTTTTACTCGCTTTGCTCGCAAAATGTCAGGCAAGGTCTTCGAATCCTCGTGGACTTCGAAGATAATTAAATCTACGAGGAATTTCTTTCCTTACAGGAACGGTACAGATGTCGTATCGTACTCCCTTCGGTCCGTGCGATAAACTCCATCTCTTCGAATCCTCGGCAGAAGCTAACGCTTCTTTGGGCCCGCATTATTAAAACCGCCAAAAGGCGGCTCAAATACTGCGGGCCCACGAGGATTCGAACCTCGATCAACGGTTTTGGAAACCGGCATTCTGCCATTGAACTATGGGCCCAATACAATAGCTATCGCAGTATAGTAGGCGAAAGGAGAGAGCAGGTCAACTGTTTGAGTCGTAGAGAAATCCTTCGACCAGCTTGAATACGCTGTCTTCGTTGCCTGGCTCAAACCACTCTATCTCCTGATCTTTCTTTAACCAGGTCATCTGACGTTTGGCGTACTGTCTGGTTTTGGTTTCTAACTTTTCTAGCATATCTTGGTAAGAGATTTGTCGCTGGAGATACATGGCTATGTAGCGGTATTCTAAGCCAAGTTCGTGCATTCTTTCGTAACTCAGACCATTTTTATGAAGAGTTTCTACCTCTGTCACCATACCGGCGTCAAACCTTTGGTTTATACGGTCATGAATATTTTTATGGAGTATTAGTTTGTCGATGTTGATACCAATTACTAGCCAATCGTATGGTGAGCCGGTCTCTTTTACTTTTGGTACATGGCCTAGGGTGTCGATAATCTCTAAGGCTCTAATTAGACGCGGGCGGTTGTGTTGGTCGATTGTTTCGGCTCGACTTATGTCTAGTCTTTCTAATTCAGCAAATAATTCTTCGTTAGATAAACTGGCTAGCTTGAGCCTAAATGTGTTGTTTGGAGGCACAGCAGGAACTTTGTGTTTTCCTCGAAGCATATCGAGGTAGAAAAAAGTCCCGCCGGCAATGATTGGTAAATGGTTACGGCTTTGGATATCGAGAATGGCTGCGGTGGCGTCTAGTTCGAATTCGGCAGCGTTGTACTGGATGGAAGGATCAGCGATGTCTAGCAAGTGGTGAGGTACTCCGTCCATTTCTTCCACAGTCACTTTGCCGGTCCCAAGGTCTAGTTCCTTATAGACTTGTCTTGAGTCAGCTGAAATAACCTCGCCGTTAAATTTTTTAGCAAGAGTGATGGAAAGAGAAGTTTTCCCTGATGATGTTGGCCCTACGACCGCAATAGCCTTGGGTTTACTCATTCTTAGAGTGTAGCATTAAGATGGAAAAACGAAAGATTATCCCGCTAATTATTTTGTAGATATGACGTTTTCTTATCAGTGTTTTTCTGGTACACTCTCAGTCACCACATATGCCTCGATGGTGTATCGGTAATGATTTGTTTGGGGAACAAATTATCCGTCGTTGAAAATATTTGATGGGCGTGTGGCGGAATTGGTATACGCGCACGACTCAAAATCGTGTTCCGAAAGGATTGAGGGTTCGATTCCCTCCACGCCCACCAAATGTTTTTGAGACAAATAGATCACTCAAAATCGTATGCCGAAAGGCTTGAGGATTCGACTCCCTCTCGAGGCACAAAGAAAACCACCTTTATGGAGGTTTTGATTGCCGAAGTAATTGGTCTGGGAGACTCTGTGCATAACACGGGTGTGTTAGAATGCAGGGAACGAGTTGTGAACGGCTCGAGGTAATACTTGGTTTTTAATTATGGCATTTCAGGGAGATTCAATATATTGGGTGGAGGTTGAGAAGGTGGTACCAAACCCCTTTCAACCACGAAGAGAGTTTGATCAGAGTAAGCTCCAAGAGCTATCTGAGTCTATTCGTATGTACGGCGTTTTGCAACCACTAACGGTTACCCGGAACGAGGTGCAAAGAGACGATGGTACTTTTTACACAGAATACGAATTAATCGCCGGAGAGAGGCGTCTGCGAGCTAGCAAACTTGCTGGTTCGGCTCAAGTGCCCGTGATTATTCGTGAAGGTCACGACAATGAACAAGAAAAACTTGAATTGGCCATAATCGAAAACTTGCAACGAGAAGACTTAAACGCTGTAGACCGAGCGGTCGCATTTAAACAGCTCGTCGAGACTTTTGGTCTTGCTCATGCACAAGTGGCTAAGAAAGTTGGACGAAGTAGGGAATACGTCTCTAACTCTATTCGACTACTGGCTCTTCCAGATCATATGTTGGAGTCGCTCAAGCGGTCTGACATGATGGAAGGGCACGCTCGTACTCTACTCATGCTTACCGACCGCCCAGAAGAGCAAGAAGTCGTCTACCGAGAAATTCTACTCAAGAAACTTTCAGTTCGCGAAGTGGAAAGAATCGTCCGTAAGATAGCCGTCGACAAAGTAAGGAAGAAGAACCCGGGCGATTTTGATGCTCACTTAATCGAATTAGAAAAGAAGTTTACCGAAACTCTCGGTACCAGAGTGCAAATTCAAAAGACTGACTTTGGTGGGAAGTTGACCATCGACTACTTCTCTGAAGACGACCTAGATGTAATTCTGAAGCGCATCAAAGAAGAAGAGATTGAGTCTGATGAAGTTACAGAGACTGAAGCTAATTTGATATCCGAACACACTCCAATCGAGATCACTCCTTCTGATGAAGAATCCCTTGTCGAGACAGAAAAGTTTGTAACCGAAAGTCTGGCAGCAGCTCCAGTGAAGGAAGTAGATCAGGCTCAACCTACAGATCAACCTCAACCTCTAATCCAACCTCAATCACAAATGCCAATCAGGGAAGTGACAGAGTTTCCGTCGGCAGAAGAAAAGCCGGTCCCTGCTCCAGTAGTGCAGCAGAAAACCCAGAGCGCACCAGTATTACTTAGCGCAATCCCGTCACCAGTAGCAGAAGAAAAGCCTGCTTTTGCAGAAGAAGTTATTTCAACTCATCAGCCAACAAACGAAGAAAAACCAAAAGAAGAAAAGCCAAAGGTGGCAGATGACGACAGTAATCTCTATTCGATCAACAACTTTACAGTTTAGGTTCGTTTTCTAGAGCGATTTTTATTCTTTTTCTAGCTAGTGAAGTTTTGGTAAAGTCTAACCATTTAGGGCTTGGCTTGGCCGATTTTCTGGTCTCAATTTCTACTATATCTCCGTTTCTAAGTTCGGTGTCTAATTGGACTAGTTTTCGGTTTACCTTGGCACCTGAAGTACGATCACCAACTTCTGAGTGAATAGCGTAAGCAAAGTCTATCGGAGTAGCTCCGACCGGTAGGTCAACGACGTCGCCGATTGGAGTAAAGACAAAAATACGATTCGAGAAAAAGTCTGACTCGGCGTCTTTTACAAATTCACTGGTCGGATTTTTTGATTCCACGTCGTAGGTTTGACCAATTTGAGATATCCAGCGAGGAATTTTTTTGAAGTGTGGTGTGCCGGATGTATCTTCTAGTTTCTTTTCTAAGTTGGTATCTCTTCTAGAAAAAGGTTTGAATAAATCAGGAATTAGGCTAGAGAAAAGAGACGGTTCTTTTTTAACCTTATCGCTGACTGACGGTTGTTTGTAAAAAACATGAGAAGCTACCCCGAATTCGGATTCTTGGTGCATTTGTTTTGTTCGAATCTGTAGCTCCAAAATTACCCCGTTTTGTGTGGTAACAGTTGTGTGAATTGATCGGTAGCCGTTAGGCTTGGGAAATGCGATGTAGTCTTTTACCCGCTTTGGTAGCGGTCTCCAGAGTTCGTGAACGATGCCTAAGGTACGGTAGCAGTCTGCAACATCTTCTACTACGACTCTCATGGCCATTAGGTCGTAAATAATATCAATGTCCCAATCTTTTCGAGTTAATTTATTATATAAGCTATACATTCCTTTTACTCTAAAAGAGGTTTGGAAACCTAAAAGACCAACATCCGCTAGTCTTTTTTGGAGCACTTTTCTTTCTCGTTCGAGCATTTCTTTGGCGTTGCCAAACCGGCGTGACAGAGATTCAGCTACCCGTTTGGCTTCTTCTGGATACACATAGGGAAAAGCTAAGTCTTCTAACTCTTTGCGTAGCTTTCCCATTCCTAGTCGGTGAGCCACGGGGACGTAAATTTCTAGAGTTTCGCGCGCTATACGCAACTGTTTTTCAGCCGGAATGTGGTTCAGGGTTTCTAAATTATGGAGTCGATCAACCAGCTTGATTATAAGAACTCTAATGTCTTGGCTGGTGGCAACGAATAATTTACGCAAACTTTCGTTGTGGCGGTCGGTGCCGTAGTAACGGACAGAGCTAAGTTTGGTTACTCCTTCCACCAAAAAAAGAATCTCTTCACCAAATTCTTTTTTAATATCTTCAGAAGTGACTGGAGTATCTTCAATTGAGTCGTGTAGTAGTCCGGCACAAATCGTGCGCGGACCCATACCCATAGCGGCAAGCTTATATCCAACTGCCGTGGTGTGGATCATGTACGGCTCTCCAGAGTAGCGCTTGTGGTCTTTGTGAGCCTCAGCGGTATAAGTGTAGGCGTGTTTTATAAGCTCTCGATCAGCGGGAGTCGGATTGTTGAGTTGAGCGATTATTTCATCAGCTGTGTGCATAGTTCTATTCTATGGACTAAGCCAATAATTTACAAGTCACAACTGATTTGTGCGCGTTACCTTTGCTTAAGCAAATCCATTGCGTCTTCTAGGGTTAGGTTTTCAGTTTTGATGTTGTCTGGAATACCAATGCGTTTGAAGCCTTTTAGATAGCGTCCTGATTT
>FUWD013023716.1_pt1 | contig 10814 bp, 13 predicted proteins | sample 1063281 | NCBI WGS metagenome assembly FUWD01 (sample SAMEA79048168, study PRJEB19326) | metagenome | biome: marine
AGTTTCCTTCGGCAAGGTTCCTGAAAATCTCCTGGTAACCGAAGGTGTGGAACTGAGAATAGAGGATCAGGATACCGAGCCACATGCCGATGTCGCCGACCCTGTTGGTCAGGAACGCCTTCTTCTGTGCATCTGCAGCGCTGTCCTTCTCGAAGTAGAAGCCGATGAGGAGGTAGGAGGAGAGGCCGACAAGCTCCCAGAACATGTAGATCGAGAAGAGGTTGTCCGAAAGCACGATGCCCAGCATCGAAAAGGTGAAGATGCCGAGGTAGGCGAAGAAACGGCCGTAGTTCTTGTCACCCTGCATGTAGCCGGTCGAGTAGAGGTGCACCAGGAAGCTGATCAGGGTGACCATGGCGAGCATGATCGCCGTCAGGTTGTCGATCACGATGCCCATCTTGACGACCAGCGGACCAACGCCGGGGACGTTGCCGAAGTCGAGCCAGGTGAAATCCCAGGCAACCCGGAACGAAGGGTCGTAATGCTGGACGACCACCGCCCAGAAGATGTACAACGAGATCGCCAGCGCCGAGCCGACCAGGCCAAGGCCGACGAAATCACCGCTGCGGGGAAGCCGGCGGTTGAAAAAGATCAGCAGTGTGAACGACAGCAGCGGCAACAGCAGGACTACGATCGATAACTGGATTAGACTGTGCATCATGTTTCGGTTTACAGAGTATTTGCAGCTGAAATGGTTGTCCCGTCCGGGGTCATTCCTTCATCGTGTCGACTCGGGAAACGTCGACAGTCTTGAAGGTCTTGAAGATATTGATCACGATGGCGAGCGCGACGGCGGCCTCGGCGGCGGCAAGCACGATCACGAAAAGGCTGAACATCACCCCTTCCATTCCCCCGTTGTACTTGGAGAAGGTGAGGAAATTGATGTTGGCCGCATTCATGATCAGTTCGACTCCCATGAGGATGACGATGGCGTTCTTGCGTGTCATCACGGCGAACATGCCTAACGAAAACAGGATGGCCGAAATGGTCAGGAAGTGGTTGAGGCCTATTGCGGTAAACATTTCCATGTAGCGGTACTCCCCTCTTAGTGTTCGTTTTTGTGAGCCTTGTCGTAACGCGCCAGAAAAGCCGCGCCGATCAGGGCGACCAGCAGGACGATCGACGCCATCTCGAACGGCAGCATGAAGCGCGACATGGTTTCGAAACCGATACGCTGCACAACGCTGCCCTGCAGCTGGGCATCGCCCGGCATCCAGTCACCCGTGGTGTAGAAGGTGTAGAGCATCCCTGCGAGCATGAGCAGCATAAGCAGCGTGCCCGGAACGAGGTGCAGGACGTCCCCTTTCAGCTCGGTCTGCATGACGGTGTTGGTGAACATCACGCCGAAGAGCAGCAGCACCAGGATGCCGCCGACATAGACCACCAGCTGGGTGACGGCGATGAAATCAGCGCTCAGGAACACATAGAGCGCGGCAACACCGAAGAAGGTGAACAGCAGGGCGAAAGCCGAGTAGACGACGTTCTTCGAAAACACGACGAATGCCGCTGAAAGGACGGTCACCGCCGCAAAGAGGTAGAAGATGATGGATAAGGTCAGTTGGTTCATGATGTTCTGCACTTGTTGGTATTCGGGACCCTGTTACTCTCCGGCCGACTCGGGTGCCGGCCCGGGTGCCGGTTTCGGCTGCGGCGCCGGCCTGGCAGCCGGGACCTCTCCCCTTGCCGCAGCCTCGGCGGCTGCCTTCTCCTTTGCGGCCTTCTCCTCCTCGACCTTCCGTTTCTTGGCTTCCGCCTCGATCTTCGAGAGGTTGCCGTAATGGTAGAGCATATTGCTCACGTCGAACTCCGAAAAATCGGCCACCGGCGAATGCACGAGGCAGTCGGTCGGGCAGACGCTCACGCAGATGCCGCAGGTCATGCACTTGGCCACATCGATGTCGAAAACCGGCACCCAGAAGCGCTTCTGCTGTCCGCCGGAGGTCTTGCCGCAGGCGGCCAGGTCGTCGGCGGTCACCTTGATGGTCTCGATCGTGATGCACTCGACAGGGCAGGCACGCTCGCACTGGCTGCAGCCGATGCAGTCCTCGATGTCGTTGTACAGGCGGTAGCGTCCGCGGGTCGGGGTCGGTACCGCCTCCCCGGGATACTGGAGGGTGCAGAGGCCGTCAACCTGTTTGAAGTAGTCGGCGTCGTCGATGCCGGCGTCGCCCTTGCGCTTGACGGCATTAATAAAGTGCCGGAATGTGATGGCCATGCCGGTCGCAATGGTCGTGGCCCCGGTCCTGATATTGCTGAAGTACTCGCTCATAATTGGTATTGCGTATTGCTTGCGCGTATGCTCTCTATTCTCCGGCCGGTTACTTGTAGATCTCCCAGACTGCCGTCAGCACGAATGCAACGAAGGCGAACGGGGTCAGCACCTTCCAGCAGAGGTACATGAGCTGGTCGACCCTGAGCCTTGGAAGGGTCCAGCGAAGCCACATCTGCACGAAGATGAAGAAGAATCCTTTCATGATGATCCAGAAGGCGCCCCATGCAGGGCCGCTGGTCATATCGTTCAGGGCCAGGGAACCGATGTTCGGCAGTGGCGAGGCCCAGCCGCCGAGGAAGACGATCGAAATGACCGCCGAAACCATGAACATGCTGCCGTATTCAGCCAGGAAGAACATGGCGAACTTCATGCCGGAATACTCGGTGAAGAAGCCGGCGACCAGTTCCGACTCTGCCTCGGGAATGTCGAAGGGAGCGCGGTTGTTTTCGGCCAGCGAAGCGATGAAGTAGATGATGAACGGCAGCCAGGCGATCGGGCTGGTGAACAGGAACCAGTGCATGAAGCCGGCAGGGCCGCTCTGGGCGACGTTGAACGCCTGCATGCTGAGGGAGCCAGCCATCATCGCGCCACAGAGCAGGGCGATCGAGGCAGGAATCTCGTAGCTGACGATCTGGGCAACGCTGCGGATGGAGCCGTACAGTGCCCACTTGTTGTTCGAACCCCAGCCGGAGGCCAGGATGCCGACAACCTCGAGGGAGACGATGCCGACAGCGTAGAAGAGGCCGACGTTCAGGTCGGCGCCGATAAAGGCGGGGCCGAACGGAAGCACTGCGTAGGCCATGAAGGAACCGACGAACATGATCACCGGACCGATGACGAACAGGAATTTGTCTGCGGCGGTCGGTACGATATCCTCTTTCTGGATGAGCTTCAGGATATCTGCCAGCGTCTGGAGCAAACCCCAGGGGCCGACTTCCATCGGGCCGAGGCGGTCCTGCATGAAGGCCGAGATCTTACGTTCGCCGTACACGCCGTAGGTCAGTGCGTACAGGGCGACAAACACGAGCGGAATTGCCGCAACGATCACCAGTCCGAGCGGGAACCAGCCGAGGGAAAATCCCGAAAGCGCGTCAGACCAGGTGTTGAGAGAAGGTGACTGAGTCATAGAAAACGGCTTGCCTGTCTATGGAAATAAGGTTGTTGTCTTGCAGAAACGGTTAACGGTCCACCTCGCCGAGCACGATGTCGATGCTGCCGATGATGGCGACGAGGTCCGGGATCAGCTGCCCCTTCGACAGGTCCTTCATGGCAGAGAGGTTCACGAAGCAGGACGAACGGGCCTTGCAGCGGAGCGGTTTGGTCGACTTGCCGTCGCTCTGGATGTAGAAACCAAGCTCGCCACGAGGGTTCTCGGCACGGGCATAAACCTCGCCGGCTTTCGGGCGGATCTTCTTGGGAATGGCGGCACGAGGGTTGAACCCGTCCACCTCCGGCATGCGGTCGAGGCACTGCTCGATGATCTTGAGGCTCTCGGTCATCTCGAGGGCGCGGACCAGGTGGCGCGAAAGGCTGTCGCCGACGTCGGAAAACTTTCCGTCCGGTACGGGAACATCGAAATCAAGTTCGGGATAGACCGAATAGGGGTCGTTGCGGCGCAGGTCCCACTTGACGCCGGATCCGCGGAGCATCGGGCCGGACCAGCCGTAGTTGATGGCGACCTCTGCCGGCATCATGCCGATGCCTTTGGTGCGCTTGACGAAGATCTCGTTCTCGGTCAGGAGCTGCTGGAGCTCGAGCGCCTTCGGCCTGAAATAGGTGACGAACTCGGCGACGCGCTTCCTGAAATCCGCCGGCACGTCGAAGGAGAGGCCGCCGATCCAGATATAGTTATAGAGCATCCTGGCACCGGAGATCCACTCGAGCAGGTTGAGGATGTGCTCGCGGTCCCGGAAACAGAAGAGGAACGGGGTGAAAGCCCCGAGGTCGATGCCGTAGGTGCCGATGGCCACCAGATGGGAGGCGATCCTGTTGAGTTCGGAAACGATGACCCTGATGAACTCGACCCTGCGGGGAATCTCGATATCGAGCAGCTTTTCGACGCCGAGGCAGAAAGCGAGCTCGGTGTTCATGCCTGCCAGGTAGTCCATGCGGTCCGTGTAGGGAACGATACCGGGATAGTCCAGCTTTTCACAGTGCTTCTCGAAGCAGCGGTGCAGGTAGCCGAGGTAGGGTTCTGCCTCGACAACCACCTCACCGTCGGTGATGCACTCGAGGCGGAGTACGCCGTGCGTCGACGGGTGCTGCGGTCCCATGCTGAGGACCATGTATTCGGTATCGAGATCCTTTTCGATAACGACGCGGTTGTCGTCCTGACGGATGATCCGGGTAGCGTTCAGCTCTGCTTTACCTAATTCCTGCATGCTCGGAATGCTTGTTTACGTGTTATTGCCGTAGATGGCGTCAGAACGGGACCTTCATGCCGTGATAGGTCTCCTGCACCTGGTAGTCCTTGCGGAGCGGGAAGCCTGTCCAGTCTTCCGGGCAGAGGATCCGCCGATGGTCAGGATGGCCTTCGAAGGTCATCCCGTACATGTCGTAGGCCTCGCGCTCGTGCCAGTTTGCCGTATGCCAGACGCATGAAACCGAAGGGATCGAACCACCCTCGCGCCGGCATTTCACCTTGACGGCGATGCGGTGCGTTGGGCCGCCGATCGACTCGAGGTTGCAAACGATGCCCAGTTGCTCCTGTTCGAGATAGTCAACCCCCGAAAGGCAGGCCAGGTAGTTGAACTTCAGGCGTGCGTCGTCGCGCATGAACAGCGCGATGTCGACCCATTTCGACAGGTCAGGCACTTCGAAGAACGGCATCGTCGGATTGGCGTCGAACTCCGACACCGCATCACCGAAACGAGCCTTGATGATATCGTAGGCAGCCTTGCTCTCCAGAACCGCTGCCGGCATGATGTTTCCTGCTTCTTCCATCCCGTTGTCCATTATGATAGATGATTATGCCGTGGCCTTGCGGGTTTCCGCGATCACCTGCTGGGGATCGGCGCTCTTTTCAGCAAGCTTCTTCAGGGCCTCCTGGCGGCTGATGCCGATCCCTTCCATGCGGATCAGCTCCTGGACCTTCATGAGCCCGCCGATAAGCGCCTCGGGGCGCGGCGGACAGCCGGGTACATAGACATCGACCGGAATGATGCGGTCAACACCCTTCAGTACGTGGTAGCCGTGTTTCCAGTAAGGGCCACCACAGTTCGAGCAGCTCCCCATCGAAAGCACGTAGCGCGGCTCGGGCATCTGTTCGTAGAGGGTGACCACCTTCTCGGCCATCTTCATCGTCACGGTACCGGCCACGATCATGAGGTCTGACTGGCGGGGCGACGAACGCGGAAAGATGCCGAAACGCTCGAGATCGTAGTTCGATGCGTTGGTGGCCATCATCTCGATAGCGCAACAGGCCAGGCCGAAACCCATGGGCCAGAGGGACGAGAGACGGGCCCAGTTCATCACGTTGTCGACCGAGGTCACCAGGACGTTGCGGTTCGAGATATTGGCGTCAAGCAAACCCATAGCGTATAATCGGTGATGATTGAAAGATTATCCGTTTACCCGGCCGGCGTCGCGTTTCGGCATTTCCGGCATTTTCGGAATGTTCGGCGTCGGTCGCACCCAGTCAAGGTCGCCCTTGACCCAGGCATACACAAGTCCGAGAATGAGGATGAAAGCGAAGATCAGCACCTCGACGAGGGCGAAAGTCCCGAGGGACTTGAACACGGTAGCCCAGGGATAGAGGAAGACGACTTCAACGTCGAAGATGATAAAGATAAGGGCAACGACGTAGAAGCGGATGTTGAACTTGACCCAGGCGCTGCCTACTGCAGGCTCACCGCACTCGTACGTGGAGTTCTTTTCAGGGTTGGGGCGGCTGGGACGGAGAAGCCTGGCGGTGATGAAGCCCGCCACGACGAAGAAGATACCGAGGAGGAGAAACACGAAAACGGTACCGAAACCGGTCAGCGTCTGATCCATGTGCTGTAGTTCGTTAGATTCGGGGATTGCGGCGTACCGTCGCCCGGCAATCGTAATAATGCCTGCAAATCAGGTGGCGCAAATATAACAAAAATTTTTGCGTCAATCCCAGACAAAAAGCTGATTTTTCACAATCATTTACCCTGCGGCGACACACCGGGATAGCTGTTTTACCGAATATATTTATTTCATTCCGTTAGCATGCCGAATATTTTCAAGCCGTAACGGCGGAACACTACATTCAGAAGCAACGTAACCGCCAAGGTCGCAACCGAAAGTATCGCAACCACAGGCTGCCAGGAGCTGAACAGCTGCCCCATCACCGGCCCGAGAAGCGCGGCAAGAAGCATCCAGACCATAGGGGCCCAGGCGACCGCGAAAATCAGCGGCAGGCCTCCGCGCATCATCTTCTTCAATTGCTCTTTATCCGGAAAAAGTCTCATCGTCATAAGGTTTTCAGGCTCTTCGAAATAAATCCCCCCCCTTTCTATCGAAATCGTAATCGAAATCGAACTCCTTATCCAAATCGATACCGATACCGATTCAGGGCAGCAGTTCTGCGATACGGGCGGCCATATCGGGCTCCAGCCCGAGCAGCTCCTCATACTCCCTGCGCAGCCCCTTCATGTCGCCGCGGGAGAGGTGGTACATGGCGAGCTTGCAGTGCGGCTCCGGGTTCCGTGGATCGAGGCCGAGAGCCCGGTCGAAGGCATCGAGCGCCTTGTCGCTTTCCCCAAGGTCAAGATAGACATCACCGAGCACGCACCAGGCATCGGCAAACGCGGGATCGATAGCGATAGCCTCCTTCAGTACCCTGATCGCGGCAAGCTCCTTGCCCATGGTCAGCAGGACGAATCCGAGATGGCGCCAGGCCGGCAGGAAGCTGCGGTCAAGGGCGACGGCGAACACCAGATCGGTGCCGGCTTTCCGGTACTCACCGTTCGACATGAGCGAAACAGCCCTTGCATAGCGGATGCGCGCGTCACGGCATGCCGGGCCGGCGATACGGTCGAGGAGCCGGAGGGCCTCAGGGAACTCCTCAGCGTCGATATGGGCAAGCACCCGCCCGTATTCCGCCTGAAAGGCATCCCCGGCTCCGACCGGTCCATGTGGTTCGGTATGGCTCATGATGGGATTCAAAGGTTTCGTTCCGTATTGGCGCCGGAAACGAAAAACTCCCGCTGGCGGTCGAGTTTCACGACCTCCCCGGCAATAAGGCCGGCCAGCCAGCGCGCAAGTTCCGGCGATACGTTGATGCAGGGGATGTACTGTTTCGTGGAGATCGGTGAGGCCTCAAGCAGCTTCCTCGACTCATAGTCGGTTTCGCTGTTGTCGGCGAAATAGCCGAAGGGAAACATCGCCACCGCCCGGCACCCCGAAGCGCCGAGCTCATCGAGCGCCTTCTGTACGGTATCGGAGGTCCACTCACCCCCCTGCCGGTGGTTGAGGCAGCCAAGCTTCACCTCACCGAACGGATTCCGGGGATCGGCCATGATCCGGTCACGCATCGCCCCGAAGAAGCGGTAGGTTTCCTCAAGGCCGCTGAAAACCTTCGGGGGCCCACCGTCGCGTCCCCGGACGATCGTCCCGTGGATGACCAGCACCAGCCCGGGCTTCCCTGCTCCGGGCACCGTCAATTCGCTTTTGAGCGAGCCGAAAAGGTAGTCGAGATAGATCCGGTAAAGTTCCTCATGATTCCAGAGGCCGTGCATGACCCGCACCCTGCCGGCAAGCGCCTCACCACAGGCGTCGATGGCCATCTGGCAGGCTACGCCGCAGGAAAAGGCGGACTCGACCGGGATCATGGGCACCATGACCACCCCGTCGAGCTCCTTGAGGAAACGATCAACCACAGCCTCCAGGTATGGAGGCACGAAGTAATAGGCATCGGCAACCTCAACGTCCAGCCGGGCGTCGGCAAGCACCCTGCTCCCGGCCAGTTCGCGGGCCACACCCTCTGCCTGCGCCCGGTTGATGGCAACGAGGCCAGAGCGGTAGCGGTTGAGTTTCCAGTCCACGTAGTGTTTGGCGGTCCGGTAATCTGCCAGGGCTCGTATCAGCATCCGGGGAAGCGTCACGATCTGGCGGGTCACCGCATGGACGATCTTCCTGGAGCTTGGCAGGAGCGCCCGTATGGAGGGCCGTTCAACCTCTCCGTACGTCACCAGAACAACCCCGTAACGACGAGCCATCACAATGAGACCCACCAGGTTATTTCCGCCGACATCAGGGCGAAGCCTATCGTGCCGCCGACAAGCGTCTGCATGAAATTGTGGGCTTTCAGGAAGATCCTGGACCACATCAGGAGCGGCACAAAGGCCAGCAGCCAGAGCGTCGGCACGCCGGACTGCAGAAAGACCAGGGCGATCGACGAAGCGAATGAAAAGAGGTGGATGCTGATCTTCCACTGGAGGGTGACCAGCAGGATGAATACCGTATTGACCGCATTGAAAAGCAGGATGCCGGAAAGGAAGCGAGGGGCGCCCATCTGCTTCATGAACTCGTAACCGAGTACGTTGACGCCGACCAGCACCAGGAGCGGCAGGAAGCGCTGCTCCCTGAACGTGATGTTGTAGTCCGAGACCTTGCCGATCTTCTTGAGGCCGTAGATCAGCATCATCGGCGCCACGGTGACGGAGGCGAACAGTACGTAGAACCACGAGAGGGCACGCGGTTCTGCGCCGTATCCCCGGAGCACGATGTATAGGTACGCAACCGGAGCAACGACCACGGGGTTGATAACCCAGGATACGAGAGATGCGAACCGGCGTAAGTCAGCGTGCATTGAGTACCGGGGAGGAAGTTCCGTAAAATGAGATTCGAAGTTCGGGACCAGTGCCCGTTGAAAGGCGCGGGGGATCCCCAAAACCATTGAGAAGATAGTTTTATTATGATAAAAAACCGAGTATATTAGCACCTCATGACGCGAGAGTGGTGAAATTGGTATACACGCCAGTCTTAGGAACTGGTGCCGAAAGGCGTAAGGGTTCGAGTCCCTTCTCTCGCACGTGCGTACCTTGAAAACCTGTTGCGCGAACCGATTGCGTCGTTGGGCGATGCTCGAAAACCTCGTGTACTGAATGTACACTCCGGTTTCTCTGCTCCGTCCACCTTGCACCCGGATCGCTCACAACGGTTTTTCAAGGCACGCGTAAGGTCAAAACATGCCAAAGTGGCGGAACTGGTAGACGCGCTGGACTCAAAATCCAGTGGGTGCAAGCTCGTGTGGGTTCGAGTCCCACCTTTGGTACTCCGGATTTTCTCTCTACTGACCATCACCCCGCATTCGCTGCAAGATGCAAAGGATGTACTCACCCTGGCGCGACGTTTACATGCAGTCCTTCAAGGATGAAAAGCCTGCGTCCGCCGAAGGCAAATCGGTCTTCGCGGACATCCCTCCAGAACAGGACGAGGAGCGTTACGTGCTCTGCAGGGGCGAACGCTGCTTCGCCATCATGAACCTCTACCCGTACAACGCGGGTCACCTCATGGTCATCCCCTACGTCCAGACCCCGGAATTCTGCGACCTCGACGACCCGACCAGGCTCGAGATCATGCAGATGTCCGACCTCTGCATGCGTGCCCTCAAGATCACCCTGAAACCCCAGGGCTTCAACTTCGGAGCAAACCTCGGCAAGGTTGCCGGAGGAAGCGTCGACTCCCACATCCACTTCCATATCGTCCCCCGCTGGGAGGGCGACACGAACTTCATGCCGGTACTCGGCGACACCAAGGTACTGAGCAACGACCTTCGCAGGACCTACGTGCAGCTCAGGGAGGCAATCGCCACCCTGAAAGGCTCCCGGGAAGCATAACCCGCGCCGCACTCCTTTCCATGGAACAGGTCCCCTGCCCCATAACCGGCGACCGGGACTTCACTCCCTGGCTTGACGCACCTGACCGGTTCGACCTTGCGGCAGCACCGTGGAAGCTTGTCCGTGCCTCCGCTTCGGGCCTTGTCATGCTCAACCCCAGGCCATCTCCGTCCGAATCACCCCGATACTACCCGGCCGCCGCCTACGACCCGTTCCTGACTGACGGAAACAGCGCATCCCTCCGGGACCATACCTATCTTTTTGCCTCCTCGGTTCTGCTGGGCCTGAAGGCACGAATCGTCCTCAAAGGGCTCCGCAAACCGGCATTGTCGACGCGCGTGCTCGATGCCGGATGTTCCACCGGGCGTCTCCTGCTGCGGCTTCACCGTTCCCACGGCGTTCCGGCCGGCAACCTCTGGGGGGTAGAGCAGGACCACGGAGCTGCCGCATCGGCCAGGCAGTCAGGCCTTGATCAGGTAGTGGAATCAGGGTTCGCCGAAGCGCGCCTGCCCGGGGGATTCGACCGGATCGTCTTCTGGCATTCGCTGGAGCACCTGCACCAGCCGGGAATCGCACTTGAAAAAGCGGCGGATCTGCTTGCAGAAGATGGGAGCCTGGTCATTGCGTTGCCGAACATCGGAAGCCCGGAAGCAGGCCGGTACGGCGCAGACTGGGTGGCGCTCGACGCCCCGCGACACCTCTGGCACTTCACACCTGAAACACTCGGACGACTG
>FUWD013174609.1_pt1 | contig 10812 bp, 9 predicted proteins | sample 1063281 | NCBI WGS metagenome assembly FUWD01 (sample SAMEA79048168, study PRJEB19326) | metagenome | biome: marine
TGGATGATCAGTGACAACGCATCAACGACTTCTCCGTTTAAAAGAATATCGAGTTTGACCAGACTTGAGGTGCGAAAATCAACAAACTCGTAATCAAACGAAGCGTAGCCTTTGGTGGTGGATTTTAGTTGATCATAAAAATCCAGTACGATCTCGCTGAAAGGCAATTCGTATTGTAGCAGTACGGTTTTAGGATTCAAGTATTCCATTTTGGTTTGGATTCCCCGCCTGTCGCGTGTCAGTGCCATTATCACTCCTATATATTCTTCGGGGGTGATGATTGTGCCGAGAACATAAGGTTCTTTCATATGGTCTATACTGCGCATTTCTTTTAGCTTCGCGGGGTTATCCAGCATGACGATTGACTGGTCGGCGGAGTGAACTTGAAAGGCTACGTTAGGAGCGGTAGTGAGCAGGTCAACATTGTATTCTCTTTCCAGTCGTTCACGGATAATTTCCATATGTAATAGCCCAAGAAAACCGCAACGGAATCCGAATCCCAAAGCTTGTGAAGACTCTGGTTCATAGGTGAATGATGAGTCATTCAGTTTAAGTTTGTTCAGTGCATCGCGTAATGTTTCATATTGCTCCCCAGAGATAGGGTACAGTCCGCTAAAGACCATGGGCTTGGCTTCTTTATATCCTGAAAGGGGGTTTTCGGTGGGTTGGTTCGCGTTTGTTATTGTGTCGCCGATTTTGGTTTGATCCATTTCTTTGATTCCGGCGATGATGTATCCGACTTCTCCGGCCTGTATGGAATCGATTTTGGTTGGGGCAGGAGTAAAAGTCCCCAGTTCTTCCACGTCGAATTCCATATTTGTAGCCATGAAGCGGATACGCGATCCGGCTTTGAGGCGGCCTTCTACGACTCGAACCAATACGATAACTCCCCGGTAAGAATCGTACCAGGCATCGAATAAAAGTGCTTTGAAAGATTTTTTGCTATCACCGGTTGGCGCGGGAATATATTTGGCCACAGCTTTCATTACATCCTCGATGCCAATTCCTTCTTTTGCGCTGGTGAGCACGGCTTGGTCCGATTCAATTTGCAATATATCTTCCAGTTGTTCTTTGACGGAATCGGGGTCGGCACTGGGCAGGTCTATTTTGTTGATGACTGGAATGATGGTCAGGTCATTTTGTGTCGCGAGATTTACGTTGGCGATGGTTTGGGCCTGAATGCCTTGAGTCGCGTCAACGATCAACAGAACACCCTCGCAGGCGGCCAGGCTTCGGGATACTTCGTAGGTGAAATCCACATGACCTGGGGTGTCAATCATATTAAAAGTATACTCATCGCCACTTTCATCCTTGTATTGAAGCCTAACGGTTTGCGCTTTAATGGTGATGCCGCGTTCACGCTCCAGGTCCATGTTGTCGAGAACCTGTTCTTTCATCTCTCTTTTTTTTAGTCCGCCAGTATGAAGGATCAGTTGATCGGCCAGGGTGGATTTACCGTGGTCGATATGAGCGATGATAGAAAAGTTGCGGATTCTGCTTTGGGTCATTGATTCAATTCGGTTATGTGTTGGTGGTGGAGGATATGAAGTTATCCCGTTACTTGGTGTTTGTTGGTATGTGGGTGGGAATTCTCTGTTGAGTTGAGAAAGCCATGCCATTCATCGTATCTGGATTTGATGGCTTCGTAGTCGGAATCGCGGTCTATATCCAGAGCCGCACCTGGGTATGGAACTTCCAATCCCTTGAACCGGGTATCAAGAAGATTGGATATGCATTGTTCCATATCCTGATTCGTAGTCCAATTTTTGAAGTAACTGACGGGAGCTTTCCATCCAATCGATGAAAAAAACTGGCACAATTGGAGACCGATATAACAACGGTAATACTTGAGTTTGATTTTGCCCAACAGGCTTCGCCCGAACATTAAGATCTTTTTAAAGTTTCGCTGGTAACGGTATTGGTACATCTGTTGTATATATTCCCGGTTAGCTATCCGCAGGGGTTTTACCAGATGTAGATTATTGATTCTATAATTATTTCCTCTTAGATGCAGGTAGGCCATTTTGATGCCGGGCAGATTTTCTCGTGGATAAAATTTTTCCAACTCTTCTTCAGGAGTTAACCCCAGAATATGGTCGTAGTTGTCTGTGTCGCTATTGGATATGAAATATTCCACTTCGTGAGGTGTGAGGAAAGGTGAATCGCAAGGGACGATCAACACGGCTTTGTTCCTGTATTGCGAGGTCTCCAAGTCGGCTACCAGTGTATCTTCACCTCCGGGTATCGTTTTAAGAAATGTGCAAAAAATATTTTCATACAGGTTTGCTCGTTGCTCCACCAAGTGGATCGTTTTTGGATAACGAAAATCAACAGCCGCCGCGTTGAGCGTTTGCTCCAATTTGTTTTTGGAGCCTACAATATATATATCCTTGATGGACTCCACCTGTTGCAATGCTTCGATGACATAATTGATGACGCATTTGCCATTGATCTCCAGAAAGGCTTTATGCTGATGAAACACCTTATAGCTGGACTCGCCTTCTCCGGCTACGAGGATAGCATCGTGCTTTTCATGTGGATAATGGGTGGAATTGTTCATTATTATAGGTTCGCGTTCGAATCACTCATAATATCATAATTATATAACGTTTTTATTGCATTAGCTATCAGTGGGTGGAAAAGTTCTCTGCCAAATTTCCTGCTCGGAAGGATAGTGAAAGAGCATTAAAATCAGAGGGTTATTTCTTTGCGCTGTGTTGATGGCTCGATAGAAATTCAGGTTTGGGAGATTTTATGGATTAAATTGTTTTTTCCTTCTTGCGCTATTTCGTGAAAGAGTGGTATAGGAAACGCTCCCTTTCATTAAAGAGAGGGCAGGGAAAATTCTTCCCGCCAGAATTTAAAATACCAGATTGCAGGTTAATGTCTCAAAATATTTCTGAAAATTTAAAAATAACTCCGCTGTTCGATATTCATAAGGAACTGGGCGGCAAGCTGGTTCCTTTTGCGGGGTGGAATATGCCCATCCAGTTTGCTGGCGTTGTGGCTGAACATACCTGTGTGAGGGAGAAGGTGGGGTTGTTTGATGTGAGCCACATGGGGGAAATCGAAATCGAAGGGAAGGACGCGAAACGGTTTTTACAATACTTGCTTTCTAACGATATTGAAAAAATGTCCGATGGATCGATTCTCTATTCTCTCATGTGCTATGAAAACGGTGGCGTGGTGGACGATTTGCTTGTCCATCGGTTTTCAGAGGAGCATTATTTTCTCTGCGTCAACGCATCCAATTCGGATAAGGATTACGAATGGATTGCTCGGCACTCTGCTTCTTACGATATTAATACAAAAAACACGAGTGCCGAAACAGCGCAGTTAGCTTTGCAAGGGCCTGAGTCTGAAAAGGTGTTGCAATCTTTATGCGATGTTTCTCTGGGTGACCTTTCCTATTACAACTTCAAAAAGGGAAAGGTTAATAATGTGGAGGGCATTGTTTCCCGCACGGGTTACACGGGGGAAGACGGGTTTGAGTTGTATCTTCCGTCCGAAAAGGCTTCAGAGGTGTGTCGGTCGGTCATGCGGCAGGGAGAGCCTTGTGGTATCCAACCGATTGGTCTTGGCGCGCGGGACACTTTGCGTCTGGAAATGGGATATGCTCTGTATGGAAATGAAATTAATGACCAGCCGACTTCTCTCGAGGCAGGCCTGGGTTGGGTGATAAAGTTTAATAAGGGCGAGTTTATTGGCAGGGAACCTTTATTGAAACTAAAAGAACAAGGGTTGCGGCGAAAACTGGTGGGCATCAAATTGCTCACTCGCGGTGTTCCCCGGTCCCATTATCGGGTGTTGAAAGATGGCGAGCCAGTGGGCGAGATCACCAGTGGAACATTTTCGCCTTCCTTGAATATAGGGGTGGGATTGTGTTATGTATCCAGAGAGCATTCGGAGATTGGTACCCACTTGGAGGTGGAAATCCGGAATCAATCAGTTCCCGCTGAAGTGGTCAGGCCGCCATTTGTTCCCAGCCACGTTAAAAAATAAGGTTCATGACTAGTTAACGTCCCTTTAAAAGGGCTAAAATGCAGTCATGACGCGGCAAAACCCGATTTTAAAACGTGCACGAATTTCGACTGCTAAATTCAGGCAAATTTTGAAGTATTTTGCCCTTGATATTGAGGCGATAAAAATCGCACAGTTGACAGGTTTAAACCGAAATACTAGAAACAAGTATTTACTCTTAGACTGGAAAATTATTAGGTAATCTTTTTACTGATTAAGGGAGGAAGCGCATGGAGGTCCCGAACGATCTTTTTTATACGATTGAACATGAATGGGTGCGGTTGAAAGATAACCGGGCTACGGTTGGAATTTCCGACTTTGCACAAGGCCAGTTAGGCGATGTTGTGTTTGTTGAGTTGCCTGCCGAAGGTACGGAACTGACAAAGGAAAATACATTTGGTGTGGTGGAATCGGTTAAGACGGTTTCCGATGTTTACGCTCCGGTGACAGGCAAGGTGGTGGCGATCAACACGGACTTGGAGTCACAGCCCGATCTGGTCAATAGTGATCCCTATGGCAAAGGATGGATGATCGAAATCGAGTTTTCCGGTTCCAGTCCTGAAGAGGGTTTGCTGAAGGCAGAACAGTATTCTGAGCAATGTGAAAATCAGGAGTGATCAGCAGCCTTCTAGATAAAATAATTTAACTATGCGCTTCATCCCCCATACAGAGCAAGACATTCGCGAGATGCTGGAAACGGTTGGTATCCAGAATGTCGATGATTTATTCGCTGGCATCCCTGCCGATTTGCGATTGGGTGAAAAAGCCCTGAAACTGCCGTCGGCTCTTTCCGAAAGCGAAATTTTTGGCACGCTTCGTCAAATGCAAAAGCGGAACCCGGATGCGGAAGCAGTATCCGCTTTCCTGGGTGCAGGAGCTTACCGGCATTACACTCCGGCACTCATAGGAAGTCTGGTCCTGCGCGGTGAATTTTCCACCAGCTACACTCCGTATCAACCCGAGGTGAGTCAGGGCACGCTTCAGGCAATCTTCGAATTTCAAACGATGATCGCAATGCTCACTGGAATGGATTTGGCAAATGCTTCCATGTACGATGGCGCATCAGCCCTTGCCGAAGCCGTTCTTATGGCTCATCGCATAAATAAAAAAAATGAATTTCTGGTTGCCCGTGCTGTTCATCCCGAGTACAGGCAGACTACGGAGACCTATCTGAGGGGGGCGGATCACCGATTGATAGATGTGCCATACGACTCAAGTGGCAGGACTGATCTTGAATTTATCCGATCCAATTTGAACGATCAAACTTCTGCGGTGGTATTGCAGAGTCCGAATTTCTTTGGCGTCGTGGAGGAGTATGAAGCTTTGGGTAAAGAGATGGCCGAGCGGGACACCCTGCTGATCGTCAACGTGGCTGAGCCGCTTTCTTTGGGTATATTGAAACCACCCGGTGAACGCGGGGCGGATATTGTTGTAGGGGAAGCACAGTCGTTTGGCCTGCCTGTGTCGTATGGCGGACCGTATGCCGGATTTTTTGCGACGCGTGAAAAATTCCTCCGCCAGATGCCTGGTCGTGTGACAGGAGAGACGGTTGATCGTACGGGACGCAGATCATTTGTCCTCACACTTTCCACTCGCGAACAACATATCCGGCGTGAGCGGGCGACATCCAACATCTGCACCAATCAAGGCTTGTGCGCTCTTGCTGTGACCGTTTATCTTGCTGTGATGGGTAAACAAGGCCTGCGCGAGCTGGCCCTGTTCAACTTGAGGAAAGCCGATTACCTGAAAAATAAATTATCGAAGGTGAGCGGATTCGAAATTCAGTTCAGTGCAGATACATTTAACGAGATCGTGCTGAAATGCCCCAGACCCGCCAACGAAATTCGAGACGCATTGCTCGAACATAAAATCCTCGCAGGACTGCCCCTGGGCGAATATTATCCCGAACTCACCAACAGCCTCCTGCTCTGCGCCACAGAGATGAACACAGTAGAATCCATCGACCGCCTCGCCGATAAACTGGAGACAGTTTAGCCGACCAGTTATTTCCCATTCTGTTTTCATGCTCCTAAGGGGCCCACGGTTATGTACTTTAAAGATTGATCAAGAGTTTAGTATATCTATTCCCGCCTTTATCAAGTCTTCATTTTCATTTAGTAAGTCATTGCGGGTTAATCGATGCATTTGGTCTGGTTTTACTCCAAGGTCCTCAACGGGTTGGCCAACATTATCTTTTGCACGGGTTGTCCTTCTTATTAATAGTTTTCATTCAACTTTAAATCACAGGTGCCTGTAATTTTTTTTGGGTTTGTGCGACACTGTGTGGAAATGATTTAATAACCTCCCCCAGCCCCTCCTTAGCAAGGAGGGGAGATTATTACTTCCTCCTATCCAAGGACTAAGGAGTTAAGGAAATATCTTATGGCTAAAATGGATTACAACATTGTTGTTATTGGTGGCGGGTCGGCGGGTTTGGTTTCGGCCTACATCGCGTCTGCTGTCAAGGCGAAGGTTGCGCTCATTGAAAAACACAAGATGGGCGGGGATTGTCTCAACACGGGATGTGTCCCCAGTAAGGCGCTCATCCGTAGCACTAAAATTCTTTCCTACATAAAGCGGCACAAGGAATTCGGATTAAAATCGGCGTCAGCTGATTTTGATTTTGCTGAGATTATGGAGCGTGTTCAGTCCGTCATCAAAAAAGTTGAGCCGCATGACAGTATTGAACGTTACACCCAACTCGGTGTGGACTGCATCACCGGTGCGGCAAAAATCGTCTCGCCGCGTGAGGTTGAGGTTAACGGAAAAATTCTCACGACAAAAAATATCATCGTTGCCACAGGCGCTCGTCCTGCTGTGCCGCCCATTCCCGGTTTGGATCAAGTAGATTTTCTCACCACAGACAATTTATGGGATATTCGCGAACTCCCCAAACGGCTGGTGGTCGCGGGTGGCGGACCCATAGGGTCGGAACTGGCGCAATGTTTCGCCCGACTGGGAAGCCAGGTCACACAGGTTGAGATGATGCCGGATATCCTTATCTCCGAGGATGATGAAGTCAGTCAGGCCATTCGCAAGCGCTTTATTGCTGAGGGGATCGATGTGCGCATCAACACAAAATGCAAAGAAATTGTTGTCGAAAACGGCAAACAATTTATGATCTGCGAAAAGGACGGGCAGGATCAGAAAATCGAGTTCGACAAAGTACTCATCGCTGTCGGACGCGCTGCGAACGCGAAGGGGTTCGGGCTCGAAGAAATCGGCGTTCAACTTGGGCCACGCGGCACGGTACTGGTCGATGATTACCTTCGTACCACAACACACCAAAATATTTATGCCTGCGGAGATGTTGCCGGACCTTACCAGTTCACCCACACGGCGGCTCATCAGGCATGGTACTGCGCTGTCAACGCCTTGTTCAGTCCGTTGAAAAAATTCAAGGTCGACTACAGAGTCATCCCCTGGTGTACATTCACAGATCCGGAAGTGGCGCGGGTCGGGCTCAACGAAAAGGAAGCGAAAGAACAAGGCATCGCCTATGAAGTCGCGCGTTATGGGATCGACGATCTCGACCGAGCCATTGCCGATGGCGAGGATCAGGGGATGGTGAAGGTACTGACCGAACCGGGGAAAGATCGTGTCCTTGGTGTCACGATCATGGGATACCATGCGGGAGACCTTATCACTGAATACGTTTCAGCGATGAAGCATGGGACCGGACTCAACAAAATCCTTGGCACAATTCACATCTATCCCACTATGTCCGAAGCGAACAAGTTTGCCGCAGGTACCTGGAAAAAGGATCACGCTCCCGAAGGACTTTTAAAGTGGGTGCAAAAGTTTCATAGCTGGCGACGGTGATGGTCGGGCAAGGCACAAACAAGGTGCCAAGACTCTAGTGCAAAGTGGAAGGCCTTCGGCACCTTTAATTCCCCCTCATCCCAACCTTCTCCCGCTAGGGGAGAAGGAGTAATTGCTCTCGTTCCCCAGCGCTATATAGATCAGATTTCAATATAGAGTCCGTCTTCCTGCACGGCTACTTTATAGGTGGGCGTGACTAATGAGCGGTCGAACTTGCAACTTCCCCGCTTGATATTCACCTGACATTCCTCTTTATCACAGGTGGCAAACATCCCTTGCAGGTTTGGCACCCTGCCAAGGCTTCCTCCACAAACCCTGCACTCGTCGACCAATGCGTAATATTTTTCTTCCACGTGGAACAGGGCCAGACAATAAGGCATTTCGGTGTAGGGGTGGAAAAAGTTAATCTGTTTTCCTAACCCTTCAGCCGGCGCGTCTGCGATTTCTGAAATTTTTACTTTGGACATAGATAATATTTATTCCTTTGGCAGGTATGGACCGTATCGGTCGCGATAATACTTTTCCAATTCATACCGGAAGCGTCCTTTCAGGTACGGCAACTGTTCGGCCGCCTCATGGTCGAACTTAACGTATTCCTCAGACTTTTCCTGAACGTCATCCGGGCGTTTGATATTGGGGTCTAGATAGGCGTCGCCCAAAGGGGACCCACCCACTATGAGTCCCTGGCCCTTTTTGATCCAACGACCAAGCATAATCCGTTCTTCATCAGTTCCTACTTCTATAGACATAACAAATTCATCCTGAATAATAAAAATACTATTAGCGGGGTCATGCCCCTTGCCGTGTGCGTGGCAATAAGGTAGCATAACTCTCAATCCATAACCACATGCAGGTCACCATTTAAACAATTTATTTCACCATTTTTTATAGAACGAGTTAATAACGATATGACATCAGAAACCCAATCCGAAAAGTCCGCTGAAACCTGGTTCCAGGAAGGCCTCAATGCTGGCAAGTCTGGCGATCCGCGAACCTGCCTTGAATCTTATAAAAAAGCCACCGAAATTGATCCGGACCATTTTCTGGCTCACTTCAATCTAGCCATCCGCTACGGGAAACTGCCCATGAACATCGAAGCGGCACAACATTTCAGAGAAGCTCTGCGACTGAAACCAGAATCTCCTATGGTCCACTACAGTCTGGCCATTGTCTGCAACCTGATCGGGGAAACAGATAACGCAACCCATCATTATAATGAAGCACTTCGCATCAACCCGGAATTTGCCAAGGCACACAGGGGATAGGTCTGGCAATGCTCCATTACTCGGTTAAACGGGGGAAGGAAACTATCCATCACCTGTTGAAGGCGGTGGAAATGTTCGAAAAACCGGGGATGACTTTATGGCTGATAACGCCAGAAGCATTCTCAAAGACTGTTATAAGGAATTTAACCTCACGGCAGAGGAATGCCAGACTCTTTAAACAGAACCCTTAATAACTGTAAATCCCTCTAGTTGGCAATTGCCTCCTCTTTGATTTCAAAGTGGAGGCTCATGGCAAATCCGGCTATGTTTTTAGAGATCCCAGAAATTTGGTAAACTATGGACTTCGATGTGGTTGTCATTGGCGGCGGATCGGCAGGATACGCCGCGGCCAGCACAGCTCAATCCGCAGGAGCCAAAGTTGCCATCGTTGATAAAGGCCCACTTGGCGGGCTGTGCATCCTGCGCGGGTGCATGCCGACCAAGACCATCCTCCGTTCATCTGACATCTTTTCACTCATGCGACGGGCTAAAGAATTTGGACTGTCCGTCCAGAACCCGTCAGCCGACCTGGCCGCGATCAATGACCGCAAAAATCAACTGATCGCCGAATTCGCCAGTTATCGCGTTGAGCAACTCAATGATCCGCGATTCACACTTATCCAAGAAAATGCTTCCTTCATCTCGCAGAATGTACTGAAAGTCGGCGGGAAAACACTCACCGCGAAAAGTTTTATCATCGCGACAGGTTCCAGCATTGCCGAATTTCCTGTTAACGGTTTAGCGGAATCCGGCTACCTCACGAGCGACGATATTCTGGAACTGCGCCAGGCACCGGAGTCCATGATTGTCCTCGGAGCCGGACCCGTAGCGGTCGAACTGGCTCAATTCTTTTGCAGAATAGGAACACGAACCACCCTCATCCAGCGAAGCGAACACATCCTCTCCAAAGGAGACGAAGACCTCGCGCGCCCGGTAGAAGCACGGTTCCGCGAAGAAGGCATGGAAGTTTTCACCACAACAAAATTATTGCGCGTCGAAAAATCCGGAGCAATCCGCACAGTATTTTTCACCCACGATGGCAAAGAGAAATCCGCTACAGCCGAAACAATATTGCAGGCTCTGGGGCGCAAACCGAATATTGACGGACTCAATCTTTCTGCCGCTGGAGTCAGTACGAATCGTGGCCGAGTCGAGGTGGACCAGAAAATGCGGACAAACATTCCTCATATCTATGCGGTGGGCGACGTGAACGGACTCCACGAGATTGTCCATATCGCAATCGAACAGGGAGAGGTAGCCGCGCATAACGCGACACAAAAAGAATCACGCCAATTCGACGACCGACTGAAAACCAGCGTCACCTTCACCGACCCTCCAGTGGCCAGCGTCGGATTATCAGAAAAGGAATGCCGGTCAGAAAGCATTCCTTATCTAACAGCATCGTATCCATTTAACGACCACGGGAAATCAATGTGCCTTGGAGAAACCCACGGACATGTGAAACTACTATGCGCTCCCGATAGCGGAGAAATCATAGGCGCGCATATAGTTGGACCCGAAGCCGGCGAAATAATCCATCAAATGATCACCCTCATGCACTACAAAGGAACCGTGCACGACCTCATAAGAATCCCCCATTACCACCCCACTCTGTCAGAAATCCTTACGTATCCAGCCGAGGAATTGTACAAAAAAATTGTAGAATTTTACCCACAAAAAATTAAACGTAGGAAATCAAAGAGTT
>FUWD013229944.1_pt1 | contig 10812 bp, 9 predicted proteins | sample 1063281 | NCBI WGS metagenome assembly FUWD01 (sample SAMEA79048168, study PRJEB19326) | metagenome | biome: marine
AGGCGAGCCCCGAGGAACTGTGGGAGGTTGTGGAAAGCATTGGTGGTGCCAACGGTTGGTACTCCTTGCCTGTTGCGTGGGCGGCCAGGGGTTTGATAGACAAATTGGTCGGTGGCGTAGGCCTGCGTCGTGGGCGCCGCGACCCTGACAAGCTTGTTGTCGGCGAGGCGCTCGATTTTTGGAGGGTGGAAGACATCGACAAAGGTCGATTTTTGCGCTTGCGTGCAGAGATGAAGCTTCCTGGTTTGGCCTGGCTGGAATTCACCATTACCCCCGGGCGACGCGGGGGAAGTGTCTTGCATCAGCGCGCAATCTTCTTTCCCCATGGTCTTGGCGGCCGGTTGTACTGGATCGCCGTAACGCCTTTCCACGGGGTCGTGTTCTCGGGCATGGCGAACGCTATGGCGCGAAAAGCCGAAGGCCTTAATCACAGCTCGGTGGCAGGTTAGCCTTCATTGCGGGTAGACTACGAATGCTCTCACTGATACGGTTCCCGTTCAGGTCTGATTGTTCCTTTCGGCTTACATCATGGGCAAAGCACCCCGGCCCCTAGTGCGAGACGAGTGACTCGCTAGCACCATCACTCACATGTGTAACAAGGAGAAAAATGGCCTCTTCAGGCCCTACAAGGGCGACATCACGTTCTGCTGGCGCGAAAAGAGGACGCAAGAAGCCTCTTGATGACCAAGGCATCATCCCCATTCTGGCGAGAGCTGTTCGAGAGGTAGAAGCATCCGCGGGCCGAGGCAAAGTAGCTGGCCACAATCGGACCAAGTTTCAGGTGGCAGCGTTGCTGGTGCGTGAGGAGCGCCAACGGGCAAGAGAAGACGTCACCTCTTCGCCCGCCCAGAAGCAGGAGGCTCTCAAGCGCCTCGATGGTCTTGCCTCAATTATGGCGAAGACAGCTGCCCGAGACACCACTCTGATTGTGTTATTGGCGCCGGAAGCAAAAGTCTCTGACTCGGCAAAAAAAATGCGGCGAGACTTTCTCGTAGCTTCGGGAATGGCTCTGGCGCCGGATGACCTGATTATCGTGGAGGACGTTGTTGTCCTCGCTCCCGAGGCCGCTAAGCAAGTCGTTCCTGCCTCAGTGCGTCAAGCGCAGCTTGCCAATCCCTTCATGGCGCCAGATTTTGCTGCCTACCACAAGCCGCAAGCGTTCGCAGAGGGCCTTTTGCTGAACTGGGAGCTCATGGAACCGCTGTTTCGTTCCTTTGAACAGGGCGCCGGTGGGGGAGTCGCGAGCATGAGTTTGCCCCCGGCGGGAAATCTTTCCACGCCCGGTGGTCTTGACTTGATGGTGCACCAGTCGGAGGTAGTGGAAAGCGTTAAGCAGGGCCATCGGAGCTTCCTGCTGGCAGATGAACCGGGGCTGGGTAAAACAGCGGAGGCGTTGATGGCGGCTGAGGTGGCGGGTGCGTTTCCACTTTTGGTCGTCGTTCCTAACGTTGTCAAGACCAATTGGTTGCGTGAAGTTCATCAGTGGTTGCCGCAACGTCGACCCACGGTTGTTCACGGTGATGGGATTGAACTCAACGCTTTTAGCGACGTCTTTATTGTCAACTACGACATTCTTGACCGGCACGTCGGATGGCTGTCAAAGTTCGACTTCCGCGGAATGGTGGTCGATGAAGCGCATTTCATTAAAAATAAAGACTCCCAGCGGTCTAAACACGTGCAGGCCATCGCTAAGACCATTCGTGGGCGGTTGCGCCACCCTCTCTTAGTTGCGCTGACGGGGACTCCCCTAATCAACCAGATCGAGGATTTCCGGATGATCTGGCAGTTCTTGGGGTGGATCGATGAGAAAAAGCCGGCAGGCGAACTCATGGGAAAGCTCGAGGCGACGGGCCTCACCCCGGCAGACCCAGGTTTCTTTTTTGAAGCTAGGAAAGCTGTTATCTCGATGGGCATCGTTCGCCGCAGGAAGAAAGATGTGGCACGAGACATTCCCGCCAGGCGAGTGGCAGATGTTCCCATTGAACTTGACGATGATCTGGGGCGTTCCATCCTCGACGCGGAAGCAAAGCTTGTTTCCAGGCTTATGGTGCGGTATGACAGGGTTATCGCAGCGCGAGGTTCCAAGCCCTTGGACGGTGTCGATGACGATTTAATCCGTCTGGTCTGCACCTCGGAAGTTGAAGAAACCAAGCACGAAGACACCGGAGATAACGTCTTTACTCTGGTGCGCAAGATTGGTACCGCCAAAGCCGTCATGGCCGCGGACTACACAGCCCAGCTTGCAAGGAACGTGGGCAAGGTCGTGTTTTTTGCCAAGCACATAGACGTGCTTAATAAAGCGGAGGCTCACTTTGCTTCAGTGGGAATCAAGACGACATCTATTCGCGGTGACCAAAGCTCCTCTCAGCGCCAAAGCGCCATTGATGCCTTCACCGACGATGACTCCGTTCAAGTAATTGTGTGTTCGCTTCTTGCTGCCGGAGTGGGAGTCAACTTGCAAGCGGCTTCTAACGTGGTGCTGGCTGAGCTCTCGTGGACCAGCGCCGAGCAGACCCAGGCGATTGATCGCGTGCACCGGATTGGTCAGGAACTCCCCGTAACAGCCTGGAGAATCGTGGCAGCACAGACTATTGACGCACGCATTGCGGAGCTCATTGACCAGAAATCAGGGCTTGCTGCTCGGGCTCTGGATGGTGAAGAAAGCGAAGCTGGCGTCGAGGTCACCATGCAGGTTGGTGCGCTGATTGGGCTTCTCACGGGTGAGTTAGAAAAGCGTGCCGCTTAGCTAATGTTGGTTGTGGCACTCAGGTGCCTGACACATCCAATGAGCAGCGAGCGATCTTTCTTCGGGCCCGCCGAGAGCGATGTGTCCGAGGGCTGACGCGGTCAGCATCTCCTCTGAGGGTGAGCCAAAAATCAGCGGAACCGAGATGCCGGCCCCGCACGTGGTGCACGGTGGTGGGGCATCGTCGAAAAGATACGTCATGGGTTCTCCGGCCGGGACATGGAATATTCTCATCATCCCACCTATCACTGACACTATGACTCGAAGAGGTTCCTGGGGATAATCCGGTAGTGAATGCGGTTGACAATCAGAACGAGAAAAACCGCACGAATGCGAGGCGACCAGGGCGCCGAGGTACGCCCCGGNGAAGGGATAGCTGGCGTCTGTTGGAGAGTCGAAGTAAAAGCTTGTATCCCAGCCAAAAAATCTCTCCCAGAACTATCGCTGCCGCGAGCCATACCAAGGCCAAAGCGAGTCCTAAGAATGGCGACCATCGGGGGATTCGGGCGCGCAAGGGGTTGAATACCCATTCCACAATCAGAAATGCAGGAACCAGGAGAGAGATGATTGTGGCCGACCAACCGCTGGGCGCACCACCGGGGGAGGCACTCAGGGGAGTTTGTGCCAGCAACAATGTGTGGGGGACCAGAATCATGACGGCGTAGAGCGCCAGATTTCCCCTCACTATGGCCAGAAGCCGTCCATCCCTGGACGTCCTGAGGCCGATAATTCCTCCGGCGATCATGGCCACGATGGCAAAGACCGATACCGAGTTGGCAAAGTGCGAAAAAAACTGCCCCTGGACGACAACTCCTAAGTTGGGGAGGCTCATCAGCTGCACGGCCATAGCGAAGGCGAGGGTGAGAGCCACTACGAAACTGATTATCGCTGTGACAACCCGAAACGGGTGGGGCCTATGAGTGTGTGGCACTTCTAAAAACGTTTTTCGCACCTCCCGAGGGTAACAAGCTTTTGAGAAGCACACGGACCCGGGAGCACTTAGCCTGGAGAGATGTTCGATGTAGCGGTGGTGTATCTGATTTCCGGCCCAGTCGACGACCCGACCGTGTTACTGGGCGAGAAACTGACGGGGCTCGGGGTCGGAAAAATTGTGGGGCCAGGCGGCAAGAGGGAGAGCGACGAGAGTGCGGAAGAAGCTGCTGTGCGAGAGGTATTCGAAGAAGTAGGAATCGTCGTGGAGACGACTGACCTCACCCCTATTGCCCGGGTGTCCTATCCTTTCCTCGGGAGACCTGAGCTTTCCCAGCGCTCCCACGCTTTTGTAGCGCGAACGTTTACGGGGCTCCCCCAGGCATCCGTGGAGTTGGAGCCCTCATGGTGGCCGCTGGGTGCTCTTCCTCTGGACCGAATGTGGGCCGACGCTGCGCTCTGGCTTCCCCGAGCGCTCGCCGGTGAATTCCTCGAGGCCACGATAGAGATCACGCGTGAGAACCTCGTCGCTCAGGCAGACCTCACGTGGTCAGCATTCAGGAGGGACTAAGTCTTGCTTTCTAACATAGGGAATATGAAGCGAGTGGGTGAGGCGCAGTGACATCGCAGCCTGACCCCTACGAATTGTTGGGCGTGCACCCCGGAGCAAATCCTGACCAGCTCAAACGGGCCTACCGTAGAGCGTTGGCTAGGGCCCATCCTGACAGGGGTGGGACCACTGAGGAGTTTGACGACGTTCAATCGGCGTGGGAGGCAATACAGGTTCCCGAGCCCGATCCCAGTGGGAGTTCCAAGGTTGCCAGGGATCCCTCATCACCAGGATGGATGGCGCCGGGCCCGGCTCCTGCGAAGTCAAGCGGCCCAGGCGCGAGAAGCCACGGTCATCCTGGCGGTTGGTTTCGCGAGCGATACGGCAGCGCGGTCAGGGAATGGCTTGGGCGGGGAGTAGAACACCCCAACGTTTTTGACCCCGAGCTTGTCAAACGAGCACCGGCCAGCATCCGACATATCCTCCATTCGGCGATAGCGGAAGAAAACACGGCGGGTGTTCTAGCCAAGCTGGGGCCGTCCTATGAGATCTGGCATGACGTCCTGGTGGAGGGGTCGAGGACTCAGGGCGCGATAAAGATTGATCATATTGTCGTGGGGCCCAGCCGGTTATGGGCACTTCAAAGCGAAGATTGGGGCCCCATCACCCTAGGAGCACGGGGAGAAATCATTGGGGAAGGCGTGGATCCGGGGGAGCGCCCCATCAAGGAACTGGCCCGGATGGTCAAGAAGCTGCAGAGAAAACTGGGGGTGCGCTTTAGTGCCATGGCCTACGTCGTACCCGACGCCCACGCGCCAGCACCGGTAACGGCGGTGGCCTCGGTCGCACGGATGCCCGTGACACTGGTGGACACTTCCTCGGTGCTTAACCTGGTTCAAGAGGAGCTTCCCCCCGGTGCGAGGTCTCTCGTAGGAGACGACATGTTTCCCCTGCGCGAGCGTTTACGTGCGGGAATTGAGTTCGTTTAAGCTTTCGACGCTACGTCGAGTAGCCAATCCCGCAGGGCCTGAGTCGAATAGCAGTCAATTCGGTTGTAATCGGTGATGCTGGCTCTTAAGGCATCCGCCTGGGCGGCATCTCCTTCTCGGGCGAAAGCCTTGTAATCAATGAAGGCCACCACGGATTCACCACCACCGGCAATGCCCGTGCGGGTGTTGGGCTCAAAATAGAGCGCCTCCAGAGCTTTCAGTCCATATCCGGGCAACCCGATTTTGAGACTGCCGGTCACGACCGGGTAAAGATCCACCAGGAGGTGATCCAGTAGTCGAGTGACGCACTCCGAAGCAGTGTTGTGTCGGGCGTGAAGGTGTCGAAGTTTGGTGCGCTCATACGCTGCATAGTGATACACGTGCAGGGCGGGGTGAGCCTCAAGGCGGTGTGCGATGAGGGCACAGAATTCTTCGAGCACTGCCTTTTCTTGGACGAAGTTCTCCGCCCACAGCGGCAAAAATCGAGGGTTGTCCCCGTGAGGGTTGACGTTCTCTCCCCACACACCAAAGAGGTATTCGATACCAAACCGCACAGGACCGAGCCCCTCATCATCTCTGAGGGGCTCGCCAGTGGAATCAAACTCTTGATAAGTCGGGTCACCCTCAAAATCAAAGAAGAGGTCCCCAGCGTTCGGGAGTGGCAGGTCCGCGATTCTCGAGCGGGACACGAGCTGCCACGCAGGTCGAGTCGAGGGCGTGGACCGTGATTCGACTTGAACGCTGGCCTGGAGGTGGACGGAAGAGAGAGCGTCTTTGTTCATTCCGCGTGCGCGCCGGCGTACTTCCTCCACGCTCGCCTCTGCGAGCTGTGGCATTGTCGTGAAACCAGCCGCAAGCAGCTTGGTGCGTTGGGATTTGCGAAGCCCGGCAATTTGAAAAAGATCATCGTGGGCGTGGATGGCTTCCTGGCAGGCTCCGCACCCCGATGTTCCACACGCGGTGTAGCGCTCATCGCCCCAGGGGGCAACAGCGGGGTCGGCCTCCCTCTGGGCAATCAGGTTCACCACAGAATCACGTAGCTCTGTGAAGCGAGCGCGAATCTCGCTGAGGTCATGGATGCTGGCGGAGCCATCGCCGAGGATCAGGCGAACCTGTCCTGACGTAGGAATTCCGAGTTGTTGAAGCTGATCGGCATAAGCGGCCAGTTGGACCAGAGCCGAATCCTTGGCACGGCGCGCAAGCTTCGTGTCCCAAATCTCCCATTCGTCGCCCTGTCGGATGATGAAGTCGGCAAAGCCTTGAAACCCGATAGGCAACTCAGTGTCAGGCAATTGCGATTGATATAGCGTGGCTTGAAAAAGCGCATCCGCATCGGAATTTAGTGCCCCAAGCGTCGCGTCGAGCGACCGTTGGATGGCATTCCTCCAGACATCTGCGCTGCTCCCGGCAGGTGGGCGCTCATACGGAATTTCGACAACAGAACGGAGCGTGGCTCTCAGGGATGCCAGGGTGCGCTGTTCGTGTTCTAAACCGAGCCTTGCAACGAGGTCCATCATGGGGTCGCTCAGTTCGGGGACGCTGACCCCTTTGCCCAACTTTTGATCGGCTACCCGCGCAAGTTTCCACGGGCACTGTGCGAAGGCACCCAGGTCACTGGCGGAGATAACCCACGAGCTGTCGTCGAGGCGTTGCATAGTGTGAGCCTAAGCCGACCCAGTGACGAATGACTAGATGAGGCTGAGTTCAGTGAGCTTGGCGTTAAGGAGGGGATTGCTGGGCTCCGTCAGGATTGAGCCATCAGAGAAGACCAACACAGGAATGTTAAGGCGGCCCGATAGCTCGATTGCGCGAGCTTTGTCCGCCTCGCTGGCATCAACGTCCCGGTAGGTGTAGGGAACTCCGTAGTGTTCCAGCAGCGCCTGTGCTCTGATGCAATCGCCGCACCAGCTGGCACCGAAAAGTTCAACGGGGTGTGTTTCCAAGATGAGTGGATCCTTTCGCTCAATGCCTTCTTAGCTTCGCCAGGCTAACAGCGCCACCTTGGAGCTCTGTGACCTCGTAGACTCGCAGCAGGGGTCCGTGTGCGTCCCCTGCCAGAAGGTGGTGATGTGGTGAAAACCACGGGTCCGGGTCCCTCATTCAAAGCCGAGCCAGGCGGGGAAGCGACTTATCGCCCCGGGATGGACCAGAACTCCCAAGAGGGCTCTGGTGCAATGCGCATCGAGATTGATTCCCTCGGCGAACACGAAGTCCCCGCGGACGCCTACTGGGGAATTCATACCGCGCGAGCACTGGAAAACTTCCCGATTACCCGACGGGCCATTTCCAACTACCCTGATTTGATTCGCGCCCTGGCGCGCGTCAAGCAGGCTGCGGCCCGGGCCAATAAAGACCTCGGCGTTCTCTCAGCGGCTAAAGCAGACGTGATTGACCAGGCGTGTGAAGAGCTGTTCCAAGGCCACCTGCACGACCAGTTCGTCTTGGGCGCCGTGCAGGGCGGTGCCGGAACCTCCACCAACATGTGTGCCAACGAAGTGATTGCCAACCGCTGCCTGGAAATCATGGGGTACGGAAGAGGCGAATATCAACATCTGCACCCCATTGATGATGTCAACCGTTCCCAAAGCACGAACGATGTGTATCCCACCGCCGTCAAAATTGGGATGGTATTTGGGGTTCGCCGCCTTTACGCCGAACACAAACTGCTCGCCGAATCTTTTGGGGCCAAAGGCAGAGAATTTGCCGACATTTTGAAAGTGGGGCGGACTCAACTCCAAGATGCTGTGCCCATGACGTTGGGCCAGGAATTCCGGGGGTTTGCCACCACGCTCGTGGAAGATCACGAACGCATCGAGGAGACCATTCGTTTCCTCTGTGAAGTCAACCTCGGTGCCACTGCCATCGGTACCGGGATTACCGCTGACCCTCGCTATCCTGAGGCGATTCGTGCCCACCTTGCCGACCTCACCGGTCTTGACATCCGCACTGCGCCGGATCTCATTGAAGCCACCAGCGACGCTGGTGTCTTCATGACACTGTCGGGGACATTGAAGCGCGCCGCGGTGAAACTCTCCAAGATCTGTAACGACCTGCGGTTGCTCTCCAGTGGCCCTCAAGCAGGTTTTGGCGAAATCAACTTGCCCGCCCGGCAGGCAGGATCGTCCATCATGCCCGGCAAGGTGAACCCGGTCATTCCCGAGGTGGTGAACCAGGTGGCCTTTGCCATTATTGGCTCTGATGCCACGGTGACTGCCGCGGCGGAAGCCGGCCAATTACAGCTCAACGCGTTCGAACCCATCATCGCTGCGTCCCTCATGCAATCGATGGCGTGGCTGACCAACGCGTGTAAAACCCTGCGCATCAACTGTGTCGATGGCATCACGGCAAATGAGGACCGCCTTCGCCAAATGGTGGAGGCCAGTGTGGGGGTCGTGACCGCGCTTACCCCCTATATCGGATATGTAAAAGCCGCGGCGGTGGCTCATGAGGCGCTTGCAGGCGGAGGAACAGTACGTCAGCTCGTGATAGCCCAAGGTTTGATGGACGAAGCGGAGCTTGATCGGGTCCTCTCACCGCAGCGATTGAGCGGATTGTCCCTGGCCACGGGCATTATTACTCTGCCTCCGCTGAAGGAAGACCCCGAGCAAGCGGGTTAATAACCTCGCCGCCCAGTGGCGGGGCTCTGCGGCCTCCGGCGCTTCTGAGCGGCGAGTAACTTGCCTTCATTCTCCCAAAGGCACCCGATTGTTGGCAATACCTATGATGGTCACACCTTGATAACGCTGAGGCAGTCCGCCGGAGGATTCGACGCGCGAAGGCGCTGTGCCACATGCGGTATCCCGGGTGAGCGGCGGGGCTTTCGGAGGTTTCCCTTACCAACATTTCCCACTCTTCTCCCGCGGCTCACAGAGGATGCTAGAGTCAGAGGCTGTGCCGTGTAACGGCCGCGGATTTAGAGAGTCATCCCATCCGGGTGTGACGCCGCGCAGCAAGACGAAGGAGAGCTGACATGGCCATTGCGCCCGACACCAAAGCAAGCATCATCGAGACGTACGCCACGCACCCTGGTGATACCGGTTCTCCCGAAGTCCAGGTTGCGCTGATGACCCACCGCATCATTGAACTGACCGAACACCTCAAATTGCACAAGCATGACCATCACTCCAGGCGCGGACTTTTGTTGATTGTCGGCCGTCGCCGTCGCCAACTGGGGTATCTGCAGCGCGTTGAAATCGGTCGATACCGCACGCTGATCGAGAAGCTTGGTCTGCGCCGCTAGTTTTTCCCGGTCTACCGATACCCCGCGTAGTGCGTGGGGTATCGCTTTTTCAGGGCTTAGCCGATAGCCTGGGAAAGTTCGCTTAGCGAATGCACAACCGAATACGGCTCTCCCTCGAAGTAGGTGGGCGAGAAGCTGGTCACCGGTGGTGGTCTACTGTCACAAGACAGTGCACTTCTACTGTTGGCCAGGAACAGGCCCGCACACGTGTGTGGCACGTCTTCACGCCTCCTTCCTCCAGGTGAGCCACCATCGCCGGTAAACATGCCGGTGATGTTTGCTGATGTAAAAGGAGAAGTGACCTTAATGGAAGGTCCAGAAATTAAATTCGCCGAAGCCGTTCTCGATAACGGCTCTTATGGCAAGCGCACCGTGCGCTTTGAAACGGGTCGTTTGGCCCAGCAAGCTCAGGGAGCGGTTGCCGCGTACCTGGATGAAGAAACCATGTTGCTCTCTGCAACAAGCGCCTCCAAGAACGCGAGAGAGGGCTTTGACTTTTTCCCTCTCACCGTGGATGTTGAAGAGCGCTCCTACGCTGCGGGAAAGATTCCCGGTTCGTTCTTCCGTCGCGAAGGTCGCCCGTCGACCGATGCGATTCTCGTCTGCCGTTTGATTGACCGGCCATTGCGCCCGTCCTTCGTCGACGGTCTGCGTAATGAAGTTCAGATTGTTATTACCGTGCTTTCGATGGCACCTGATGAGTTCTATGATGCTTTGGCCATCAATGCGGCCAGTGCTTCTACCCAGATTTCGGGGCTGCCTTTCAGTGGCCCGATTGCTGCGGTGCGTTTGGCTCTCATCGGCGACCAGTGGGTTGCGTTCCCGAAACACAGCCAGTTGGCCGAAGCAGTGTTCGACATTGTTGTGGCCGGACGCGTTGTTACCGCGCCTGATGGCTCGCAAGATGTCGCGATCATGATGGTCGAAGCAGAAGCCACCGACGTCAGCTGGGAGCTCATTCAAGCCGGTGCCACCAAGCCCAGCGAAGAAATTGTCGCCCAGGGTCTTGAAGCCGCCAAGCCGTTCTTAAAGCAGTTGGTGGACGCGCAGCAGAAACTTGCTGACCAGTCCGCTAAAGCTATTGAGAACTACCCTGTCTTCTCGGACTACACCCCTGACGTGTTATCTGCTGTGGATGGTCTGGCGGCGGCCAAATTAGCTGCTGTCTACCAGATTGCGGACAAGAAAGAACGCCAGAGTGCTGATGATGAACTCAAGACCAGCATCAAGGACGCTATTGCCGAAAAGGTCGAGGCTGGTGAGTTGCCAGAAGGCTCTCTAAGCATGGTCTCTGCTGCCTATAAGTCAGTCACCAAGCGCGTCATGCGTGCCCGTGTGCTGACAGAAGGTATCCGTA
>FUWD013230905.1_pt1 | contig 10811 bp, 9 predicted proteins | sample 1063281 | NCBI WGS metagenome assembly FUWD01 (sample SAMEA79048168, study PRJEB19326) | metagenome | biome: marine
CCATTTTAAATGGTTATTTTAAAAGCATTGTCAAAAGAATACTTTTTACTTAGTAAACTTTCAATATCTAAAATAATGTGATCTAAAACCTCTACATTTAAATCAATAAAATCAAAGTTTTTTTTATCAAGATAGGTTTCTACTTGCTGTATTTGTTTTGTTGTAATTTCCATAGCGTATAAAATCTTACTCCAAACTAAATTTAGGGTTCACCAAATGTTGCATTGTTCTTAAGAACTCTTGCATTTCTTCTAACTTATTGGCGGTTTCTTTGGTTCCGATTTCTGTAAGTTTATAATACTTACGTAATCGATTTCCAACTTTTGCTACCTCTACATCTAACAAGCCATCTGCTTCTAATTTGTGCAAGGCTGGGTATAATGCGCCTTCTGTTATTTGTAATTCGCCCTTAGTAAGTTCTTTTACTTTTTGCGTAATTTCATAACCGTACATTTTATCATTACTTTCTAATAAGCGTAAAATAATGGTTTGCAAAGAACCTTTATATAATTTCTGATTTCCCATTTTTGATATGTAATCGTTCATTTATTTATTTGTCACACTTTACCGCAATGACAAAATCAATCTTGCCAAATATACATAATTTTATGATGCATAGATATCTTATGTATAAAAATTGAAACGTAAAAAAATTCTGAAAAGCTATTTTCAGAATTTTTTACACTTTATTTTAAATGTTATCCTTAGAATTAAATGGGCTTCTCTACCTTTAAAACGTCTGCAATAATGCGTTCTAACTCAGCTTTTGGCAATGCACCATTTGCCATTTGCGGCTCGCCATCTGAAGAGCAAAACAATAGAGACGGAATGCTTCTTATCGCAAAAGCCGCAGCTAATTCTGTTTCTGCTTCGGTGTCTATTTTATAAATATCTATTTTATCTCCGTATTCGGCTGAAAGATTTTCTAAAATTGGGGCCAATGCTTTACACGGTCCGCACCAATCTGCATAAAAATCTATTACTACAGGTCTTTTCCCCTCAAACTTCCATTCTTTGTTTTTTTCAAAATTAAATATTTTTTCTAAAAATGTTTCTTTTGTTAAATTTTCTATCATAATAAATTACTTAAGTAATACTGCATTGTTTTCAATGCAAAAGTAGTCGTTAAAAACACCAAAAATATTACAAACGGACTTCGGTTACAAGTCTTAAAAGTTAAAAGTTGTTAAAACAAGCTATTATTTCGCAGAGATCAAGTAATTTTGATAAGAATAAAAGCTACTTCTCATGAATACTAAATTTCTAACACTAGTGCTATTTATCAGCGCGATTTTTGTTTCTTGCAAAGAAGGAAGTCAACAAAATAATAAAAACTTGAAATACCCAAAAACTATTAAAATACCAGTTACAGATTCCTTTTTTGGAAGTGCCGTTACCGATAATTATAGATGGTTAGAAGATGATAGAAGTGCCGAAACAGAAGACTGGGTAAAAGCAGAAAATAAGGTGACTTTCAATTATTTAAGTAAAATTCCATATCGCAAACAATTAAAAGATCGATTGACCCAATTATGGAATTACGAAAAAGTAGGAACACCCTATAAAGAGGGAGATTATACATATTTTTCTAAGAATAATGGTTTGCAAAATCAATCTGTTATTTATAGAAAAAAAGATGAAAAAGGTGCCGAAGAAGTTTTTTTAGACCCGAATACCTTTTCTAAAGACGCAACCACGTCTCTAGGCTCTTTAAGTTTTTCTAAAGATGGTAAAACGGCAGCATATTCAATTTCTGAAGGAGGCTCTGATTGGCGTAAAATAATTGTGTTAGATGCGGTTAATAAAATCATCAAAGAAGACACTTTAGTAGATGTAAAATTCTCTGGAATTTCTTGGTACAAAAACGAAGGTTTTTATTACTCTAGTTATGACAAACCGAAAGGAAGTGAATTGTCTGCAAAAACAGATCAACACAAATTATACTACCACAAACTGGGAACTTTACAAAAAGAAGATGTGGTTATTTTTGGAGAAAAAGCTTCGGAAAAACACAGATATGTAAGTGGTTATTTAACGGAAGACCATCGCTATTTAATTGTTTCTGCTGCTACCTCTACTTCAGGTAATAGGTTATTTGTTAAAGATTTATCTGATAAAAATAGCGTTTTAAAACCAATTATAGCAACGGTAGAAAGTGATACTGGTGTTATAGATAACAGAGGTAGTACATTGTACCTACAGACAAATTTAAATGCACCCAACCAGAAGATTGTAACGGTAGATGCAGCAAACCCTACTCCAGAAAATTGGATAGACTTTATTCCTGAAACAGAAAACGTATTACAACCAACAACAGGTGCTGGTTATTTCTTTGCAAAATACATGGTAAATGCAGTTTCTAAAGTATTGCAATATGATTTTGACGGAAATTTAATTAGAGAAGTTGCTTTGCCGGGAATTGGTACGGCTTCTGGTTTCGGTGGAAAAACAGTAGCAACCGAACTGTACTTTTCTTTTACAAACTACAATACACCAAGTGCTATCTACAAGTTTTCGCCAAAAGACGGAAATTATACATTGTACAGAAAATCGGGTATTGATTTTAATTCAGAACAATACACTAGCAAGCAAGTTTTTTATACTTCAAAAGATGGCACGCAAGTTCCTATGATTATTACACATAAAAAAGGAGTATTACTGGATGGTAAGAATCCAACTATTTTATACGGCTATGGTGGTTTCAATATTAGTTTAACGCCTAGTTTTAGCATTGCAAATGCCATTTGGATGGAGCAAGGTGGTATTTATGCCGTGCCTAATTTACGAGGTGGTGGAGAGTTTGGGAAGAAATGGCATGATGCAGGTACCCAATTAAAAAAGCAAAATGTTTTTGATGATTTTATTGCAGCGGCAGAATATTTAATTCAAGAAAAATACACTTCATCAGAATATTTAGCCATTCGTGGTGGTTCTAATGGTGGGCTTTTAGTGGGCGCAACCATGACGCAAAGACCTGAATTAATGAAAGTGGCTTTACCGGCTGTGGGTGTGTTAGATATGTTGCGATATCATACATTTACGGCAGGCGCAGGTTGGGCGTATGATTACGGAACCGCAAATGACAGCAAAGAAATGTTTGACTATTTAAAAGGATATTCACCAGTACACAATGTAAAAAAAGGCACAAACTATCCTGCAACTTTAATAACTACTGGAGATCATGACGATAGAGTTGTACCGGCACATAGTTTTAAATTTGCTGCCGAATTGCAAGCAAAACAAGCAGGAGAAAGCCCTGTTTTAATTAGAATAGAGACCAATGCAGGCCATGGTGCAGGAACACCAATTGCTAAAACCATTCAACAATATGCAGATATTTTCGGATTTACCTTATTTAATATGGGTTTTAAAGAACTGCCTAATCCCCCAAAAACAAATATTAAACCTTAGTTTAAAAGGAATATAAAAACATAAAAAGACAGCTATTTGTAGCTGTCTTTTTATAGTATAAGATTAAAAATGGGAACTACGCAAGCACCTTTTTTGTTTCTTTTTTAGAAAGATATGTGTTCAAGTATTTTGCATCTCTTTGCACACCGCCTAAAGTAGCAGAGCCTCTCGTATACAGCCATGGCAAGCCTAAAAAGTACAAGCCATCTATGGTTTTACTAACACCTCTGTAATTTTTAGGATAGTTGCTTTCGTCTAGCTCAATACCATCAATCCAACTAAAGTTTGGTTTAAAACCAGTAGCCCAAACAATGTTTTTAATATCGCTTACTTCTTGTTTTTCAAAGGTTATCGTTTGCTTATTCGCATCAAGCGTTCTGCCAACACAGGTAATGTTTTCTTTTTTAAATAGTGTTTTTACATCTGTACCAATCACTGGTTGCCCTGTTTTACTTAGTACTTTGCCAATCCAAGAATATTTATGAGCGGTTAAAAATCCTACTTTATGAAACCACCACCACAATGTTTTTCCTAATATTTCTTGCGGAAGCGAAGTGATATTTGTGTTTCCAGAAAAATAAACCGGACCTTTCGTTTTAGAAATCTCACTTAAAATCTGCACCCCAGAGTCTCCTGCGCCAACTACCAAAGTAGCGCCCTCTTTTAACTGCGCTGTACTTTTATAATGTTCACTATGAATCTGTAAAACGTCTTTAGAGATTTTTAAATGACACGATGGTGTAAATGGTTTATGAAACGGACCCGTAGCAATAATTACATTTTTTGCTTCAAATGCTTTCAAATCACTTTTTAATTTGAAAACTCCATCTTCTTTTTTTAACGAAGTAATTTTATGGTTAAATTCTACTGGAATCTTAAAGGTAGACACATATAATTTTAGATAATTTGCAACCTCATACTTGTCTGCATAGTGTCCTTTCTCATGTGGGAATTTTAAACCAGGTAAACTATTAAATTCAGAAGGTGTAAATAACTTTAAAGAATCCCATCTTTTTAACCAAGGTGCTCCTATTTCATCATTAGCATCTACCACTAAGTAATTTGCATTTTGTTTATGCAAATAATACGCAATGGCCAAACCAGACTGTCCAGCTCCTATAATAATATAATCCTTCATGTAATGTTTTGTAATTGCAAAACTAACCAATTTAAAAGTGCTTTGCTTAAATTATAAAATTAGTTCATTAAAATATCTGTTTTTAAATTTTACTATATTTGGTTGAAAATTAAAATGCTATTAAAATTAGAGAAAACAAGAATTTCTTTCCAAGCAACTTTATTTTAAATTTTATCGTCTACATATTCGTACGGCATTAAAATAATACTATGATGAATCAAACAATTAAATAATACACCTATGAAAACAATAAAAAAAGTTCTTTTTACCACCGCAATAACATGTCTCGCTTTTGTGGCTTGTACCAACCAAAAAGAGAGACCTGCTGGTATCACTTTAGAAAACATGGATGTCTCTGTAAAAGCATCCGATGATTTCTTTAATCACGTAAACGGAAATTGGATAAAAAATACGGATATTCCAGAAGATCAAACTTCTTGGGGTGGTTTTAATGAACTCCGAAAAAAGACAGATGCAGACGTATTAGCTATTTTAAATAATGCCATTGCCGAAAGGGATTTTCCGAAAGTAAAAGACGCACAAGGAAATGACATCGATTCAGATCAAGAAAAAGCAGTAAACTACTACCAAACTATAATGGATACGGTTGCTAGAAACCAACAGGGCAAAACCCCGGTAATGCCTTTTTTGGCAAAAGTAGCAGAAATTAAAACAAAGAAAGATGTAGAAAACTATATTATAAACATGGCGCCATACGGTGGCGGTGGGTTCTATGGATTTGGAGTTTACAACGATTTAAAAAATAGCAGCGAATACGCAGGGTATATGAGCGGAGGATCTTTAGGTTTATCTAGAGACTATTATGTAGATGAAAAAGTTGCAGAGAAGTTAGAAAAATACCAGGAATTTGTAGCAAAAATGATGCAAGAGTTTGGTGATGACGAAGCTACTGCAAAACAAAACGCTGCTACCATTGTTGCTTTTGAGAAAAGTTTAGCTGAACCGATGATGACGAAGGAAGAGCGCAGAGATACTCGAAAAATGTACAATCCAATGTCTGTTAAAGAACTTACAGCTTTAGCACCTGCCATAGACTGGAGTGCGCATTTAAAAGGAATTGGAGTTGCAGATTTAGATAGAGTTATCGTTACAGATCCTGGATACATTAAGGCCATGAGTGCTATTTTTACAGCGCGTTCTGTAGAAGATATTAAACTTTTATTACGCTGGAATACTATTAATAATTCTTTAGGTTCTTTGTCTACAGATTTAGAAACTGCTAATTGGGAATTTTATAGCAAAGAAATGCGTGGTGCTAAAAAACAACGCGCAAGAGATGAGCGTGCTATTGGAAACTTAAATGGTGCCGTTGGTGAAGCTTTAGGAAAACTGTATGTAGATGAAAAGTTTCCGCCAGAAGCAAAAGCGAAAGCAAAAGAAATGATTGACAACGTATTGCTGGGTTTCGAAAAAAGAATTGCGGGTTTAGAATGGATGAGCGAAGAAACAAAAGAAAAAGCCTTAGAAAAATTACACAAATTAACCGTTAAAATTGCCTATCCAGATGTTTGGAAAGATTATACTGAATTACAAGTAAAAGGTTTAGAGAATGGAGGGTCTTATTTTGAAAACTCTATTAATGTTACCAAATGGAACTATGATAAAAACATGGCAAAACTAGGACAAGAAGTAGATAGAACAGAGTGGGGAATGTCTCCACAAACGGTAAATGCATACTTTAATCCCGTAAATAATGAAATTGTCTTTCCTGCAGCAATTTTACAACCTCCTTTTTATGATTATATGGCAGATGAAGCTGTAAATTATGGTGGAATAGGTGCTGTTATAGGACATGAAATTTCTCATAGTTTTGATGATTCTGGAGCTCGTTTTGACGGTGACGGAAACCTTAAAAACTGGTGGACAGAAACAGATTCTGAAAAATTTGCAGTCATTGGAAAACAACTTGTAAAACAATACAGCGATATTATTGCCATTGATAGCATGCACTTAAATGGCGAATATACTTTAGGAGAAAATATTGGAGATTTAGGCGGCGTACAAGCGGCTTATGAAGGTTTACAGATTTTCTTAGAGAAAAGTGGAAGACCTGAAAATATTGATAACTACACCCCAGAACAACGATTCTTTCTTTCTTGGGGAACCATCTGGAGAACAAAAATGAGAGATGAAGCATTAAAAAACAGAATTATGACAGACACACACGCGCCGGGAATGTATCGTGCATATATGCCTTTAAAAAACGTAGATGCGTTCTACACTGCATTTGATGTAAAAGAAGGTGACAAAATGTATTTAAAACCAGAAGAAAGAGTAAGAATCTGGTAAGCACATTCTTTCTTTAAGTACTAAAATTACTGCGCACATATTAAATTTAAAAATTAAAACCGATACTTCCGTATCGGTTTTTTTTATAAACATACTTTTTCTTGCGAAGCACAGAATGAAAAACGGGGACCTTTTATAAGCTCCTGACTTCTCAGAACTGCTAAGAATACCCTATTTTTGTAGTATGCTAACAGTTGCTTCTATTTCATTTGGATATACTAAAAAGAAAACCGTTTTAGATAATTTCAACTTCTCATTAAAAGAAGGGGAACACTTATGTGTAATGGGCGAAAGTGGCTGTGGTAAATCGACCCTTTTAAAAGCTATTTATGGTTTATTAAATTTAAAAAAAGGAGAAATTTATTGGAAAGAAAATCAGGTTTTAGGTCCTAAATTTAACTTAGTACCAGGAATGGACCTCTTTAAATATGTGGCGCAAGATTTTGATTTGATGCCATATATTTCTGTAGCAGAAAATATTAAAAAATTTCTTTCTCGTTTCTATCCTGAAGAAAGTGAAGCACGAACACAAGAATTACTGGACGTTATCGAAATGACTTCTTTTGCTAATACGAAAGTTAAAAACTTAAGTGGCGGACAAAAACAACGTGTAGCTATTGCAAGGGCTCTAGCAAATGAACCCGAATTACTTCTTTTAGATGAGCCGTTCGGGCAAATAGACAACTTCAAAAAAAACTCTTTAAGAAGAAAACTATTCACCTATCTAAAAGAAAAAAACATTGCGTGTATTGTTGCTACACATGATAAAAATGATGCCCTTTCTTTTGCAGATAGCTTATTAATTATTCGCAATAATAGAATATTAGTAAATAACACCCCCATAGAAATTTATAAAAACCCAGAAAATAAATACATTGCCGCATTGTTTGATGACGTAAATGATATTGTTTTGAACGAGGAAAAAGTACTCTTATATCCACATCAAATTAAAATCATAGAGCATTCAGCAAAAAACACTGCGCTTCCTATAAAAAGAGCAACCGTTTTAAATTCTTACTTTAAAGGTGCTTATTGGTTAATTGAAGCTGTCTTTGAAAACCAAGTGGTGTTTTTAAATCATAGTGCAGATTTAAAGAAAAACAAAGCAATACACATCTCTTTTACTTTAGAATAGTTTTTACTTTTTTCTATTAAAAAAAAACAATACATTTAACAGCTACCCCCAAATTTTATTTGAACACGTTAATAAGGCGTACTGGATTGGTTTTAAAAAAACCAATGCAGTTTTATTATTTTAAAAATGGAACAAAAGTTCCTCTTATCCGGAAATAGAATACTATAAACAGGAGGTTTATGCCTCATATAACTAGTTGTGGGTTATTTAACAATAAACTAGATAAAGATTAACAATTCAAAATAAAATGAAAAAACAACTATTATTTCTTTTAATAGCAATTTTAAGCCTTAATTGCTATTCACAAATTTCTTTTGAAAAAGGATATTACATTGATAATGCAAATCAAAAAACTAATTGTTTCATAAGAAATATTGATTGGGCAAATAATCCAACTAAATTTGAATATAAACTATTCGAAAACGGTGAGTCAAAAAAAGCAACGATAAAATCAATAAAAGAATTTAGTATTTATAGCATTTCAAAATACATCAGGAGTACTGTAAATATTGATAGGTCTAGTGAGAATATCAATAAATTGAGCACTGACAGAAACCCAATATTTAATGAAGAAGAACTTTTTTTAAAGGTATTAGTTGAAGGTAAATCAAATTTATATGAATATACCGATGGTAACTTAAACAGATACTTTTACACTAAAGCGAACTCTGATATTGAGCAATTAATTTTTAAAAGTTATAAAACAATTGAGATTACTGTTGGAAAAAACAATAGATTTAGACAACAATTATTGTTTAATTTAAAATGTCCAAATTTTAAAATGAGTAAAATTGAAAGTATAAACTATAATAAAAATGATTTAGTACATTTTTTTACGGAGTACAGTGAATGTCATAATAATGACTTAGTTAATTTCGAAATAAAGCAAAAAAAAGATTTATTTAATTTAACAATCAGACCTCGTTTAAATAGTTCTTCATTAAAAATACAAAACTCTACTTCTAATTATATAGATTTCGAGAATAAAACAAAATTTGGATTTGGATTTGAAGCAGAATTTATTTTAAACTTTAATAAAAATAAATGGGCAATTGCATTTGAGCCAACTTATCAAAGTTTTAAGTCTGAAAAAACAACTAATGTGAATAATGTGTCTGGCGGTATATTAATAGCTGAAGTCGATTACAACATTATTGAAGTTCCAGTAAGTCTGAGATATTATTTATTTCTTAATAAGAATTCAAAAATTTTTATAAACGCTTCTTTTATATTTGCTTTAAACTCAAAATCATCAATTGAATTCAAAAGAGCTGATAATTCTAGCCTTAATTCTCTAGAAATTGCAACTCGAAACAATTTGGCATTTGGCATAGGTTATAAACTCTATGACAAATACAGTTTAGAAGTAAGGTATCTATCCGGGAGAGAGATTTTAAATCTGAATTCAGACTATAGAACATCATCAATAATATTTGGCTATTCATTATTTTAAAAACAAGCCCATAACACTGCATATAAAAAATTGCTGAATTATCTAAAATAGAATAATTCTAAATTTAAAAAAACATTATATTTAACATTGGAAAATTACGGTTTCAAACCCGCAACTTTCCATATTCAAAATCGTTGGCAGTAAGCTAAAAATGAAAGAAACGCATAAAAAACAAATTCGGAATAATTCAATACTAATTTTAATTGGAATATTGATTATTATAATATTTGGAAACGAAAAATCTTGGTTGAGATATTTTAATGTTTTGGCTATTTTAATAATCTTGAGAGGTTTTATTTGGTTTGTTTCAAATTCTGAAGAATTATTATTTTATATTTTCCCAACAAAAACAGTTCGTGAGAAAAAAGCGAAATTTAAAGACAAAATTTGGAGTCATATTTCTATGGTTTTGTTCTTTTCTGGATTAGTATTTTTAATATTCCAAATGAACAATATTGAAAATATAATTGAGGAATCGCGTTTTTGGAAAAATTTTGGGTTTTTAGGATTTAGTTTCAGTTTAATCGGATTATTTTTTCTTTACAAATTTCAGCCTTCTGTATTTAGCGAAAGTGGAAGGAGATATTCTGTAGTTTTTGGTTTTATTTTAGGTTTAACAAGTTTGACAATTTCAACTGCAAGTTTCCTAAATAAAAAAAATGCTGAACAAGAAATACAACAATCTGAATACACTATAAACCGAAAAAGTACTGGTGGAAAAAGAATAAGTCACATTGGATTTTTATTAAAATAAGAGAATCGGAAAGAAGATTTGAAATAAAACCAAACCTGTGGAATAAAATAAAAGTTGGAGATAGAGTTTTATTAAAGTTACAAAAAGGACATTTTGAATACGATTTTGTGAATGAAATAAAGCCTACTGCCAACACCGTATAAAATTAATTGCTGGCTTTTAGCTTATTTACGAAAGTCCAAACGGACTTTCTTGGTTCGTGTTTTATTTACTAAATTAGTCGCTTAAAACACGCAACTAACCTTATACAAACACGTTCTATGCAATAATAAAACAACAGTTACCATGTTCAGCGAAGAAATTACCATCTCCTAACTAACTTTATAAAAAAGAGTTGAATGATCTTGTCTCAAAATAACATCTGATGAAAAAAATATTAAGTTTCATTTTTTTACTATCAGTAATTGCAATTCCATTTTCTTTAACAGGCCAAATCACCAGTCTTACTGATGCTCAAAGTCTAGATGAAGGTTCCTATACTTTTAACTTTGGAAATGGTAATTTTCAAGGGTATATAGACGAAGACGGTTGGATATTATGGATGCAATACCATCATGAAGGAGGTACAAATCCAAATTTGAATGTCATCCAGCTTGGAAATGACTTGCCC
>FUWD013231976.1_pt1 | contig 10802 bp, 16 predicted proteins | sample 1063281 | NCBI WGS metagenome assembly FUWD01 (sample SAMEA79048168, study PRJEB19326) | metagenome | biome: marine
AAAATTATGGCTAATATACTTCCGCAGATTTAAAACTTACAATCCAAGCGACGGGTGAAAACTCAGGTACTTGGGGACAAATTACAAATACAAACTTAACAATTTTAGAACAAGCAATTGCGGGTTATGAAGCTGTAGCTATTACAACAGGCGCTACTTTAACTTTTACAAATGGTGCAGTATCAAATGGTAAAAACCAAGTATTAAAATTAACTGGAACTATTGCAGGTGCAGTTAACGTTGTTGTTCCAGACACTTTAACAAAAGCATATGTTATAGATAACGCAACTTTAGGTGCTCATGCAGTAACTGTTAAAACTAGTTCAGGAACTGGAGTAACTTGGGCAGCGGCCGACAAAGGTACTAAAATGGTTTATTCTGATGGTACTAATGTTGTTGATACAGCATTCACAGATTTATCTTCAGATTATACACCACAACTTTCAGCTACATTAGATACTAATGCACAAAATATTATTATTGATAGTACAAAAGGCATTATAGATGAAAACTCTAATGAGCAAATTACATTTACAACCACTGGTTCAGCGGTTAATAATTTTGGTGTAACTAATGCAGGAACAGGTAATGCACCTTCACTTGCAGCAGTGGGTGGCGACACTAATATTGATTTTAATATCACACCAAAAGGAATTGGCAGAGCAACTTTCAACGGTCAAGGTAAAATTCAAAGTGTTGCAGAAAAAGTTACAACTGAAGCAACGGCTGCTACAGGAACTGTTAACTATGATGTTTTAACACAAGCAGTATGGAATTTCACAACAGATGCATCAGGTAACTGGACTTTAAACGTTAGAGGCGATGGATCAAATTCATTGGACTCAATTATGGATACAGGTGAATCTATTACAGTAGCACACATTGTTTCTCAGGGTGCAACAGCTTATTACAATAGTGCTTTTACAATTGATGGATCAGCTGTTACTCCAGAATGGCAAGGCGGAGCAGCCCCCACTGAAGGTAATGTTAGTTCATTAGATACATATTCATATACAATTATTAAAACTGCAAGCGCAACGTTTACAGTTCTTGCATCGCAAACACAGTTTGCGTAGTAAATTAGGAGGAGAAAGGCTATGCCAATATTAGGAAGTTTTGGAGCAGGATCAGCAAGAGGTTTTGGTCTAACGTCTGGCGGTGTTGCTACATTAGAAGTTGATTATTTAGTGGTAGCTGGCGGCGGCGGTGGAGGTCGAGATGACGGCGGCGGCGGCGGTGGCGGCGGAGTACGAACATCTTTTCCTGGTGGAACAAAAGTTGAAATAGAAAGCGGCGCTACTATTACAATAGGTGGTCAAGGAACGGGATCTACCCCATCGGGACCTGTTCCTTCTAGTGATGGAGGAACTTCAACAGCTGGAGATATTACATCAACCGGAGGTGGCGGCGGAGGAGATCCAGGTCAAAATGGTAATCCTGGCGGAGCTGGTGGTGGTGGAGCTTTAAATGGTACTGGCGGATCTGGAAACGCAGGTAGTTTTTCACCATCTGAAGGAGCAAACGGTGGTAACGGCGGTGGAAATAATTCTGGCGGCGGAGGAGGCGGAGGCGGTGCCTCTGGAAATACTGGTGATAATGGTCCCGGACCTACTAACGGCGGTAACGGCGGTGATGGTACAGTAACTAATATAAGTACTTCACCTCTTCAATACGGCGGCGGTGGTGGTGGTGGATCAAACTCTTCAAGAACTTCTGGTGGCGGCGGTGGCGGCGGTGGTCAAGCTGGTGGTAGAAGTAATGGAATATCTACACCAGGAACAGATGGATTAGGTGGCGGCGGTGGCGGCGGTCCCGGTGGAGCACCAATAAGAAATGGAGAACCCGGTGGTACGGGAGTAGTTATGTTAAGAGATCCAACAGGTGCTCTTTCTGCAGTTAGTCCAGGTACAAATACTTTATCAACTCTACCAGATGGATCAAAATTAGCTACTTTTAACGTTACAGGTACAATTGAATTCTAATGAAAAAAATAGGTAAAATAATTAATAAACAAGATCCTTTTAACGTAGGGCAAAAAATAAAAGTTATCTCTAGCGTTATTGTAATTGATGAAAATATTGAAGATGTTTCTCAATATTGTTTAAATTTATATAAAGGTGGAGAGTGGCAAGAAATAATAGGAAATTTTGGTATAGGTAGTGTTTGGACGGGTACAAAATTTATACCCCAACAACAATATGCTTCTTGGACATTTGATAATACGAATAATATTTGGGTAGCTCCAATTGAAAAACCAATTTCTCCTACTTTTACAATAACAGAAATTGTTAATGAAGTTGAAGAAACATGGGAATTAGACATCTATAAAATATTTTGGAATGAATCTAATCTAAGATGGCAAGGCTTTAATGCACAAGATAATAATACTTATTATTGGAATTCCGACAGTTCTACTTGGAACTTAATATAAAAATCTAGACATTTAGTTTTAAATAACATATATCTTTTATATAAAGATATATAAAAATGATTACAAATTCTAAAGATTACTATTGGTTTTTTGAAAATGCTTTAAGTAATGAAACCTGCAATAAAATTATTAAAATAGGTACCTCTAAAAAAATAGATTTAGGAAGAATTCATTCATTTGATAAAAATAATTTTAAAAATTTAAATAGAAATCAAAAATCTAATATGAAAAAAATACGTAATTCACACGTTACTTTTTTAAATGATAAATGGTTACATAAAACTTTAAATCAATATGTTTTTTTGGCAAATAAAAATTCAAAATGGAATTATCAAATTGATTATAGTGAACCTGTTCAATTTTCAAAATATAAAAAAAATCAACATTATGATTTTCACAGTGATTCAAGTTCAACGGATTTAGATCAATTTAACAAAATAAGAAAATTATCTTTAGTTGTCTGTCTTTCTGATTCTAAAAAATATGAAGGAGGTGATTTTGAATTTCAATTTAGAAATAATACTGATCCAAAAATTATTACTCCAGTTCCTATTTTAAAAAAACAAGGAACCGTTATAGTATTCCCTTCTTATTTATATCATAGAGTTAAACCCGTAATAAAAGGAACTAGATACTCCTTAGTAATGTGGGCAAGAGGAAATTTATACTGGTAAAAATATGAATCAAAATTTAGAATTTGTGCAGATTAAAAATTTTATAAGTAAAAAAGATAAATTAAAAATTAAAAAAGATTTAGAAAAAATAATTAAAAGTAATGTTTTTATGGACAATAAAATTACTGGTAAACAATCTTTAAACAATTTACATAAAATATTTAAAACCAAACATTGGAAAAATTATTATAAAAAACTTTCAGAAATTACTAAAAAATATAATAAAAATAAATTAAAATCTTCGTGGTGTTTAAAAATTTTAGAAAAAGAAAAACAATTTTTTCATAGACATAAAAATAATACTTTAACATCTATTTATTACGTAAGTAATGAGAATTTTGAATTAGGTACTCATATTAAAAATAATGATATGGAAGTAATAATACCAGGGTATGAAAATTCTATATTAATTTTTAAAGGTGAACTATTACACGATGCTGTTTTTCCAAAATATAAATTAAAAAAACCAAGATTTACTCTTATAACTGACTATGAATAATTTTAAAAAAAATAAATATTTAATTATAAAAAAAGTAATAAATTTAGATATAGTTAATTTTGTAAAAGATTATTTATTATTAAAAGAAAAATGCACAAAGATTTTATATGAAAATAATAAAATACCACCTAATTTTTCAATGCTAGGTACTTTTATGGATTTACAGGTACCCAACTCTTTCAGTATATATGGTGATCCTGCTAATGAAATTTTGTTACAAAAAATTAAACCAGTAATAGAAAAAAATATTGAAATAGAATTAATAGAAACATATAGTTATGCTAGAGTTTATAAAAAAGGAGACATTTTAAAAAAACATAAAGATAGAGATGCGTGTGATATATCAGCTACACTTAATTTAGGAGGGGATTTATGGCCGATATATTTAGAACCTTCAAGAAAAAAAGGTATGAAAGCAGTTAAAGTAAATTTAAAACCAGGAGATATGTTAATTTATAGAGGATGTAATTTAGAACATTGGAGAGAACCTTTTGAAAAAAATAAATGTGTTCAAGTTTTTTTACATTATAATAAAAAAGGAAGTAAAAACAAATATGATGGGAGAGCTCATTTAGGATTACCAGCTGTTATGAAAACATGAAACCATTTAAATTAAATAACAAATTAAATTTTATTGCAGGCTGGTATATTGATCCTAAAGTTTGTGATGGGATGATAAATTATTTTGAAAAAACAAATAAAAACAAACAAAAAGGAAGCGTGTGTAAAAACGGTGAAACAACAGTAGATAAGTTTATTAAAGATTCAATAGATCTACCAATTAATCCAAAGCTAGTAGATAAAGCTCCCTTAGATTATTTAAATGAATTAGAAAAAGTATGTGAGTTATATTTAGATAAATATGATTGGGCTACTTCTAATCAAGAAAGGTGGAAAATTGTGGAAAATTTTAATATTCAAAAATACCCCTTAAACGGAGGTTATAAAATATGGCACACAGAAAGAAATGGTACAAAAGCAAAAATAAATCGACATCTAGTTTTTTCAACATATTTAAATGATGTTAAGAATAAAGGTGAAACAGAATTTTACTATCAAAAATTAAAGATCAAACCTAAAAAAGGGTTAACATTAATTTGGCCAGCCGATTGGACCTTTACTCATAGAGGTATTCCAGCCCCTAAAGAAAAAAAATATATAGCAACAGGTTGGTATAGCTATGAATAAAAATTTTATATTAGAGGAAAAAAATATTTTAACTAAAAAAGAATGTAATTACTTAATAAAAGAATGCAAAAAAAGAACTAACTCTGCGGAACATAAAGATCATGGTTATAATTGTTTTGATTTAGAAAGAACTCAAATTTTTGTAGAACTTACAAATTTAATACTACCAGTACTACAAAAGTATAAAAAAAAATATCCTCAAATTAATTTAACAAAGAATAAATGGGCTATAACTAACTTAAGATTTAAACATTTTAAACCAGGTAAATCATTTGAAAAATTTCATTCTGAACATAGTTGGAAATATGCCACAAGACTTTTAAATATTCAAATATATTTAAGTGATCATAATTGTGGTACTGAGTTTTACAATAAAAAAGTAATTAAATCTGAAATAGGAAAGCTAGTTATATTCCCCTCTTATTTTACACACACCCATAGAGGACAAAAATGTCCTGATAAAAAAAATAGATATATTATTACAGGATATGTAAACTTTTTAGATTTAACTTAAGAAGTTAGTTTTTGTAATTTAGATTTTAAATCAGCTATCTTATTTAAAAATTCATCATTAATTTTACCTAAAGCTTCTACTTGAGTTTCTAAATTTAAAATATGTTTTTTATAATCTGCGTTTAACTGAACTTCAGATAGTTTAACCTTTTTTTCCATCTCGACTTTTTCTTCTAAATCTTTTATAATGGCATTTTTTATTTCTATTTCTGTCATATGATTGAATTTATCAACCTTTTAAAAATTGTCAAGTATGCCAACTCTAATCAAAAACAAAAAGAACTTTGGGATGTAGAAGGAATATTAAATAATCAGTCTTTTAAATTTGACTTACGTCCTTTAAAAAACAATGCCAAAGGAGGCTCTTTTAGAACTAAAGCAGATAAAATGGTCTTTGATATGAAAGATCAATTTATTGTAGTAGATACTGAGGAACTGCATCAATATCTAAAAGAAAATAAACTAAAAGATGTGCATTTACAAGATTTGCTATCTAAGCTAGAGTGGAATATAATACTACCAAAATAACAAAAACCTTATATATTCAACCCTATGGCATTAAAAAAAGTAGATTTTGCAGCAGGTTTTAATAAACAAAGCGTAGCATCCGCTCTTCCAGGACAATGGGTAGATGGTGACTTTGTGCGTTTTAGATATACGGCACCAGAAAAAATAGGTGGCTGGCAACAATTAAGTGTCAATCAAGAAACTGTTCCAGGAGCAGCTAGAGCTCAATTAGCTTTCACAAGTTTAAAAGGTGAGAGATATACTGCGATAGGTACTTCTCAAGGACTTTTTATATATTACGGAGAACAGTTTTACGATATTACTCCTTTAGCTACTGCAATCACAGGAGCAACGTTTGATACTTTTTCTGGTTTGGATAATGTAACAGTTAATAAAACCTCTCATGGACTACAAGTTGGAAGATATGTAACGTTTACAGCAGTTACTCCCCCAACAGGTTATGTCGATACCGATTTTACAACAGGTGCTTTTGAAGTTTTAACTGTTCCTAACGATAATACTTTTACTATTGAAATGAGAGTTAATGCAACGGGTGCAGCCGCTGCTTCAGGAGCTGCTACAATTAATCCGTATGAAATAGTAGGGCCCACTTTTCAAACACTAGGTTATGGATGGGGTACTTATCTATGGGGAGATTCTACATGGGGCACAGAACGAGGAACTAGTAATGTAACTTTAGATCCAGGTAACTGGTCTTTAGATAATTTTGGTGAAGTCCTTGTTGCAACTATTTTTAATGGTAAAACATTTACATGGGATGCGGGAGCAACTAATCCTAGAACAGTCAGAGCTTCTACTTCTACTTCCGGTTTTTCTACTTCTGCTAATCCCACAGCAACTCGATTTACTCTTGTATCAGACAGAGACAGACATTTATTTCATTTTGGAACAGAAACAACTATTGGTGATGCCAGTACTCAAGATCCTATGTTTGTAAGGTTCTCGGACCAAGAAAATTTAGATGAATACGCTCCTACCGCTATCAATACAGCAGGAACTTTTAGGTTGGATACAGGCAATAAAATTACGGCAGCTCTTCAAGGTAAGGATTATGTTTTTGTATTAACTGATTTAGCTGCTTATATTATTCAATTCGTTGGTCCACCTTTTACTTTCTCAGTAAGACAAGTAGGAACAAATTGTGGGTGTATTTCTCAACACGCGGCTTCTTATGTTAATGGAGCAGTATATTGGATGTCAGGTGAAGGAGGATTTTTTATGTACGATGGTACGGTTAAATCTTTACCTTGTCTGGTTGAAGATTTTGTATTTACTACAAATAATGGAAACTTAGGTATTAACTATAATTCAGCAGATACCATTTATTCAGCTCCAAATAGTTTATACACAGAAATTAATTGGTTTTATCCTAAATCAGGATCAGATCAAATTGATAGATGTGTAACTTATAATTTTGGTGAAAACGTATGGACTACAAGTTCATTAGCTAGAACCACCTATCAAGATCAAGGTGTATTTAATTTACCTTATGCAACAGAATACAACGCAACGACGACTCCAGTATTTTCACCTATCTCAGGAATTACAAATACTTACGGAGCTTCGTTGTACTATGCTCATGAAACAGGAACCGATCAAGTTAACAGTTCGGGTACAACTTCTATTGATGCTTTTATTAGATCGGGAGATTTTAATATTGAAGATGGGGAACTGTTTATGTCAATGAGAAGATTTATGCCTGACTATAAATTTTTAGTAGGTAATTCTAAAGTCACTTTGTTTATATCTGATTTTCCTTCAGACACACAAACAAGTTCTCCTTTAGGTCCCTTTACCATAACAAGTACTACTGATAAAGTAGATACTAGAGCAAGAGGAAGATTACTGTCTATTAAAATAGAAAATGATGCTGCAGGTGAAACTTGGCGTTATGGTAGTTTTAGACTTGATGCACAACCAGACGGGAGAAGATAATGGCTAAATTAAGTAATTACATACCTGAGCCTAAACAAGAATACGACGTAGAAAATCAAAGACAAATTATAGAGTCTGTGACAACTATGAAACAACAACTTAATTTTTCTTTCCAACAAGATATAAAAAATGAACAGGACACCTTTAACTATTTCTTATCCTAATGAGTATATTTTACAGAAACCAAACTTTTGATTTAACTACTACTAACTTAACTACAGTATTAACTATTTCTACCTCTGCTATTGCTATTGTAAAAACGGTTCAAGCAGTTCATGATACTGCAAGTGATGTAAATACGGATATTTTTGTTAAAGAAGTTTCTGGAAGTGATGTTCAAATTGGCCATGAAACTTTAAATAAAAATACTGTCAACATGCTAACAAATACCTTGAATTTAGAAGCAGGAGATGTTATAAAAATGCAAGCAGACACAGCTAATGAAATAACAGGTATTATTAGTTATGCGCTTATAAACAGAGAGAATGAAAATGGATAAAGATATACCGACAATAAATTGTACAACTGTCATCACTTTTAGAAATACTAAAACGGGTGAAAAGTTTACTGAGAAAGTAGAAGGACCTGATATTGTTCAAGATATAACAGTTCAAGTTTCCCCAAAAGGATTAAATATACTTCAGAAAGTTATGCAAAATGATAAATCAAAACCCTAAAGGCGGGACTGAAATACAGCTAGAGTATTTAGAAAAATATGTCAATAAGGAGTTATTAGATCAAGTACAGATCACTACTTCTGTTCCTGAAAAAATACTTTTACACCCTACTAAGTTAAATATCCTTTGGCAAAAAAACTCTTACGATCAGCCTAACATAGCCCCCTGGTTTCAAGATAAATCTAACCATAGTAAGTATGATTGGTATGTATTTAATTCACATTGGAATTATGAAAAATTTAGAATGATGTTTAATATTCCAGAGGAACAATGTGTAGTTATTAAGAATGGAATAGATAAAATAGAAAAAGCAGAACCCTATCAACAAGGTAAACCCATACGAATAATCCATCAGAACACACCCTGGAGAGGACTAAGTGTTCTACTAGGTGCCATGCAAAAGGTTAAAAACCCTTTGATTACTTTAGATGTTTATTCTTCTACAGAAATATATGGAAAGAATTTTCATAAAAATAATGATCAAGATTACACACTTTATATGACAAGCAAAAAATGCCAAATGTAAATACATGGCTACAAACCAAACTCTTATATTAAAGACATCTTAAGGATTATAATATGTATGTTTACCCAAGCATCTTTGAAGAGACTTCTTGTATATCTTTATTAGAATCTATGGCTGCGGGTTTATATTGTATTACTACAAATTATGGAGCTCTATTTGAGACAGGTGCAGAGTTCCCTATGTATATTCCGTATAGTAGTAACTATAGAAATTTAGCTGAAAAATTTGCTTATGGTATAGAAGCTGCTGCAGCAAGTCTACATGAATCTGTAATACACAACCATTTAATTTCACAATCTCAATACACACATCAGTACTATGGATGGGGCAAACAAGCTTCTTCATGGACTAGATTTTTACAAGGAGCTATAAATGCAAAAGCCTAACGAACCTATTTGGTTTAACGATGATAAAACAGTTACCCCTAATAATGATACCTATCAAACAATTAAAAAAAACAAAGTAGACTCTGCACAAAACTACACTGAAATAAATATTGGAGGTCAGTCCCCTCATAAAATAATGTTATGTACACCTTGTCATAGTGATGTCTCTATGCATTATTGCCAAGCTGTTTTAAAATTTCAACAAGAATGTTGGCAGAAAAAAATACAAGTCAGCTTTACTTTATTAAAATCATCTTTAGTTACTCAAGGCAGAAACCTATGTGTAGCTGAGATGTTAAACCATGAAGATAAATACACTCATTTATTGTTTATAGATTCAGATATAGACTTTCAAGCCAAGACCATATTTAAAATGCTAGAAGCAGACAAAGATATTATAGGGTGTCCTTATCCTATGAAAATGTTTAGTTGGGACAAATCATGGAGAAGGTTAAACGAGAAAGAAGATGCTATACAAAATCAAGATGATTATTTACGTAGCGCTTATACCTTTCCTGTTAAACTAGATAATCCAAATAATGTGGAAAGCACCAATGGGATAATCGAACTAACCCATGCTCCTACAGGATGTTCTTAGTTAAAGAGAAGTGTTAGAAAAAATGATGAAAGAGTACCTGAACTAGAGATATTTCAAGCTACTATTATCAACGGTAAAGAAGAGAAAAAACCAAATATGTTTAACATATTTGACACTCTTCATGACACTAAAACTAAACGTTATTACGGTGAAGACTTTGGATTCTGTCAGAGATGGAGAGATATTGGTGGTAAAGTATATGGTTATATAAATGACTATATTACTCATGTTGGAGAGCACTCTTATACCGGTCGTTTTTTTGACGATCTTTGGCAAGGTAGTCGTCCTCTTAAATCTGTTGACGACACCAAAAAAATCAAATAAAGTACCTTATTACAGGATTTCGATGCCTGCTTAACAATATAAATATATTTAAATTATGGCAATATCTAGATCTTTAATGAACAGACAACTAAGAGCAAACGGTGGAATTATGGACGTTACACCAAGAGAGAATTTTGGTTTTGGAAGTTCACTTAAAAAATTCGTAAGAAAAATTATACCCAATGAAGTAGCGGAAATTGCTACTAAAGCTGCACCGTTTGTTGCACCTTTTAACCCTGCTCTTGCAGCGGGAATGTCAGGTTTAGGTACCTTCGATCAAACAGGAAGTATTAGTGCAGGTTTAAAAGCTGGTGGTATGAATTACGGTGGTGGTCAGTTAGCAAGATACGCAGGTGGCGCAGGTTTCCAAGGTAATCCTTTTGGAGATGGTGGAGCATTCACAGGTGGACTACAAGGTTTTAAAGGTGGATTCAGTTCTCCTATAGGAACAGAGACTGGTCTTGGTAAGTTTTTCTCGAACCGAGGAACTCAAGGTGTTCAAGGTATAGATAGTGAAGAGCCG